>JAABVA010000114.1_pt1 | contig 101174 bp, 82 predicted proteins | sample 5560331 | NCBI WGS metagenome assembly JAABVA01 (sample SAMN12812661, study PRJNA571458) | rock metagenome | isolation source: Antarctica rocks | place: Antarctica: Victoria Land, Mt New Zealand sud | collected 2016-01-07
CCGGCCAGATCGTCATGGAAGGTTTCTTGAACATAACCCTTCCCGGTTGGCTGCGTCGGCTCATCACTCGCCTGATTGCCATCGTGCCTGCCGTAATCGTGACCGCGCTTTATGGGACAACGGGAACAGGCAAGCTGCTCCTGCTCAGTCAGGCCATCCTCAGCATGCAACTCAGTTTTGCGGTCTTCCCGCTCGTGGCATTCACCAGCGACAAGCTTCAGATGGGACCGTTTGTAAACGGACCTATCCTGCGCCTGGCGAGCTACTGTGTGGCGTTCATCATTGCAGGGCTCAATCTATGGCTCCTTATTGAGATCTTTCGAGGGAAGACGTAACCCTCGCCAGCGCGTCAACAGTAGGCGCAGGTGTGTCCTTTTCGCGCGCCTCCCCTAAAGACCAAGACCGTGACAGCCACCAAAGCAGCCTCGGATCGCAGCACGAGACTGGAGAAGGTGACCCAAAGCTTTGCCCCATGGAGGAGGTCCGGTCCCGAGTGAGGCCTCCTGCGCGGAAGGGGCTGTCAAGGATGGGGCTATCAAGGATGTCGCTTATTGCGGCTTCGTGGGTCTGAACAGTGCCCTCTATTTCCTTTCGGGTGCGCAGGGCAAGCTGACAGGATTGGGCCGTTGAAGGTGAGGATAGATACGCGATAGCCGTAGTCAGGCAGAAGAGAGGCCAGCTAGAGAATAATGCGCTCCCCCCTCCCATCGGTTCCGCTAAACTGTCCACAACGATGAGCATGGGGGAAAGCAGCGTTGTTGCGCCAATGCTGAACCGCTGGCTGGAGAGCGGGACATCTTCAACAATGACCTCCTTATCGCTACAGTGGCCAATCCGTGTGGGCCATCACCGTAGTTTTATCGCCGCGATCAGTTACTACCGTGGACGAGAGCTTTTTGTACAAATCTGCCAATTGTGAGATGGTCTTGCACCTATCGGGTCTGTCACAAGCCAGTGAAGAGACTCCTACCCCAACTGGCACCCAGAGCCGAGTTTTCTGTAGGCGTTTCATCGGATTTGCGAAGTGGCAGGCGCGGGGGCATCAGGAGATCAGGCTGCGCGTGTCAGGCGGGAGCCCGGCTGCGTGGATTCAGTGGGAAGCCGGCGTGAGAAGATCTGCTCTACGTGCCGCTCCATGATAAGAACGAGCGCGACCGCAACAAAGGGACAGAGTTCGCCATAAATACGCGTTTCGACGATGACTCCTGTGTAGAACATGACGGCAAACCACAGCGGGAATATCCAGAGGTAGTTGCGGAAGCGGAGGGGATGGAGCCGACCGCGCAGAAGAAGGACCATCGGCAGCATGTAGCCGCAGATGTTAAGCATCGCCGGCCAGAGCCGAGGATTGACACGGCCCATATTCTCTCGGATCCGCACATAATTTTCCGCCTGGCTGTTGTGGATGAAGACGTGCGCCAGCGTGAGTTTAACTCCCAACCAGACCACAGCCAGGAGGGCGCCGCGAAGCCATGGAACTCTGGCCAACGAGAAGCGGGCACGGAAACTGCCGATGGGCTCGGCAAGATCCGTGCTGGCCGCGTCCAGAAGGTAGATACCGATAAGGAACAGAGTCGTTTCTCGGTTCAGCGTGCCGACAAGAACGATGCCCAGCAACGGAAGGAAGCGTCTCGAATATACGAAGTATAGGCCCGCGCTGAAGAACGCCACGGCGAGCATGTCATACGGGTAGGAGTAATTCGCTTCCAAGTGAATGGAGTAGGTCCACATCATGGCAAACAGGAAAATGGGGTAGACGAGAAAGCCAAGCGCTTTAGAGCTACTGAGTAGATTGTAGAGCTTCTGGGTCAGGAAACCGGCGATCAGGATCGAGATCAGGCTGATGATGTAAAGAGGCGCTCGATCCGGGGTAAAGGCACCTTCCGTGTGGCCGATGCTCTGGACAAGGGACGAGGAGTGGTAGAAAGGCCTGATCAGAAGTGCGGGAAGGATACGCTCCTGGAAGGGTAATCTTTCGTGTCCTGCGAGGTAAGCGGGCAGGTTGAGATAAAAGATGGTGCTTACCATATAGAAGCGGATGAACTGCAAGGTGGCGCATGCGTACAGGATCCCGATCGCGAAGGGGAGAGCGCCCCTCTTTGGCACGATCCAGGATAAGACTTGTTGGTGGACAGTATGCGAAGTTTGCACGGACACGACTATGACACTGACTTTACCCGAAGTAGGCCACTCGTTAACAGGAAAACACTTCGGATCCGGTACGAGTGAGGCACTTGATGGTTACCAGGTGAACGGCTCCTCATAATTGCATGAAGAACTGGGTCACTTCCCGTTGACTTCCTTGCATTCAAGGTCCTCGCCCCCAAAAGCTTGAGCATACAGAGCTGTGCTCGCCGGGTGTCCGCACATGGACGCCCGCGGCGAGCCACAGAGTTGGATGAGTTCAAAAGCGTTTACTGGTGAGAGGCCGATGTGAACCCGCCATGCGCGCGGATTTACTGGACATCACCTGCTTCGAGGTGGGACTCGAGGAAATAGAGCTGCTCCTCAGCCTCGACAATCAGCTGATTGAAAAAGTCCGAGCTAGGCTCATCACCAATATCGTCAATCTTCGAAGACGCCTCTCGCAGCTCTTCACAGTAGCGTCCGAGAGAATCGGAGAGTGCGCGGACGTGATCCATCCCGGCGATCGTCTCGACAGGATACTCCGGGAGCTTCGAGACGCATGCAGCCTGGCGCGTGGTTCCGTTTGCGACCCCGCCCAGCTGGGTGATTCGCTCCGCGATCGGATCGACCTGTTTTCCGATTACCTCGGCAACATGATCAAACAGCAGGTGCAGCTGGTAGAAGTTATCGCCCTTGACGTTCCAGTGCGCGAACTTCGCCTGGGAATACATATCCGTTGCTTCTGCAAGGCTCTCCCTGCATCACTGCGACGACCTGCTTTTTGATGTCATCAGAGAGCGCGACGCGATTCGGGTACATGCGGTCGACGATCTGGGTGGCCGCTCCTGGGGCGGCTGTGGATTTTCTTTTCTTTTCAGTCTGTGGCATAACGATTGATTCCTCTTATGAAATGTCTCGAGTTGTTTGTAAGTCCCCGGCCTACGCTCAGCAGCCGGCGATGACGATTGCTTGAGAACTTTGATGCAGGAGATCCTGCAGGTGGGGATAGAGACGTTCCCAGCAAATTCACCGAGCGGAGCAGGACACTGGTTCGGTTTACACTTTATCGAGACCCGTTATGGCTTCACTTCCATCTACCTGCGTGACCAGACCCGTGACGCGCGCGACGGCCAAGCAGCAGATGTTGAAGAAGCTGGTGTGCAGCGACGCTCCGGAACAGGCGCTGCGCTATCGCGGGTTCCGGCTGATTGCCGGGATCGACGAGGTCGGCCGGGGGGCGCTCTTTGGGCCAGTGGTGGCGGCCGCCGTAATTCTGCCCGAGCGCACCGGTTCCCTGGCACGAGCCGGGCTCAAGGATTCCAAGCAACTCACGCGCGAAGATCGGGAGCGCCTGGACCGGAGAATTCGAAAGGTCGCCCTGGCGGTGAACGTTGCCGAGATCGATGCCGAGACCATTGATCGGGTCAACATATACCAGGCCACGCGGCAGGCGATGTCTCTCGCGGTCCAGGGTCTGACTTTGGCGCCCGACCACCTGCTGATCGACGCGATGCGCCTCGACGGCTGCTGCCCACAGACTCGCCTATTTTATGGCGACGCCCTGAGCCTTTCGATCGCCGCAGCCTCGGTGGTTGCCAAGGTGCATCGCGATGCCCTGATGCGCACGCTGGATCTGCTGCACCCGGTGTACGGTCTGGCATCGCACAAGGGGTACGGGACGCCGGAGCATCGCCGCGCTCTCCAGGCACACGGCCCGTCTCCGCTGCATCGGCGCAGCTTCCGGCCGGTCGCGGAGGTCGCCCCAGATGCCGTGCTGGAGGATTGTGCGTCGGTCGAGCTTCTCTTTGACGACCACGATCTGGAGGAGGTCGATTGGGCGTGAAGCTGATGTGTGTTGTTGCCCATCCGGATGATGAGTGCTTCGGGTTCGGAGGAGCACTTGCCCTGGCGGCCGACCGCGGTGTCGAGACTTATGTCGTCTGCCTCACCGACGGCCAGGCAGCCAGTGCGCGCGGAAACGCGGCAGATGGTGAAGAGCTCGGACGGATGAGGCGCGCCGAGTTTGCGGCCTCGTGCAAGGTTCTTGGCGTGACCCACCATGAGCTGCTGGACTATGACGATGGGCGGCTCGAGTTCGTGGAAGTATCGAGAGCTGCGGGACGCCTGGTCGAGCGGATGCGCCGTTTTCGACCGGATCTCGTTCTGACCTTTGGAGGCGAAGGTGGGTTGAACACCCATCCCGACCACATGGCGGTCTCCATGCTGACCACGGCGGCCTTTCACTGGGCGGGGCAAGAGAGGCGCTATCCCGAGTTAGCAATGGCCTTTCAGCCGAAGCGACTTTACTATCTCTCGACGGATTTCTTCATGGAGGGCAGGCAGGCTCCGCTACCGCCCCCTGGACCGTGAAGCTGGATATCCGGGCAGCGGTGGAGCGCAAAATGCAGGCCTTTCGCCAGCACACGTCTCAGGCACCCCTGGTCGAAAGCACGAAGGAGATGTTCGCGAAGCATGGCGATTGCGAATACTACACGTTGGCGGCCAGCCAGGAGGCTCGACCCGCCGCTCAGGCGACCGATCTCCTCAGCGTCTTTTAAACGCCTGCGAGGCGTCAATCAAGTTCCCCCTGTTCGCTTCAGTCGGCCGCAGGCAAATGCGCCATAGTCACCGTATATGATTGCCCGGCTAGAACCCTGACGAGCGGCGCCGGTCCCGCAGCAGCTTCGTCCCTGGCTGAAGCACAAAGCTATGGCGGTTCCGACATCTGCATCTCCCGTTCGCAAGCACGTCCAGGTACGTGGCATTGTGCAAGGAGTGGGGTTCCGCCCTTTCGTGTACAACCTCGCCACCTTACTTGGCTTGATGGGATATGTCCTCAACTCATCGGCCGGTTTGACGATCGAGATTTAAGGTGGCGAAGGTGAGGTCGCAAGCTTTTTTAGAGACCCTGAGTTCGGACCCTCCGCAGCTCTCGGAGGTAACGGAAGTATCCGTCGTTGCGGCGGAGCTTCGCGGTGATGCGGCATTTTCCATTCTTCATAGCAGGCAGGAGCCTGGCGAAAGTGTTCTCGTCTGGCCGGATGCTGGAACCTGTGACGATTGCTGGCGCGAGTTTGGGGATAGCTCCAATCGCCGCTTCGGGTATCCGTTCACAGCCTGCGAGGGCACGCCTCTGGAACGCTCTCGGCTGTTAATCGAGACTGTTCCGTTGGCCATCTACTGCCCCTCTTGCAAGAAGGAGCGCACGCCGGTGTCTGTGTATCAGCTCTGTTGTCCGGATTGCCTGGTCTCGGCGCAGGACATAGTGACGGCCGCGAGATAGAAGTCGTGTCGCTGGAGGTGGCCGCATGAGCACGCGCATGGTCGAGGTCAGGGCTAAAGTAAGCAGAACGACCTGCTCGCTCACGCTCTTCGCGAGCAGTTCCAAAGATCTGGCACATGCGTCGTCGGCCTGGTATCGAGTCCTGGATCCGGGAAGACGGCCTTTCTGAAAAGCTGCTCGCCAGCCCTTGCACGAGAGCACCGCGTTGCTGCTCTCGTCGGTGACCTTGCGACCGAGAGTGATGCGGCGCGCCTGCAACGCGCAACACCCAACGTGAAGCAAATCACCACGGGAACCATCTGCCACCTCGATGCGCAGATGGTTGGGAAGGCGCTCGAATCATGGGATCTGGGCGACCTCGATTTTCTGCTGATCGAAAACGTTGGAAACCTCGTCTGTCCTTCCAGCTACGACCTTGGAGAGGAGATTCGCTTCGTTCTTCTCTCCGCCACCGAGGGTGAGGACAAGCCGCTGAAGTATCCGACCATCTTCAGTAGCTCCGATGTCGCCGTGATCACGAAGATGGATCTCGCCCAGGCAGCGGAGTTTGATGTCGGTGCGGCTCGCCTTAACATCGAGGGTGTGCGGCCCGGGATGCAGATCTTCGAAGTCTCCTCCAAAGCCGGGTTGGGCATGGAGGATGTCGTGGCGTTCCTGTGTACCCGGCTCCTTTGCTCGCGAGACACCCATCGGCGCGAGTCTGTATGTGTGTAAGCAGATTTGACAAGACGCCGAAACATCATGTTCTCGCCGATCTGCAGGTTCAGATCGGCGAAGGCTTTCATCCGCACGAGGACAACTCCATTGCCTCCACAACTGACCTCGCGGAGGAGCAAGCCAGGCGACCCCTCGTTGATAGGGTGGTACTTTGATTTTACCTGCCCGACATTCACGCAGGGTTCCAAAGGGCGCTTACTATGTCAACCGACGACCTCTACGACCTCCAGCGGTTCACAGATGCCCAGGCCTCCACTTACCCACAGGTCCGCGCCGAACTCGCGGCTGGCCACAAGCGCTCTCACTGGATGTGGTTCATCTTCCCGCAGATACGAGGCCTCGGCTCCAGCCCTATGGCGCAGCGGTTTGCCATCTCATCCCGAGAAGAGGCCACCGCCTACCTGGCCCACCCGCTGCTTGGCGCTCGCCTTGTCGAATGCACAGCGCTCGTGAACGCCCAGGAGGACCGCTCCATCTCCGCCATCTTTCCCTATCCGGACGACCTCAAGTTTCACTCTTCCATAACCCTGTTCTCGTCTGTAGCACCTGAGAGCGCAATCTTTACCGCAGCTCTTCAAAGATTCTTTGCGGGCAGATCCGATGCGGCCACACTCGCTCTCCTTTGAGCCAATCCACAAGAGCCGGCCTTTGACCCAGCCCTGCCCTAAGCAGGATCAGCCTTAGGTCCCGAACGGCAGGCCAGTGTCTCGCTCTTTGTCACTCTCATCGTGGCGCAACGATAGAGAACTGCCGCGCCAGGAAGATCGTGGTAGGAATGATTCGCCTCGGTAATGACTGCTGCTTTCCTATTGGCCACCAGAGTGCTCTATGAACAAGTGCAGGACAGCAGTCCTACACACTTGCTCTTAGCATTTCTCGAGGTCTCACATGAAACTTGGAAACACTCTTCTCGCCTTGGCCTTCGCCGCCGCTGTTCCCGCATTTGCCACCCCTCTCACCCCCGGCGGTCTGGTCCTTGCCTCCCCAGTTGCGACAACCCCTGGAAATTTGACGATGGTCTCTCCGGTTATTAACGGAACGATCTCTCCCGGCACGTTCACCGCAAACTACGGCACCGCAGTGTTCGCCGACTCGGCGAATCCCTTCTGTGCGGGCTGCCTGGACTTCGCCTACTTTGTCGAAAACGTAGGCACAGACGGAATCGTCGAGCGAATTACCGGCTACAACTTCGACAGCCTGCTGCTCGATGTGGGATACCTGACCAACGACGGTGGAATCGCCCCAATCAGCGTTGATCGCAGCTCGACCGGTGGCGTAGTTGGCTTCAACTTCCTTCCTAACGACGCCATCCTTGCCGGTCAGCACACAGATTTCCTGATCATTCGGACCAATGCCACCGCTTACACCAATGGCCTAGTCTCGATCCAGGATGGATCCGCGGGCACCGGTCCTGGCTACCAGCCGATGACCCCCACGCCCGAGCCTTCTTCGCTCGTGCTCCTGGGCACAGGGCTACTGAGCGCAGCCGGTGCCGCTCGCCGGAAGTTCAAAGTCTAACTACCTGTTCGCTGCAAAAAGGGAGCCCCTCGGGGCTCCCTTTTTCTGTACTCTGCGATAAACCCACGAACCTGTCCCCTCGATCTTCATCCCGGCTTCAATAACGATGCTCAACAAGTAAAGCGTCTACGCTCGACGAAAGATCAACCGAAAGCGAAGTAGCCGATTCAGCCCGAAGGGGCAGCTGAGTTAGTGTCAGCGCCGTCGTCTGACGGATCAGTCCATCGTAAAAGCCATCAGAATCAGATCGATTCTTGCCCCAGTCCAGCCCAAAGATCCCCGGTGACGGGCGGAAGTACCCATCGCCTTCTCCCAACATCTTTCCTTTCCCATAAGGGACCAACTCTCTTTCAAGCATGCAAAGTTGTTCCACTTTCCTTCCTAGTGTGAAAGATTTGTCACTTTCTTCTGAAACAGCCCGCACTCGCCCACACCGAAAAACGATCTTCTCTGGCATCGGGACTCGACGATGCGCCTCCTTCTACAGAGCTTCGGCGATCCAAATTGCGTGTTCCGGGGATCGTCGATAGACTTCTCCCCAAGAGAGATGTCCGCTGCAGGCGTCATGGATTGGTTTTTCTAGCTTCGAAGTACGACGATGTTCGAAGCGATCGGGCTCACACACGATTCTGAGGCGGCAGGCTTTGGGAGAAGTCTTCCCTCCATATCTTAAGGAGATCACTTGCATCCAGCTCAGTACTTCCTGCGTTCGTTGGCCGCGTTCAGTCTGGGCGCATGTGTTGCGACCAGCTTCGCGCAGCAGCAGCCACCCCAAAATGCTTTGGCGCCCCCCCCGCCACACACAAAGCAGATCCACGTGAAGCATGTGCTGGTCATTGGCCAGACCAAGGGCTTCGAGCACGACTCCATCTCTGCTGCCATGGCTGCTATTTACGTCATGGGTAAAGAGAGCGGCTTGTGGGACACGACGATGCGCACGGACGCGGAGTTGCTCACCAAGAAGGACATCTCGAGAAACGCAAAGAACCTTAACTACTTCGACGTTCTGGTTTTTGCGAGCACGACCGGCGAACTGGATATGGACGCGAGTCAAAAGCAGGACATGATGTCCTTTATCAAGGAAGATGGAAAGGGTTTTGTCGGGGTGCACGCGGCGCTTGATACCAATTACACCTGGCCGGAGTATGGAGAGATGATTGGCGGGTGGTTTGATCAGCATCCGTGGATGACATTTAATGCGCCCATTCTCCGTGAAGATCCGGACTTTCCCGCAGTGCGGGAGCTTCCGAAAGCCTTCGTGAAATACGATGAAATCTACCAGCCGAAGGAGTGGTCCCGGGGTAAGGTAAACGTGCTGCTCAGCCTGGATGCCACCAAGCTCGACTATGCGAACAACCCTCGCATCCATCGAGCCGACCATGATTTTCCGGTGGCCTGGAGCAAGCTCTATGGCAAAGGCCGCGTCTTCTACTCCACCCTTGGCCACACGGAAGAGTCGTGGGCGGATCCGGACATACGGAAGATGTACTTCGAGGCGATCAAGTGGTCTCTGGGCATGACAGAAGGAAGCACGTCATCGCACCCGCGGCCAGCCGCGTCCGTGCAGCAGCTTGAGCCCGAAGCCAAGGGCAAGTAAGCCTGGAAGCAGATCAACAGGAGCACACAAATCGTCTATGAAGAGAATCGGAATGGGCCTTATCGGTCCCGGCTTCGTTGCAGCGCACCATATCGATGCGGTTCGCCGCCTGGGTGACGTGGATGTGATTGCCATTGCCGGATCGTCGCGAGAGTCGGCTGACAGGAAAGCCCACGAGTACAAAGTGGAACGATCCTATGGGGACTACAGGGAGCTGATCGCCGATCCGGACGTGCATGTCATCCACAACACCACGCCCAACTACCTTCATCTACCCATCACGATGGCTGCGCTTCAGGCGGGGAAGCATGTCGTCTCGGACAAGCCGCTGGCCATGAATCCAGAGGAGGGACGCAAGCTGCGCGATGCCGCGGTTGCAGCCGAGGTCGCCCATGTTGTCACCTTCAACTATCGGGGAAACCCGCTGGTGCAGCAGGCGCGCGCCATGGTTGCGCGGGGTGAGATGGGTGGGGTGAGCTTCGTGCACGGGCACTATCTTCAGGATTGGATGACCAACCCCAACGTTTACTCCTGGAGGTCTGACCCCGCGAAAGGTGGCGCGAGTTCCGCGCTGGGAGATATCGGATCCCACTGGTGCGATCTCGCGGAGCATGTCTCCGGACTGAAGATTCACTCTGTCCTGGCGGATCTCACGACCGTCGTTCCGGTCCGCTACTCTTCCGGTACTTCGGGAGAGGCTTTCTCGACCAAGAGTGCTGGCGAGCAGATGGCGATACCGGCGCAATCGGAAGACCTGGCCAGCGTTCTGCTCCGTTTCGAAGATGGCGCCAAAGGCTCTTTCTCTGTCGGGCAGATCCTGCCGGGCCACAAGAACGATCTGCAACTCGAGTTGAACGGACGGGAATGTTCCGTGACTTGGAAGCAGGAGTTGCAGAATGAGCTTTGGATCGGCCGCCACGATCAGGCGAATACCGTGCTAGCCAAAGACCCTTCGCTCATGTCGCCTGAGGTACGCCGCTACACGCACCTGCCGGGAGGACACCAGGAGAGCTGGGCCGACGCCTTTCTCAACGTCATACGAGACGCCTACGACTGGATTGGTGCAGGCGCGCACACCGATGCCAAGCCGGAGATGCTGCCCACCTTCGAGGACGGCTATCGCTCCACCTGCATTGTCGATGCGATGTTGAGAAGTCACGCGGCGGGTGGCCTGTGGGAGAAGGTGACGTGTGTTCCAGGGCAGAGCTAGACAATCCGTGGTCGCAACGGTTGGGCGGACACGCCTTCGCGAAGAGGAACGAGGAACAATCGCATGAAACTAGGAGTATTCACACCGCTTCTGTCGCACATGCCGTTCGAGGACGTCCTTGCAAAGCTGAAGACGCTTCGGATCGACACCGTAGAGCTGGCGACCGGGAACTACCCCGGCGACGCGCACTGCAAACTGTCGATGCTGGAGGATGCCTCCGCTTTGAAGGATTTCAGACAAAAACTGGACGACCACGGGGTCAGCATCAGCGCTCTCAGCTGCCACGGAAATCCGCTGCACCCGGACCCGGCGCAGGCAATGCAGGCACAGGAGGTGAACCGCAGGACGATTCTGCTGGCGGCGGAGTTACAGGTGCCGGTAGTGGTCGATTTCTCCGGCTGCCCCGGAGACTCCCGCAATGCGAAAGCCCCCAACTGGGTCACATGCCCATGGCCGCCTGAGTATCTCACGCTCCTGCACTGGCAATGGGAGGAGGTGGTCGCGCCGTACTGGATCAAGCGCGGGGAGTTCGCCGCCCAACACGGCATTCGAATCGCCATCGAGATGCACCCGGGATTCGTGGTGTATAACCCCGAAACGATGCTTCGCCTGCGGGCGCTCGCAGGTCCGGCCATCGGCTGCAACTACGATCCGAGCCATATGTTCTGGCAAGCGATCGATCCGATTGCAGCGGTGCGAATCCTCGGCGATGCGATCTTCCACGTCCATGCGAAAGATACGCAGCTCTACCCGGCTAACCTGCCGCGCACGGGTGTGCTGGATACCAAACCCTACACCGATGAGCGGAACCGCGCCTGGATCTTCCGAACCTGCGGCTACGGGCATGGGGCAGCCTGGTGGAAGGAGTTTGTCTCCACGTTGAGGATGTTCGGCTACGACAATGTGCTTTCGATCGAGCACGAGGACAGTCTGCTATCTCCTGCGGAGGGGCTTTCGAAGGCGACACAATTTCTGAATGAGATTGTCATTCAGGAGGAGCCCGCAACCGCCTGGTGGGTTTAGCTCGATTCGTACTGCCTCGACTGAAACAGTCGCCGAGGCGCACACTACTTCCTAGACACTACCCGGGGACCCATGAATCGTAGAAGCTTTCTCTCCTCAGCAGGTGCGCTGCTTGCAGCCAGGTCCATCAACGCGCTTGCCCCCCTGCCGATCAAGCAGGGTGACGGTCGTCCCCTCGGTAAAGCGGACCACAGTCTCCGTATTGAGCCCTGTAGCTTGGAGATCGGTCCGGGCATCGTGCTCAAGACCATCGCGTATGACGGGCAGGTTCCAGGTCCCCTTCTGCGACTACGTGAGGGTGTACCGGTGACGATCGACGTGACCAATGCAAGCCCAGTCGCCGATCTGGTGCATTGGCATGGCCTGGCCATCGATTCGCAAAACGATGGCGCGATGGAAGAGGGTTCGCCGATGATTGCGGCCGGCAGCACGCATCGTTACGCGTTCACTCCCAAGCCGGCGGGAACCCGCTGGTATCACACTCATGCCTCGGCCTTTGCAGATCTTTCGGCCGGCAGCTACAGCGGTCAATTTGGATTTCTGCTCGTCGAGGGCAAGGAGCAGCCTGCGCTATACGATCAGGAGATCAACCTCGCCATCCATCACTGGGGGCCTTCTTTCGTTCCCATGGTGGAGACGATGCGGGAGCAATCGTCGAACGCTCCACTGACCGCCGGCTCGGACGTGGGATATAAGTACGCGACGATGAACGCACACATGCTGGGAGCTGGCGAGCCGATACGCGTCAAACCGGGACAGCGTGTTCTGCTGCGGCTTCTGAACGCCAGTGCAACCGAAAATGTCGTGCTCGCTCTTCCCGGCCACAGCTTCAAGATCATCGCGATGGATGGGAACCCTGTTCCTAAACCCACGACAGTGGAGGTGGTCTCGCTTGCAGTCGCCGAACGCGTCGATGCGATTGTCGAGATGAACGCCCCCGGCGTCTGGGTGCTTGGCTCAACGCTGAAGAAAGCCCGCCAGATGGGCCTCGGTGTGGTCGTCGAGTACGCCGGCAGGGTGGGCGAGCCGGTGTGGAGAGACCCACCACACAACGAGTGGGACTACACACAGTTTGCCAACGCGGACCAGGCACCGAAGCCGGATGAGACCTTTACTCTGACTTTTCGAGACATCGGCCCGCTGGCCGGGTCCAAGTTCGATACCTGGACCATCAACAATAAATCCTGGCCCCACATCGACCCGCTGCTGGTACAAGGGGGTAAGCGCTACCGCCTGATCCTGCGTAACGGGAGCGGAGATCAACACCCGATGCATCTGCATCGGCATGCCTTTGAAGTAACCCGGATCGGCAAACAGCCGGTCAGCGGTCTGATGAAGGACGTGATCAACGTCATGCCTCTGGACACGGTCGAAGTAGACTTCATCGCGAACAATCCCGGAGACACACTGTTTCACTGTCATCAGCAGCTTCATATGGACTACGGTTTTATGCAGTTGATTAAGTATTCGGGGTGAGTGCCGCCTTTTCTCTCTTCGATTGCTTGTTATTCATAGGCGGCACGGTTCAACCTAGAGAAATGAGGGTAGTTTCACGACGATGAAAAGATTTCGTTCGTTAGCGTTTTGGGCAGCAGCCGCCGCGTTGATTTACTACCAAACCAGAGAGATCACCATCTACGCGGCACCTGTGGTGGCGCGGTCCGTGGACCCAGGTACTTCGGCCATGCAGCCAGCGGGTCACGCTGGTAATTTAGTTGGCGTCACTGCCTATGCAGAGCATTGTGCTATCTGCCATGGCGAGCAGCGGGAGGGAATTCTACCTGGATTTCCGCCTCTGCTCGGTGTTGGACGGCATATGACGGACCAGCAGGTTACAGCTCTTATTCACAGTGGCAAAGGCCGGATGCCCGGGTTCCCTGCCCTGCAGCAGACCGAGTTGACCGCTCTTCTTCACTATCTTGCAAGCGATGATCTGCCTCCACCCGCGGCAGCCTCTATCGCTACCGATGCTTCGGCAGCGTCACATCCGTCCGGGGTCTCGGAGGTCGGCGGTGCTCTGTTTCGGCAAAACTGCGCTTTCTGCCACGGCCGTGAGGCCCAGGGCGGAGAGACGGGCCCCGATCTTACTCGGTCGAAGTTGGTGTTGGCGGACCTGAAGGGGAACAAGATCTCCGAGGTCGTTCGGAATGGCCGGCCAGAGAAGAAGATGCCCGCATTCAACTTCTCCAGCGAAGAGTTGCTCAGCCTGGCGACCTTCATCCACGCCCAGGAGGCGAAAGCAGTCGCTCAGAAGGGCAAGCGAAAGGGAGTGGATGTCTCCGATCTGCAAACCGGAAGTGTCGAGGCGGGCCGCCAGTACTTCAACGGCGCGGGGACCTGCGCGACCTGCCACTCGGCCACAGGCGATCTGGCTGGTATCGCGTCACGTTTTGAGGGGCTGCAGTTGGAGCAGCGAATGCTTTATCCCAAAGATGTGAAGGGGCGTTTGACGGTATCTCTTCCGTCAGGCCAAGAAGTCACGGGAAGCATGGCGTATATGGACGAGTTTACGGTCGCGTTGCGCGATAGCAACGGCATCTATCACTCGTGGGCAGCCTCGAATGTGAAGTATTCGCTCAACTCGCCAGTACACGCCCATGCCGATCTATTCCGTCAATACACGGATGAAGATATTCACAATTTAATGGCTTACCTGCAGACACTGCGATAACTGCATTGGCCCTTATGACTTACTGCCGGTGAAGTCAGGATCACAATGAACTCGCTGAAAGAAAACTCGGTTTTTGCTATGAGCGTATTGCTTCTGATTGCGTTCTCAATTCCACTCCTTGCGCAAAACGCGGACGCGGCCAAGCTCCTGCATCCGCCCTCGGACAGTTGGCCCGGATATCATGGCGACTACTCCGGCCGGCGTCATAGCCATCTCACCCAGATAGCACCCCGGAACGTCGGCAACCTGGCCCTTTCGTGGGCGTTCCAGACGAACCAGACTGCCCAGATCAAATCATCGCCACTGCTTGTAGATGGAATCCTGTACTTCACGGTGCCGGAAAACATCTGGGCGGTCGATGCCCGGTCGGGGCACATGATCTGGCATTACAGAACCCCGCCCACACAGGGCGATCATATCGGCAACCGTGGTGTGGGCATGTACAAGGGCTGGCTTTACTTCATGACGCCCGATGGTCACCTGCTCTCGCTCAACGCCAAGGACGGCACTGTGCGCTGGAATATCGTGATCGCAGACGTGAACAAAGGCTACTGGACGACAATGGCTCCGCTGGTGGTTGCAAACCATGTGATCGTCGGCGTCTCGGGAGACTTCGATAACTTGACTGGATATCTGCGGTCCATCGATCCCGACACCGGCAAGATACAGTGGCAATGGAACAGCACTCCGCCCGATGGCACTCCAAACAGTACGACTGGCGGCATGACATGGATGACGGGCACCTATGACCCGGCACTCAATCTGATCTATTGGGGGACCGGGAATCCCACACCTGTCCTGAATGGCTCGACCCGTCCGGGCGACAACCTGTACACGTGCAGCATCGTGGCCCTCAACCCCGACACGGGCAAGCTCGCATGGGGCTTTCAGGTTTCGCCTCACGATACTCACGACTGGGATGCCGTCGAAACCCCGGTCTTGGTGGACGGAGACTTTCGTGGACAGCCGCGCAAGATGCTGATGCAGACCTCGCGCAACGGATACTTTTTTGTTCTGGATCGCACCAATGGAAAGAGCCTTCTCACTGTTCCGTATGGACCCGTGAACTGGACCCTGGGAGTAGATAAGGATGGTCATCCGATTCCAAATCCAAAGAAGGAGCCTGCCCCCGATGGGCGTTTGATCGCCCCCGACGAAAGCGGCATGACCAACTATCGCTCGCCCAGCTTCGATCCATCGACTGGCCTGTTCATCGTCGACGCCCATCCCAGCTACAGCATCTACTTCGCCAAGCCGGCAGATGGAAATTATGGCTGGGCCGGCGCCGATTACGGGCTCTGGAGCAAAGGAGTCATTGAGGCCATCGATTACCAGACCGGCAAGATCCGATGGAGCCACGAGGTCGGTGCGGGTGGCTCTGGCGCAGGAGTTCTGACCACGGACTCCGGTCTAACCTTTACCGGCGACGGCTTCGGAAACGTCCTTGCACTCGACACCGCCAGCGGCAAAACCCTTTGGCATGCCGGGACAGGCGCGGCCATGCAAAGTTCCCCGATTACCTACGAGATCGACGGCCGCCAATACGCGCTTACCAGCAGTGGAGGCGTACTGTTCGCCTGGGCGCTGCCGCAGAACGCGGTCGAAACAGAGCGTTCCGCCATGCAGACCCCATGAGGGCAGTACCAGCACCAATTGCAAGACCAGCTGTCTCAATTTGTCTCGCACGCGGTTTGCGTGCCCTCCCGCGTGCATCTCACACCTTCGAGCCTGAAAGTGAAGACCTGGCCCACTCCCGTCCGAAAAGGATCCCCCTTCCCCATGCCAGATTACCTTTTGTACCGCGACGATCTCGAAACTATCGATTCAGACGAGAGGGAGACAAACCAAAAGATCGTCGACCTAATGACGCAAGGGATGCATCTGGTTCGGGAGAAGACTGAGGAGAACGTCCGCATCTCCCATGCCAAGGCCTTCGGTGTTCTCAAAGGCGAACTGGTCGTCAATGACAATCTGCCTCGTGAACTCGCTCAGGGCCTCTTTGCCCGGGCTGGCGCACATCCGGTTCTTGTGCGGCTCTCTACGGCTCCCGGCGAAATCAACGACGATGCCAAGCTGAACACGGTTCGGGGCATGGCGATCAAGGTGTTCGACGTTATTGGTCCGAAGTTGCAAGGCCATACCGCGGACACACAGGACTTTGTCCTGGACACCGGCAAGGAGTTTATCAACAGCGGCCCAAAGGCCTTTCTCCAAACCTTCAAGCCAAATGCCGAGATAGCGCCGAGACTTTCCGACACGGTTAAAGGAGCTGTTTCCGACATCTCTCGCGTGACCAATGCGGCTCTCAACGCGGTCGGGATGAACTCCGAAAAGCTTGATTTCTTCGGTCACCAGAAGAAGCATCCCATGGCGGAGGCTTACTATTCGCAGACGGCCTACCGTTATGGAGAGTATGTTGCCAAATTCGGGGTCATACCAGATACTCCCGGGCTGAAGGCGTTGTTCGATCAGCCCTACGACCCTGAGACTCCAGATGCCTTACGCGAAGCCACAAACGATTTCTTCCGTACGGAGGCTGCTGAGTTCATCATCGCGGTGCAGTTGAATACCGGCGTTGACAACATGCCGATCGAAGACGCCCAGGCAAAGTGGTCGGAAGATCTCTCGCACTACCAGACGGTAGGCCGCCTGATCCTACCCATTCAGATGGGATGGGACCGAGCTAAGGACGCCTTCTTCGAAGATCTCTCCTTTTCACCCGCTCATGCGCTTGAAGCCCATCACCCTCTTGGCGGCATCAATCGTGCCCGCCTTGTCGCCTACCAGGCGCTTTCGCAAAGACGCCGCGTTGAGAACCACAAGTTAACTGCCAAAATCTCAAGCGCAAACGAAGTTCCTGCTTGAGCAGATCCCCGCAGCCATAATCCTGTGGATCTCTGCGCGAAGGGTTGGATTACATCCGACCGAAGGCTGTGGTCCTAGGCGATGCGCAGCCTGCATAATCAAGACATCTACTATACCTATAGCTCCTAAATCACCGAGCCTCTCTAGGTGTAGCCCGGATCGAAGCCTTAGGATAGTCGCAGCAAAGCGACCCCCTCCGCTCCGCCGTCCCCCAGTCTCTACGCACGCGCGGTGAAGCGTAGCTGAGAGGTTTCCCACCCTAAATGTAAACGCTGACAACTTTCTTTTTCATGGGCATAATTGCCACACACTATGCGATCACCCCTTGCTGCGCTCTCGACGTTCGCCATTCTCGCCTCGTTTGCTCCTACGTCCATCGCCGCCGCGCTGGACACGTCGGTCCCGCACCTCGAGAAGCGCGGCGCCGTCACCCAGCTCATCGTGGACGGCAAACCTTTCGTTATGCTGGGCGGAGAGCTTCACAACTCCAGCTCGTCCAGCCTCGAATACATGAAGCCCCTCTGGCCGCGCCTCGCCGGGCTGCCACTGAATACCGTACTCACTCCACTCTCATGGGAGCTCGTCGAACCTACAGAAGGCCGCTTCGATTTCGCCCTTATCGACGGTCTCCTCAGCCAGGCGCGCGAGCAGCATGTCCGTATCGTATTTCTCTGGCTTGCTGCCTGGAAGAATGGTGTGTCCAGCTACCCACCCCTATGGGTCAAAAAGAATACGGAGCGCTTTCCCCGCGCAGTCCTGAACGGCAACGTCTCCAGCACCCTCAGCACCCTCGCCTCCAACAGCGCCGCCTTGCGCGAAGCCGATGCCAAGGCCTTCAGTTCTGTGATGCAGCACATCAAGGAGGCCGACAGCCGCGATCACACCGTCATCATGATGCAGGTTGAAAATGAAGTTGGCACGCTCACCGACACCCGCGACCACTCCGCTGACGCCAACCGCGCCTTCGCCTCCGCCGTGCCCTCTGAAGTGACCAGGTACCTCGCGGCGCATCGCGAGACACTCAACCGCGAGTTACGCGAACTCTGGCTGGCTCACGGAGAGAAGACCTCGGGCACCTGGGCTGAAATTTTCGGCAACTCTTCCCGCACCGACGAGATCTTCATGGCCTGGAACTACGCCCACTACGTACAAGCCGTCACTGTCGCGGGCAAGGCTGCCTATAGCCTACCCATGTACGTAAACGCGTGGCTCGGCGGAGGAGACAGTACGCCCGGCTTCTACCCCAGCGGAGGTCCGCAGCCCCGCGTGATCGATATCTGGAAGTCCGCAGGCACTGCGCTCGACCTGTACGCGCCCGATCTCTACCAGCCCAACTTCTCCGAGTGGGCCGGTCAGTACCACCGTCCTGACAACCCGCTCCTCGTGCCAGAGACTAACGGCGGCGCCGCCGGCGCAGCATGGGTCTTCTACGCTGTCGGCGAACACGCCGCACTCGGCTTCTGCCCTTTCGCGATCGATGCTGCCTTCGCTCCTGATGCCGCGCAGATCGCCGAGCCCTCCCTGATCGAATTCGTCAAAGGTACATCCGACCTCGGCAGGAGTTACGCCGCAATCAACGCCGTTGCTCCGATCCTTCTGGAGCAGCAGACCAAGGGCAATGTCCACGGCTTCAACCTCAGCAAACAGCATCCCTCCGTCGAGTTCATCATGGACGACTACAGCGTCCAGGTCTCACTCGATCAGGTCTTCGGCTATCAGTCCGACACCGGCTACGGCCTGGTCATGATGACGGACAATGGAGCAAAATCAGGTCAGGCAGAATTCCTCGGCGTCGGCAAAGGATTTCGCGTTATCCTAACCAGCCGCACTCCCGGCAAACACATCGGCTTTGCCACCATCGATGACGGCAGGTACGAAGACGGCAAGTGGATTGCAGCACGCCGTCTCAACGGAGATGAGACCGACCAAGGCGGCGCGTGGCGCTTCGACCCACGCGCCATCCACACCGAAAGAGCCATCCTATACCGCTACTAAGGCAGCATGGAAACCCAACTGGTCGCCAGTGACATGTCGCAGCTCCCACGCTCGCCCCGGCATCCCTTTCAAGGGACGAGTCGGCCTGGTGCCGCGTCTGATAGGTTGGCTGAACGGAACCGATCTGGAGAGTTGATGATGGCGCTGCGCTGGTGTTCGGTTGCAGGTTTGACGGCGGTGATGGCAATAGGGGCTGCTGGAGCAAGTGGGCAGACCACGATCGGCCCAGAAAAACGCTGCGATGGAACGGGACCTGTTGGAGGTCTCGGTACCCGGATTGGAGGCGCTCTATGCTCACCACCGATATACCGTGACAGAGGTGACCCAGTGGTATCTGGACCGGATTGCGCGTTATGACGGAACCTACCGTGCCTTGCTGCATGTAGACGCCGCAGGTGCGCTGCGGACCGCGGCCATCGAAGACGCCTCTGGCAGGAAGAAGGCGCGGGGTGCGCTGTGGGGTATTCCTATCGTCGTGAAGGCGAACACAAGCGTGCAGGGCTGGGTCACGAGCGCAGGCTGGGCGGGGTATCTAAAGCCGGGCAAGGAACTGGTTGCACCGAAGGATGCCGTTGTCGTGCGGCGGCTTAAAGCGGCGGGAGCGGTGCTCCTGGGACAGACGAACATGCCGGACTTTGCAGCGAGTGACACCAATGTGAGTACAGCTGGAGGGCGGACGGGAGATGCTTATGACGCACGGTTCTCGCCGGGAGGAAGCTCGGGCGGAACAGCGACGGCGGTGGCCGCCAACTTCGCGGTACTGGGAACGGGAACGGACACGGCGAACTCGATAAGGCAGCCGGCCGCCAACAACAGCCTCGTCGGAATGCTGCCCACGCGCGGGCTGACGAGTATCGCGGGGATTCACCCACTGGACTGGCTGCGCGACAATACGGGGCCATTGGCGCGGGATGTGACGAGCGCGGCGATCGCGCTCGACGTCATGCAGGCAGAGGACGAGCTTGACCCCTGGACGGCAGGTAGCGCAAACAAAGCCCAGACAGGACCATACACAAAATATCTGAAAAAGGATGCCCTCAAGGGTAAGCGGTTCGGGGTGCCGTGGTTCGTGTTGGAGGGCTCGCCGGAGGTATACGGCACAGGCAAAGATGCGCCGCCCTATGCGGGTGGGGTGAGGCCGGAGACTCGGGCCGCGTTCCTGAAAGCACTGTTGGAGATGCGGGCCGCGGGAGCGATCGTAGTGATCGATCGTGAGATTCTTCCGCAGGGCTTCAATGTGGCGACACGTAAGGTCAAGACGCAAGCGTATCGCAGGAAGGTGTGGATGCCTTTCTCCGGGGGTTCGGGCCGCCGCAGTATCACTCCGTGGCTGAGTATGAGCACGCGACTGGCGAGACTTTCCCGGCGTTCATGGTGGGGGGTGTGAGGCCGGGAAAAGACGGGACCGCGGTGGTGCAAAGAGTGCTAGAGACGGATCCGGAACGTGAAGCGAACTACTTTGGCCCGCAGCGGGCAGCACTGGACGAGTACACCGCCACGATGAAGAGATGGAGACTGGATGGATTTGTCTATCCAGCGCTGCAGGAGCCGTCGTACGACGAAACGCAACCGGGCGCGAGCAAGGCCGGCCCTTCGAGCGAGACGGGATGGGTCAATCGGATCGGGGTGCCCGCTGTCAGCGTGCCTGGAGGGTTTTACGCTAACGGGCTCCCGTTCGGGCTTGAGATGAGCGGCGTTCGCTGGAAAGATGGGGACGTGTTGGCCTGCGCCTATGCCTACGAGCAATCCGCCCGAAACCGGCGGCCACCCAAGCTGGTAGAGAGTGCGCGAACTGCAGAGTGATCCCCCTTCAATTAGGGCGCTATGGAGCAAGAGAGGCGCTCGAAAGCAGGCCGGTGCGGATGCCCGATCCTCGAACGCAAGCGCCAACCATCGAAGGGGCTACGGTTGTGCGAAGAACCCTTTGCGGGCCTGCACGGTTAACTTCTTGTCCTTCGCTCTCAACTCCAGCTTGTGATAGCTGTCCGGCTGTATGTCTCGCGGTGGTGTGTAGCCCAGTTCATACTGCAGCCGCAGGTCCTGGCCGATCTGTGCAAAAATCTCTCGCAGACCCATGGTTCGCGACACGGTAAAGACACGTCCGCCGGTGCTCTCCGAGAGCTTCTGCAACAGCTCCAGGCCAGAATTTACCGCTGCCGGACGGCCCATCCCCATACCGCTTGGACCACTCCCGAACTTGGTCGCGCCAGGGCCGTCCCACATGCTGTAGAGGATGGAATAGATCTGGACATCCCCGCGTTGCGCCTGCTCGATGGCGTCCGCGAGCGATCTGCGGCTTCCGTTGTCGCCGCCATCACTGAGGATCACCATTGCCTTTCGCCCTGTCTCCTTCGCCAGCACGTCCTTCGCTACAGCGTAGACGGCATCGTTCAGCAGGGTTCCGCCCACCGCCGAGGCGTGCGAACTAAGACTCAACAAAGCCAGATGCAGCGCGTTTGCGGAGTTCGTCATACCTTTTATCTGTAGAACCTTGTTGTCAAACTGCACCAGCATCGCGCGGTCTTCCTTGCGATCCAGCATGGTTTCAAAGAACACGTCGCTCGCCAGCGATTCGTCTCCGATAAAGGTGCGCTGGCTCCCGCTCGTGTCGACCATGAGGGCTAAGGTCAGGGGGAGTTCGGAGCCCTGCGAAAAATAGTGGATCGGCTCTTCCTTGCCGTCCTGTTTGAGCACGAAGTCGTCTTTGGTCAGCCCGCCCCTCGGCTGGCCATCCTTGCTCTTCACGACGGCGGAGATCGCCACCATCCGGGTGGCCACCTTGATCGTCGTCACCGGCTGCTGGGGTGACCCCGTATCTTGATCTGAGGCAAGCGCGGCGGCCGGCCGACAAACCATCACTGAGAGCATCAACAGGCACATAGTCCGAAGAGGTGTCATTACGAGCTAATCCTCCTCTGTAAGACCGGGTGCCCGCCGTCAACCCGCGCCACATGCGCTCCCGCAGTCGACCCTGCTTGAGGCCGGCAAGGGGAGAAAGTTGTCGCAGGCTGAGTCAGTCTTCCTGAACAAACGAACGTAATTCTAATGATCTTTTGCCGTCAAGGAAAGTCACCAAAGTGGCGTTATCGGCGCGTCTTTCCTGATGTCTGCATTCCGTGTTGCTGAGCCTGAGAGCTCGCTGTATCGTGGCCGACATGCCCTTCGCTGCTCGCCTTGTGGTTCGCTTGCATGTACTGCTGGCTATTTGTGTTCTGTCCGGAGCGGGGCAGGACGTGGTGAATCTCGTAAATCCGCTGGTGGGAACCGGACACGGGAAGATCGGGTATGGCGGCACGATGCCGTTTGTGACCGCGCCTTTCGGCATGACGAACTGGACAGCGCAGACGCGTCAGAACAAGATCAGCGGGGTCTCCTACGAGCACGCCGACACCACGATCTCGGGCTTCATCGGCACTCACCAGCCGGCCATCTGGATGGGTGATTTCGGATACCTGACCCTGATGCCAGAGATTGGCAGCTTGAAGACCTCACCCGAGTCACGCGCGCTTCCCTTCTCTCACCGGCGCGAGGAGGCGCACCCGGACTTTTACTCGGTCGACCTGGACGCAGGAAGCGGGAAGTCGATTCATGCGGAGATGACCGCAACAGAGCGGTGTGCGTACATGCGATTCACCTTTCCGGCAGGAGCTCAGCCCCGTCTGCTTCTGGAGGCGTCGCGACCGGGTGTGGATGGTTTTGCAGCGGTAGACCGGGCAACGAACGAACTCACCGGGTTCAACCCCGATCGGATGGACCGGGATCTTGGTCCTGCAGCGCTGCCGCATTTCAAGGGGTACTTCGTAGCGCAGCTGCGTCAACCAATGCTCGCGGGCGAGACCTATGGAATAGGCACGCAGGCTGCACGAGGAGCGACCGCCGTCTTTGCCGCTTCCAGTGGCCAGGCGGTTGTCGAGCTTCGCGTCGGCACGTCCTTTCTGAGCATCGACCAGGCCAGGAAGAACCTCCGCGACGAGGTGCCTGCATGGGACTTCGATGCCGTCCGCGCGAAGCTTCACGCGACGTGGCAGCGGAAGCTGAGCGCGGTCACAGTCGAGGGTGCGTCCGCGGATGAACGCCGCATCGTGTACACCGCGCTGTATCACGCACTGTTGTACCCGCGCATCTTCTCCGAGGGCGGCCAGTACTACAGCGCGTTTGACGATGCCGTGCACAAGGGCGAGTCCTACACGGATTACTCGATCTGGGATACCTTTCGGGCGGAGCACAGTCTGCTCACGCTCCTTGCTCCAGAGCGGATTGACGGCATGACCACGGCTCTACTGCAAGACTTCCGGGAGGGCGGATATATGCCGAAGTGGCCCAACCCCGGGTACACCAACATCATGATCGGCACGCACGCCGACAGCATGGTCGCGGAGGCGATCCGCAAAGGTTTCCACGGCTTTGATCGCGAGCTCGCGTGGCAGGCCGTCTACAAGGATGCGATGAGCCCGCCCGAGGGCGATACCACCCGCCGCTGGCTTGACCGAGAGCCGCATACGCCGTACGAGGCCCGCGCCGGGCTGACCTACTACAAGCAGCTCGGCTACATCCCGACGGACAAGATCGATGAGGCGGCATCGCGCACGTTGGAGGACAGCTACGACGACTGGTGCGTCGCACAAGTCGCGAAGGCGCTGGGCCGGGACCAGGACTACAGGTTCTTCCTGCAACGATCCCTCAACGACCGCCACCTCTTCAATCCTGCCCTCGGACTGATGAACGGCAGGACCGCCAATGGGGATTGGGCGCCCCTGGGGCAAGAAGAGGAAAACGCAAACCGGTCGATCTCCGGCTGGACAGAGGGCGACGCCTGGGTCTACACATGGTCGCCCTTGCATGACATCGCGGGTGTAATGAAGTTGATGGGCGGCGCCGACATCTACAACCGCAAGCTGGACGAGCACTTTCGCGGCGGCCACAATAAACACGGCAACGAGCCAAGCCATCACTACGGCTACCTCTATGACTTCAGCGGACAGCCGTGGAAGACACAGGCCAAGGTCCGTGAGATTGCGGCGGCCGAGTACGCCAACCTGCCTTCAGGTATTGACGGAGATGACGACTGCGGACAGATGTCGGCTTGGTATCTGTTCACTGCACTCGGAATCTACCCCGTCAATCCGGCCTCGGGCGAGTACATGATCGGAAGTCCGCTGTTCCCCACGGCATCGCTTCGACTCGCCGACGGCAAACGTTTTACAGTGGAGGCGACCAATAACTCCGCCGTAAACCTATACATTCAGTCGGCGACGCTCGATGGCAAGAGACTCGACAAGCCGGTCATTACGTGGGAGCAGATCCAGTCCGGGGCGACGCTCAAATTGCGGATGGGGCCAAAAGCCTCATCGTGGGGATCGGCCTGGAGGCCCGACCTTATCGCCGCAACGAGAAACAAGCAGTAGCGGCAAAGCACCTCCGCTTACCTCAACTTGCGAAAACCAAGGAGGAAGATACCCTCACACGGCACCTCACGTCCCGTAGACTCCTGCTGCCACGCCTTCCACGTCCTCGTCCCCAGCGCCGCCGTCTCAACGCGCTCCACCGAGCCCTAAATGTCCGCCTTCGAGAGGAGCCTTTGCGACAACCTAAACGCCTTGCCCTTGCTCTCCTTCTTTTGGCCACGGCCAACCTGCGGGCGCAGACCACTCTTACCATCGCCACCGTCAACAACGGTGACATGATTCTCATGCAGCGTCTCTCCCGGCAGTTCGAGCGCGACCACCCCGACATCCGCCTGGACTGGGTTGTCCTTGAAGAGAAGATCCTCCGCGAGAAGACCACCACTGACGCCGCAACCCACGGCGGCCAGTTCGATGTCGTCACCATCGGTCCCCTTGAAGCTCCCATCTGGGGCCGCCGCGGTTGGCTTCTCCCGCTCGAAGACAAGCTCTCCCCAGCCTACGACCTCAACGACCTCCTCCAGCCCATCCGTGATGGCGCCTCCTGGGCCGGCCATCTCTACGCCTTGCCCTTCTACGCCGAGAGCTCCCTCACCTTCTTTCGCAAAGATCTCTTCCGTCAGGCAGGCCTCACCATGCCCGCCCAGCCCACCTACGAGGACATCGCCCGCTTCGCACGCGTCCTCAACGACCCCGCCCAGGACGTCTACGGCATCTGCCTGCGCGGGAAGCCCGGCTGGGGCGAGAACATGGCCTACATCTCGACCGTGGCGAACACCTTTGGCGCTCGCTGGTTCGATCAGTCATGGCGCCCCCAGTTCGACACCCCCGAGTGGCACACTGCCGTCTCCTTCTACGTCAACCTCCTGCGAAATTACGGTCCTCCCGGCAGCAGCTCCAACGGCTTCAACGAAAATCTCACCCTGTTTGAGAATGGCCGCTGTGCCATGTGGATCGACGCCACCGTAGCCGCGAGCACCCTTTCGGACGCCGCGCAATCGAAGGTAGCCCCCATGGTAGGATTCGCCCCTGCCCCCATCGCCGTCACCCCACGCGGTTCGCAATGGCTCTGGTTCTGGGCCCTCGCCGTGCCGTCCTCGTCCCCCCATCCCGCCGCCGCCCTCAAGTTCACCGAGTGGGCCACGTCCAAGGACTACATCCGCCTCGTAGAGGGTGCCAGCGGCTGGGCCTCTGCGCCACCCGGCACCCGCCAGTCCACCTACCGGCAGCCCGAGTACATCGCCGCTGCCCCCTTTGCCGACCTCACCTATCGCTCCATCATGGCCGCCGACCCCCTCCATCCCACCGAAAAACCTGTACCCTACATCGGCATCCAGTGCGTCGTCATCCCGGCCTTCCCCACCATCGGCAACCAGGTCGGCCAGCTCATCGCCGCCGCTCTCGTTGGCAGCATCTCGGTCGATGAAGCCCTCCACAAAGCCCAGCTAGCCACCGAGCGAGTCCTCCACCGCACCGGAACGCCGCAATGAAATCCATGACGGACACCCCCAACTACAACCCAACCCGGCGAGACACCCTCTCCCATTCCTCGCTCAAGCTGCCCGCCATCGCCGCTCTTTTTCTGTGGTCCGTCGTCCCTCTTCTTATGACCGTCTGGTTCTCCTTCCGCCGTTACAACCTGATGGAGCCCGACCGCACCGGCTTCGACGGCCTCGGCAACTATCGCTACCTCCTCACCGACCCCAGCCTTGCCCTCGCCATCGGCAACACCCTCGTTCTCGTCGCCTCGGTCCTCATCATCACCATCGGCCTCGGCACCCTTCTCGCCGTCCTCTACGACCAGGAGTTCTTCGGCCGCGGCATCGCCCGTGTCCTCGTGCTTGCCCCCTTCTTCGTCATGCCCACCGTCAGCGCGCTCGTCTGGAAGAACATGATGATGCACCCCGACTACGGCTTCCTCGCCTTCCTCATGCGCTCCGTCGGCCTCAAGCCCGTCGACTGGTTCGCCGTCGCTCCCCTCGCCTCCATCATCGTCATCGTCTCCTGGCAGTGGCTTCCCTTTGCCGTCCTCACTCTTCTCACCGCGGTCCAGTCGCTCGACGCGGAACGCAAGGAAGCCGCCCGCATGGACGGAGCCGGGCCCATCGCGATCTTCCGTTACATCCTCCTTCCCCACCTCAGCCGAGCCATCTCCGCAACCATCATGATCGAGACCATCTTCCTGCTCGGCATCTTCGCGGAGATCTACATCACCACCTCCGGCGGCCCGGGCTTCGCTTCTACCAATCTGTCCTTTCTCATCTACCGCTACGCCCTGCTCGAGTACGACATCGGCGGAGCCTCGGTTGCCGGCCTCGTTGCCATCATCGTCGCCAACGTCCTCGCCTTCTTCCTCATGCGCTCGTTCGCACGCAGCCTGAACACATGACACCTACACGGATGGGAACAGTAATGCCCTCGAAACACCTCCGTCGGAAACTCGTGATGACATTGCTCGGCTGGGCGACCGCCCTGCTCATATCCTTCCCAGTCTTCTGGCTCGTCCTCACCAGCTTCAAGACCGAGACCGAGGCCATCTCGCGCATCCCCCACCTCCTCTTCCACGCCACGCTCGAAAACTATGTGGCCGTCCAGGAGCGGTCCAGCTACCTCCACTTTGCCGGAAACAGCGTCGTCATCTCGCTCGGCTCCACTCTCCTCGCGCTCGCCCTCGCCATCCCCTGTGCCTACGCCATGGCCTTCCTTCCAGGCAAGCGCACACGCGACACCCTGCTCTGGATGCTCTCGACCAAGATGATGCCGTCAGTCGGCGTCCTCGTCCCCATCTACCTCATCTTCCGCGAAGCGGGCCTGCTCGACACCCGCACCGGCCTCCTCCTCGTCGACGCTCTCCTCAACCTGCCCATCATCGTCTGGATGCTCTACACCTTCTTCAAAGAGGTCCCGCGCGAGATCCTCGAAGCCGCCCGCATGGACGGCGCCGGCCCCCTTCGCGAGCTCTCCGACCTGCTCCTCCCCCTCTCCCTGCCCGGCATCGTCTCGACCGGCCTCCTCGCCATCATCCTCGCCTGGAACGAAGCCTTCTGGAGCCTCACCCTCACGGCCGCGAAGGCCGCCCCGCTCACCGCTTTCATCGCCTCCTTCTCGAGCCCCGAAGGCCTCTTCTACGCCAAGCTCTCGGCCGCCTCCACCATGGCCATCGCGCCCATCGTCATCCTCGGCTGGATGAGCCAGAAGCAACTCGTCCGAGGTCTCACCTTCGGAGCGGTCAAGTAACGAGTTCAGCAAAACACCTTCGTAAGACCGAGGCTGCGCATCATGGCAACAGTCCAGCTCAACCAGATTCGCAAAAGCTTCGACTCAACCGAGATCATCAAGGGCGTCGATCTGACCATTCAGGATCGCGAGCTGACCGTCTTCGTCGGTCCCTCCGGCTGCGGCAAATCGACCCTCCTCCGCCTCATCGCCGGCCTCGAAGAGATCACCTCCGGCGATCTCCTCATCGACGGTCAGCGGGTCAACGACGTTCCCCCCGCCCGGCGCGGCCTCGCCCTCGTCTTCCAGAGCTACGCCCTCTACCCCCATATGAACGTAGCCGAAAACATGTCCTTCAGCCTCAAGCTGGCCGGCATGCCCAAGGCAGAACGCCGGCAGAAGGTTCTGGAAGCCGCTCGCATCCTGCATCTCGAAACCTACCTGGACCGCAAGCCAAAGGAGCTTTCAGGAGGCCAGCGTCAGCGCGTCGCCATCGGTCGAGCCATCGTCCGCAATCCCAGGGTCTTCCTCTTCGATGAACCCCTCTCGAACCTTGATGCCGCCCTTCGCGTCCGCATGCGCCTCGAGCTCACCCGCCTCCACCGCCAGCTCGGCGCCACCATGATCTACGTCACCCACGACCAGGTTGAAGCCATGACTATGGCCGATCGCATCGTCGTCCTCCGCGCCGGCATCGTGGAACAGGTTGGCTCCCCCATGGACCTCTACCGCAATCCACGCAACCTCTTCGTAGCCGGCTTCATCGGCTCACCGCGCATGAACTTCCTCGAAGTCATGGTCCAGCAAACCAGCTCCTCGGCAATCAGGCTGACCCTGGGCCAGGCCACAACCCTGGACGTACCGGTCGCCTCTCAAATCGTCCAGCCTGGACAGAAACTAACCGTGGGCATCCGCCCCGAGCACGTCACGCTCACCGCGTCGGAGCGTAACGCCCTTCCCGCACAAATACAAGCCGTCGAGCATCTGGGCAGCGAAAGCTACCTCCATCTCCAGGCCGAATCCGGCGAGCTCCTCACCGTAAGAGTCAGCGGGGAGACCCAGGTCCTCCCGGATCAGCAGGTTCACCTGGCCCTGAACCCCGCATCCCTTCATCTCTTCAACGCGGACGGCGACATCATGCGACCCACGGACGCAAACTCATCCCAGCAGCATCCCTAGCACTGCTCAAATCGCACTGCGCATACCGGCTACACGTCAAGAAGAAAGTGATCCCCGATGCTCCAACACTCCGCTACAAGACTGAGCGCCTCAAGCCTCCAAAGCCTTCCACCCGAGATCCAGATCCCCGCTTACGACCGCCGCCAGTTCCTCCCCCATACCGTCCACATCGGCGTCGGCAGCTTTCATCGCGCTCATCAGGCCCTCTACCTCGATGACCTGCTCGCCCTTCCAGGCACCGAGCGCTGGGGCGAGTGCGGCCTCGGCGTCCTCGCATCCGACATCCGCATGCGCGACGCCCTGGAGTCGCAAGACCACCTCTACACCCTCATCGAGCGCAGCGCCGCGATCCAGACCGCCCGCGTCATCGGCTCCCTCATCGACTACATCTATGTCCCCGAAGCTCGCGAGTCCGCAATAGAAAAGATGGCCGCCCCCGACACCCGCATCGTCTCCCTTACCATCACCGAGGGTGGATACTTTATCGACGAAGGCACCGGTGAATTCGTCGCCGAGCATCCCGCCATCCAGCACGACCTCCGCCACCTCGACCAGCCCACCTCCTCCATCGGCCTCATCGCAGCGGCCCTTGACCGCCGCCGCAACCGCGGCCTCCCGCCCTTCACCGTCATGTCCTGCGACAACCTGCAGGGCAACGGGCACGTCATCAGCAAGGTCCTACGCGGCTACACCAGCCTCAGCAATCCTGCCCTCGAGCACTGGATCGCCGCCAACGTAGCCTTCCCCAACAGCATGGTCGACAGGATCACCCCCGCAACCACCCCCGCCGATATCGAAGAGGTCCGAAGCCGCTTCGGCGTCGAGGACGCCTGGCCCGTCGTCACCGAGCCCTTCCGCCAGTGGGTCATCGAGGACACCTTCTCGAATGGCCGCCCGCGGTGGGAACGCGTCGGCGCACAGTTCACCTCGGACGTCGCCTCCTTCGAGATCATGAAAATGCGCCTGCTCAACGGCAGCCATCTCGCCATGGCCTACCTCGGCGCGCTCACCGGCTTCACCTTCGTGCAGAACATCATGGCCGACCCCCTCTTCGTCTCCTTCATCGAGCGCTTCATGGAAGAGGTCACACCCGTCGTTCCCAGAATAGCGGGCGTCTCCGTAACCGAGTACAAGCAGACCCTCATCGAACGCTTCTCGAACCCCACCATCTACGACCAGGTCACCCGCATCTGCTCCGAGGGCTCGGCCAAGATCCCCAAGTGGCTCCTTCCCTCCATCCAGCAGCTGCTAAACACGGGCGCCCCCACCACTCTGCTGAGCCTCGTAGTCGCCAGCTGGCTCTTCTACCTCGGCCAAGGGGTAGACCGGAGCGGCCGCGCTCTTGACATCGTCGACGCACGAGCCGCAGAACTCACCCGCATCGCGAAATCAGCCGGTTCCGATCCCCGCCCCATGTTGGCTCTGAGATCGATCTTCGGTGAGAGCCTGCCGGCAAACGAAGGATTTGTTGTTGCTGTGGAAGCGGCCTTGCAGATGCTTTCGAGCATCGGCCCGGCTGCCACGATGCGCATGTACCTTGCTCGTCCTTGACAAACCTCGACTCTAAGTTCACCACCTCCGGACTATGCCCCCGGACATAGCGCGATGTAAACCATGGGCGAGTACACCGCTATGACTTCTTTGGCTTCGTAGTTCAACATCCGCGTCGCGGAGTGGTTCGCTTCCACTCCTCCAGGTGGCTTGCAGGCAGCAGACCGGTGACGGCTCCGATGGACTGAACACTCAGAGCTCCGGCGGCATTGCCGTGGTCGCCGGCTTCGGCAAAGGAGGCGCCACGGAGAAAGGCGAAGAGAAAGCCGGCCGTGAAGCAGTCACCGGCTCCCGTGCTATCCACGGCTGAGACATCGTAGGGAAAACAGCGGATTACCGCGGGGTGATGGAGGCGGGGATAGATGGCGCAACCCTCGTGGCTAAGCTTTTGAACCACGGTGTTTGCTCCGCGCGCTTGAAGATGGCTGGCGGCTTTGGCCGGGTCCGTGGTGCCGGTGAGCATGCGCGACTCGTCCTCGTTGAGGAAGAGGAGGTCGATGTGCGGCAGGCAGGGCTCGAGCACCTTGAGCCACTCTCCATGAGGATCCCAGTTGGCGTCAAGCGAGGTGCTGAGGCCGGCTTCGCGAGCGCGAACGAGCATCTCAGGCGCATGCCGGCGGAGGTTGGGAAGAACAAAAAGACTGGCAAGGTGAAAGTGGCGCATGCCTTTGATGAGAGCGACCGTGAAGCGCAAGGGCTCGCCGAAGACCTCGTTGCTTGAGCCCAGGCGATGTAGGAACTGCCGGTCGCCCCGCGCGTTCACGAGCACGATCGTGGCGGCGTTAGGGCGATCGACATGGGTGAGATCTTCGATGTCGACGTCACACCTTTTCAACTCGCGCAGGGCAAAGGCTGCGGCGTCGTCGTTGCCCACGGCGCCAGCCAGCCGAACGCGGTTGCCCAGGATCGCAAGCGCACGAGCCGTATTGGCCCCGTTGCCACCGAGGTGCCTGTCCATGGTCTCAACGAAGGTGGTGGTTCCCCAACGGAGCTCGGTGAATTCGCGCACGATGGTATCCAGCACGATGCTGCCCGCGCAGAGCACACCTGGGTCCGACGAAGGGGGGGCGTTCATGCGATGCCCAGGTGCTCTCGCAATGCAATGACCCCGAGGCGCGGGCTGGAGAGCAGGGGCACGGAGGAGGAGGCCTGCATCTGCGGAACCAGGCGGGCCATGCTGCCCTGAGCCAGGACCACGACATCGTTCTCGCGCATGGCACGCTCGATTTCGGCCTTCACGATTTCGTCGTGCTGCTGCGCGTCGCCGGCGAGCAAGGCATCGAAGGCGGAGTCTGCGAGGAAGCGTGTGGTTACCACGGCCTTTCCAAGAGCGGCGGCTTTGCGCTGGATGAGGCGCTCGGTAGGATCCAGGGTTGTGGCCACGGTGGCAACCACCCCGATCCGCGTGCCGGTCTGTACGGCGATCTCGGACATGCGATCGTCAATTTTGACGACCGGAATAACCACCATCCCGGCAAGCATGTCGGCTGCTTCGCCGACCGAGGAGCAGCAGTTCAGGATGGCGTCCGCGCCTGATGCCTCGGCCAGCAGGCCGTACCCCACCACCCGTCGTGTGAGCGATGGGGTGAGGGCGCCGGCTGCGCGGACATCGGTGAGCAGGCCGTCGTCGACGACATTGACCAGGCGGACCTGCGGGAGCAACTCCTGGAACAGCTTCTTGAGAACCTCCACAAGCACGGGGCCGGTATGCAGGGCGTAGACGGTGGAGGTCATCGGTTCTCCTTCGATTCTGATTCGGGGTGGGTGGGCATCTGCTTCATCGCGGCGATCGCGCGCCCATAGAAGTCGGGGCTGCCGAAGTTCCCCGACTTAAGCGCCAGGGCGAGTTGGGGACGGGCGAGTGCACCCGCAACAGGGACACCGGGCTCGATGGTGGGGCCGATACGCAGACCGCCCAGCCCGAGCGCTCGAGTAAGCGTGCTGGAGGTTTCACCGCCTGCGATAATAAGCCCCTGCGGCATGACCCGGAGGAGGAGCTGCTCGATGGCGCGGGCGAGAGCATGTCCGATGCGTTCGCCAGCTTCCACGACGGAGAGGTCGTTTGACATCGCCCAACGGTGCACGTTCTCTTTTGTGCTGCGGCGGGTTGTAGTGACGAGGCAGGTTTCGCCGGATAGGAGTGCTTCGGCTGCCTGGGCGATGACATCGTCGGCTGTAACGCCGGTTTCGGCGAGGACAACCGCATCGAGATCGATCGTGAGGAATCCCTGCGCAGCTGCCCACTCGTCCTGGGCACGGGTGGCCGCGGAGCAACTTCCGCTCACAATAAGGAAGCCACACCCACCCGCTTCGCGGACCAGAGGGCTCGGCTCGGCGACGCGCCAGAGGCCCTGCTCGCGCCAGATCTGCGGGAGAACCGTGGCCCAGGCAGAGCTGCCGGTGAGAAGGGGTAGGTGGTGGATGGCACGGGCGATCAGCTGGAGGTGACCTTCGTCGATGCAGTCGAGCAACGCGATCTCCGTGCCGTCTTCTTCAAGGGACCGCAGCCCGGCCTGAAAGGCCTGAACACCATGGTGCGCCTCGGGGTACGGGAGCAGGCCGACGCTGCGTCGCGTCTGCGTCCGAAGGTGTGACGGCAGGTGCGGGTTCGTCATCGGATTGAGTGGATGATGCTTCAGGACTGAATCTGAGAGCAGCTGCTGGTGGAAGAAGTGGTAGCCCATGTAGGTCGTGCGTCCGAGCGCGGGCAAGGCGGGCAGCGCGATCGTGAAACGCTCACCCGTCACATCCATGGCTGCGTCGATGGCTGAGCCGATATTTCCCTCCACGGTGGAATCGAAGGTGCTGCAGTACTTGATGGCGAGTCGCTGGGGCTGCAGGTGCTGCAGCAGCTTCACCGCGGCCACGGTTCGGGCATAGGCATCATCTTTCCGGATGGAGCGAGATGCCGTGCCGAGCACCACGGCCTCGCAATCCGCGGACCAGCGCTGGAGCTGCTCTGGCGAGGTGTCATCGAGAACGACCACCACCCGCATCCCTTGATCGGTGAGCATGCCGGCGAGATCGGTTGCGCCGGTATCGTCATCGGCAATGGCGGCGACGAAGATCGGCATCAACTAAACCTCTTCCGAAGCTCAGCCACTTGCGCCTCGTCTAGGGGTTGGGCACGCTCTCCGAGCAGGAAGAAGAGGCGGGCCGTCTCCTCGATCTCTTCGGCGAGTGCGGCTGCCTCGGAAAGCGTTGTACCTATCGCGATCAAACCGTGGTTTCGCATCAGCATCGCGGGCGTTATGCGGGCAAGCCGCTCGACCTCCGTGGCCAGGGCCTCGTCTCCCGGCGGCAGGTAGCGAACGCAGGGCAGGCTGGGAACACGCATGGCGAAGTAGGCCGTCAGAGGCGGCAGCGCGTCACGCTCATCAAGGCCGCGCATACAAGCCAGAGCTGTGGCGTACGTGGAGTGGAGGTGAACGACGGCGCTGCTGCCGGGTCGGGCGCGGTAGGCCGCGAGATGGAACAGGAGCTCCTTGGTCGGCTTGTTGAGCCCCAGAATACGTCCTTCGAGATCGCACATGGCGAAATCCTCTTCCGTAAGCGTGCCGAACGACGAGCCAGTCGGGGTGGCATACACCCGATCGCCGATGCGTATGCTGATATTTCCAGCGGTGCCGAAGCTGTAGCCTCGCGTAAACAGAGAGTGTGCGATGGCCACAATGGCGTGAAGCTCATGCGGGAGAGCGCTCATCTTCATTCCTCCAGGGGAGTTCCTGTACGGGTCCAACGGCTAAACCCCAAAATGCCGCGCCGACCAGCACGATGAGAGCAGCGGCGAAAAAGGCCATTCGGAAGGAGCCCAACCGTTCAACCGCGGTGCCGGTAAGCCAGGATGCCGCGATGCCTGAGAAGTTGCCGATGCCGTTTTGCAGGCTCGTCCAGCGGCCCGCCATGGCGGGGCCGGCCAGCGTCTGGGTGATAGCCCAATGGTTCGAGGTATAGGTGCCGAAGGCAATGCACGCGGCATAGAGCAGGATAATGGCGACCCGGGTGTCGTGAACGAAGGCTACGGGCATCACAATCGTCGAACCAAGCAGACCGGCGACGACCACCGCCTTACGAACGCGCGTGGTCGAGGCGCCGCGCCTCAGCAACGCGTCAGAGATCCAGCCCGCGCAGAGTGTTGCGGCGGCGATAACGAAATATGCGATGGAGCCTACGGTTGCCATCCCCTTCATCGAAAGGCCGCGCTCTTTCACAAGGTAGGTGGGAAGCCAAATAAGGAGGAAAAACCAGAAATAGTTGCCGCAGAAATGGCCGCCGAGAGTGCCCCAGGCGGAGCGGAAGCCGAGCATCTGGCGCACAGAGTAAGCCTGGCTGCCAGAAGTGTCGCGCGATGCGAGGGAACGCGGCATCCAGCGTAACCAGGGCAACAGCCACGCGAGACCGGCCAGGCCGAGCACGATAAAGAAGTCGCGCCAGCCGTAGCGAACCAGCAGCAGGCCGCCAAGAAAGGTGCCGAGGGTAGGGCCGAGCTTCGAACCGGCGTCAAGGAGGGCGTTGGCACGGCCCCGAAAAGCCTGAGGCACTTCGGTCGCGAGCATGCGGGAGTAGCACGGGTAAGCCAGCGATTCGCCGGCGCCGAGGATCAGGCGCATGGAAAAGACCGCGGCTACGGACGACAGAAGACCGGTGGCCGCGGTTGCGAGGGACCACACAAGAAAGGTGACAGCGAATACCTTGCCCACAGGAAACCGGTCGGAGATCCAGCCGGAGATACCGAGCAGTTGCAACAGGGAGTAGGTCCAGAAGAAGGCCGAGGACAGTAGACCAATCTGCTGGGTGGTGTAATGAAGTTCGCTCTGCAGCAGCGGCGCAGCCACCGCCAGATTGGACCGGTCGAGGTAGTTGATGAAGATGGACACGGTGAGCAGCGCAATCAGGACACCGGGCCCGCGCGTGGCGGGGCGGGGGCGAACGAACATCAGCCGGCCTGCCCAGTCTGACCAAAGCGATGCCATGGGGTAGCACCGGCTATCAGCGCGTTCAGGGCGTCGATGTTGGCCACGCCTTCGTCTTCCAGCCAGCGGCGGAAACCTTCCTTGCCGCCTGCGACGAAGGCGGGCACACCCTCCTGCCAGGTTGCCCGCCCGCAGAGCACGCCGGAGAAGCGGGTGTGGGCGGCCACGGCCATCCGTATGGATTCGAGGAACTCGGCGCTGCTGACGCCGGCGCTGAGATAGATGTAAGGCCGTCCCGCGGCTTCATCCGCAGCTCGATACCAGGCGAGAGCCTCCTCCAAGCTGTAAGCGGCGCGTCCGCAGAACGTGGCGCTGCCCTCGACAAAGGCCGCGACAACAGGAAACTCGACCTTGAGGATATCGACTCGATAGCGATCGCGCGAGAACTCGCGCATCATATCGACGACGATCTGCGGTTTGCGCTGCGCAAACGTAAAGGCCTGGTCGCGCTTCTCTTCCGCGGAGAGGCCAGGCTGGATCAAGGGATACGCCGGTTCGTACAGAAGAGGCTCAAGAAAGAAGGGGAGATCGAGGGCGACGCACTCACTGCCGATCCGCTCGATAAGGGCGAACTTCTCGTCGTTAACCTGTGGTGGGTCGTCGGGCGAGTAGTGCAGAAGAATCTTGATTCCTTCGGCGCCGAGATCCGCAAGACGTTGAATGGAGAGCTGGGGCATGAGGGCGAGCATGCGATGGGGGCGGGGGTTCTCGTATCCATCGAGTTCGTAAGCAAGCAGCAGGCCACACCCTGCGCCGCGCCGTGCGGCTCCAGGCAGGCCATAGTCGGTTTCGAGGAGGATGGCCGTGGCGTGCGGACTGAGCACCTCCGCGATGGCTTCCTTGAAGGCGACTAGTTGGTCATCGGAGATCTGCTCGAAGGAGACCCCAGCGGCATCAGCGATGAGACGGCGGAGGCTCCTGCGTTGGTCAATGGCCAACGCGCCGATGACACCATTGCTTGTGGAAAGTTTGTTGAGTCGGGTACGCTTTGCTTCGCTGGGGGTGTAGGTGGTTGCCATGCCGAGGTCGATGTCTTCCTTCCCCAACGGTGGGAGCGCCTGGTACCGATTCCAAAAGGTAGCTGATTTTGGCTCGGCATGGATGAATGTGCGCTCCCCTGTCCCGTGAACCAACCAACTATACCATAGGGGATAAATGGTCTTTTCATGTGCGGTGAACTGCTCCGATGAGCCTCTATGACAGCTCCAAGCAGAGTTCGACCCGAGAAGACAAACATCTTGAGTGACCGTAATTACCGCAAGTGTTCCCTCCGTGGAACAGCTGACGAGTGTACCGGTGATGTACCCTCCCATCGGAGCATTGGGGATGTGGGTGACGCTTCGTCGAAGCCAAGGTAGAGTGCCGCAAGAGGCACTTGGGTCCAGACGAGGCATGCAGTAGTTCGCGTGCTATGAGTGATCGCTCCAAATCAGAGCAATGGCTATGCAAGCGAGAATTGATGCAGCTTTTCATACAGCAGTCGCCGTTGAACTCCGAGGCGACGAGCTGCATCAGCTTTGTTGCCACCAGACGCTTCCATGGCGTGCTCGATGAGGCGTCGCTCCCATTTTGCAACAGATTCATGGAAGGGAAGATCCAACAAGTCGTCCCGGCCGCATTCGATTTTTGTAGGGCTCGTATCTCCGATCTGGGCCCGGATGTCGTCAACGGTAATGGCCAGGCCTCCCGCTTGGACCGAGGCGCGTTCCATTAGGTGCTCCAATTCGCGTACGTTGCCCGGAAAGGAATGCTGCTGCAGCAAGAGGACTGCCTTTTCAGTCAGGCCGGAGGTGTTCGTCTGGTTGCGAGCGGCGTACCGGGCCAGGAAATATTCGGCTAAAGGGAGGATGTCAGAGCGGCGCTCTCGCAGGGGCGGAAGCCGGATGGAGAATGCATTTAAACGGTAGAAGAGATCGGCTCGAAAGGTCTTTTCCTGTACGTTCTGTTCAAGCGTCTGGTTGGTTGCGGCGACGATCCGGACATCTGCTGTGATCGATGCCGTGCCTCCGACTCGCTCAAAGGTGCGCTCCTGGAGAACACGCAGCAGCTTTGGTTGGAGTGCAAGCGGCAGTTCACCAATTTCATCCAGAAACACAGTGCCAGCATCCGCTGCCTCGAACTTGCCGATCTTCTGACTCACTGCGCTGGTGAAGGCACCTCGCTCGTGGCCAAAGAGCTCGGATTCGAGAAGTTCTGCTGGCAGTGCAGCACAGTTGATCACGACGAAGGGTTTCCGGCTGCGCGAGCTATTCTCATGGATGGTCCGCGCCACGATCTCCTTGCCTGTTCCCGATTCGCCAAGCAACAGGACGCCCACGTCTGTCCGGGCTACCTTGCCAATGTCTTTGAATATGCCGATCCAAGCAGGAGAGCTGCCCACAAGCCGACTCGCACGCGTGTCGTCTCTGATCTCATCGCTCTGACTGGTTAGGAATCTTTGGTTGCGAAGAAGCTCAACTTCACGCTGAAGCTCCATGTGGCGCAGAGCGCGTGCGACAGTCGCGAAGGCCTCGTCCATGTCCAGGGGTTTGGTGATGAAGTCGTATGCGCCCAGCTGCATTGCCTGCATCGCGTTGGGTCCGGTACCGTGTGCCGTCATGATGATGACCGGCATCGAAGTGAGTTGGCCTTCTGACTGCAGACTTTTCAGAAGCTGCTCTCCCCCAACCCTGGGCATCTTCCAATCGCAGAGCGTCACGTCTGGAACCCCGCCCTGAATCAGAGAAAATGCCTCCTCTCCATTGGCCGCGGTGCGAGTGTTGTACCCAGCACCTTCCAGGAGTTCGCGAACTGTTTCTCTCAAGTTCCGATCATCGTCGACGATCAGGATTTCAGCCATGGTTGTACTCCATCTCTGCTGTATTTGCCTCACTGAGCGGTACTGGGCTCGGTAAAGGTAGCCGGATCGTTGCCAGTGCTCCACCCTCGGCGTGGTTCACGAGTTGCAGCTCTCCTCCATGCGCTTGCACGATCTCGAATGAGATTGATAGACCTAATCCTGTACCGGCATCTTTCGTCGTGAAGAAGGGATCTAGCGCGTGGTTCCGAGCTTCACCTGTCAAGCCCGGCCCGTTATCCCGCACCTCGATCACCGCGAAACCGTCGCACCGTCCCGTAGATACCCAGACTTTTCCCGCGGAGTCTGCGTTGCTGGCAGCCGAATGCACCGCGTTCTCAAGCAGATTGTCGAGCACTTGCAGCATTCTGCTGCGATCACAAACGACGTTTACTTCCGAATTGGCTTTACAGAAGATGGCCACACCTTTCGCGGTTTCTCGATTAATCCACGTCTGGGTTGTGACTGAGCAGAATTCGGTGAGCGAAATGGGCTGTAGCTGCAGATGGATTGGTCGAGAGAAGTAGAGAAGGCGGCCGATGATCGTATCGAGGCGGTCAATCTCCTCCAGGATGACACTGCTATTCCGGCCAACTCCTTCCGACTCGGAACTTCGCTGTGACATCTGCGTGCGAAGCCGGATGGTGGCCAGCGGATTACGGAGTTCATGCGCGATCCCTGCGGCAAACTGCCCCAGAGCGGAGAGACGTTCCTTGTGCCGCATCTCTGCTTCAAGCACCCGCTCCTTTTCGATCTTTTGTTGAAGAGAGGCTGCAAGCGTATCTACGCCGTACAAGACGCGATCGAACTCCTCAAGGTGAACTCCCTCCGGGACAGGCGGCAGCTCTGTGAACAACCCGTTCTCCAGAGATCCCAAGCGCTCGAGAACGATGTTGACGCCTCGGCTTACTTCGGAGGTAACGAAAAAAGTCAACAAGGCAGTGATCAGAGCGGCGGCTCCGAAGCCGAGACTGCCCCAAAGGAGCTGGCGATTTCGACCGCTGGTTACACCGGGCAAACGCTGCATGAGCCAGACAGCGCCGCTGATCTCGGGTGACTTACCCGTTGATGTAAGACTTGCTGGCGCTTCTTTGATCGGCAGGGCGACAAACAGGATGGCGTCGTGAGGTCCTTCAAACCGAATTGTTTTCGTTGATCTACTTGCTACCGCGTCTCTTATGAGCTGCTCAATTGTTGGCCGCTCCCGTTGAGGCATCTCCTTATTCGGACCCGGACCTTCATGCGTTGGAAAGGCGTAACCGACCAGAGCTCTTGATGAGGCGGCATAAAAGCCACCCTCGATGCCCGGTTCCTGCCGTAGAGCGCCTGATGTGAGTTGGGCGAAGGGGTCGGGGGATGCGATACGGGGACGAGGCGGTGGCGGAGGTAATTCACCTGGACTGCCTGGTTCCGGAGGTGGCCGTCGAGGGGGGGGAATTGGCTGGGGCAGGGGCGTGACGGTCCCGAGAGCAGGAACTGAAGATGGTCGATCTGCATAGCTGTGAGCGAGGCTGGAGGCCACTGAAAGGAGGTGGCGCTCTGCCAGCGAAAGCTCGGCGGTGTGACTGCTCCGCAGAAAACCGAAGAAGCTAACGGCTCCGCCCGCCAGGAACAGAAGCGTGAGGACGGCTAGGAGCAGGATGCGAGATCGAAGACTCCTCCAAAATAGCTTCGGCATGTCCCTCCTCACCGCGATCCGGTTCTGACGACAATTGAGAAGACTGCAACTAGAGTTCCACCGTTCATGGATCGAATTCCGCCCATAAAGCGATGGAGTGCTCCGTTCCGACCGGCTCCTGTACGGTTTGCACTCATATCAGTGTGCGCTATCCGTACACTTCGCAGCACAGAATTGAACCCCTCATGGTCGTCTCCTAGGAAAACAGCGGATCTCTTGTGGCCACCTAATTGCCCTACGGCTATTGAGAGGTGAAGCATCATGTCGTCCAGCTTTCCATTCAGAACAGTCATCGTCGGGCTCGCACTCAGTGCGTCGGCCTTCGCGCAAACGCCACCTCCACCTCGTGACGGGGCTGCTCCATTGCCAGCAACGGGCAAAGCCGGGCAGCCTATACCCGGCATGCTTGGCACGGCTTCGGTGGTCACACAGCGGTCGCGCGTTCGCGCATTCAACCCTGGCCCAGACGGGCAGGTCCGTAGCTTGTTTTTGACGAACGGAAGTGTCGTAGATCTCTCGCCCGATCTTGGCCGACAACTCGGCGCGACAATTCGGAAGGGCGCACGCGTGAGCGTAAATGGCACTCGCTCGAACGTGAATGGGCAAACTCTGCTGAGTGCAACTAGACTCACCATCGACTCACACACCTTTGTAGCGCAACCCGCAATGGGCGGTATGGTTCGGCCAGCGCCAGGCCAAGGCGGACCGGGCCGTCGGGGTCCACGACCCGATGTAGCAGGCATGCGGCGACCGGGACCAGCCGGTCAGGGTCCCGCAGGTCCTCCGCCCCCTCCGCCCGCAGGTCCGGACGGCCCACGAGGACTGCGTCGCGGTGGAATCCAGCCACCACCACCTCCACCTTCTGACCGGCAGGCTCCTTCGAGTGCCGGAGCTGCGCAGCGACCTCCGACAGCACCTCTGCCCCCCACCGGTCCGCCAGACGGACCGCCCGCTGCGCCTTCTGCAGCTCCACCGGCCGCAGCTGCCCCTCAACCTTTATCGAATGGACCTTCCGTGTAGCCCAGCTACGTGGCGGGCTACACGGCACGCACTGTAGCCCCTCTCTTTGAGACAGCAGGAGCGAAAGAATGCCAGCAAATAGAGCAGCAAAGAAGGCGGCAGCAAAACATGCCGACCCAAAACATCATGAAGCAAAGGACCTTCGCAGGGCATATGAACACCTCGGCCGCGTTGAGATCCTGCAGCACAGCCTTGGCGCAACCTCCGCAAAGGAGATCCACACGCTCGTAACACTCGCCGAGAAGGAGTTAGGGAAAGGACATCGAAAGGATGCAGCTGACCTACTGAGGGCTGCGGAACACTTCAGTTTTGCTGCCTTGGCAGCAGAGGCAACCTCCGGCAACGTCTCAGATGAGTTGAAAGGCATCGTTGCCGAGGAAGTCGATCACCTCACCGAAGAGCGAACGAGCACTGGGGCGAAAGCGATGAAGAGGAACATCATGCCTCCATCGCACCTCTGTTTCACACCTCACTTGAAGCTGCTGAGAAGGCGCTCGAAGTAGGAAGCTACAGACAAGCGTTGGAACTGGCCCGAGGTTCTGAAGCCCTGGCCCATGTAAAGAAGCACGGGCCGGAGCAGTTGGAAGCAGCTACATCGCATCCCAGGCTATCGAAGGCTTGAATGACGCCCACGGTACAGGGAGCTTGCGGTTATAAGCGCAGGCTCCTTTCTCTTCCGCACCGAGGCCGAATAGGACGACATGCCTGATAAATCCAAAATAGTTCCGGCTGGAAATGATGACAGTCTGAAGGCGCTGGAAGCGACTAACTTCTTCCTGGCGGATGTGCAGACGGGGCTTGGACCATTTCTCGCCGCGTATCTCGCAGGCGCGGGTTGGGGACCCGGCCGGGTTGGAGTGGTGCTTACGTTAGGAGGCATCATCTCTGTCGTGTTGCAGACTCCGGCGGGGGCTGTCGTCGACCGGGTCCGCTCGAAGCGCTCCATACTGGTCATCGCCTCTGCGGTTCTGGCGTGCGGGGCAGTGCTGCTCTCTTGGACGGCCGCACCTTGGGCGGTCTACACCTCCCAGCTGCTGATCGGCGGTGCGGGGCCTTTCCTCGCTCCCACTCTTGCCGCGGTGACGATGGGGTTAGTCGGCAGGGAGCTGTTCGACCGACAGTTTGGAAAGAACCAATCCTTGAACTCCGCCGGAAACGTCTTCTGCGCTCTGCTCATCGCGGGCGTCAGCAAGTTGTTTGGGAACCGCGCCATCTTCATCGCTGCCGCGGTGCTTACTGTTCCCACCGTGCTCTCTGTCTTGCGTATTCGAGCCAAAGACATCGATTACGAACTGGCGCGTGGCGGAACGAAGAGCGATAACGAGCGATCCTCACCGAAGACTTCGGTCTTCAAAACTTTACTTGGAGATCGTGTCCTGCTGACTTTTCTCGCGTGTGCCTTCTTGTTCCACTTCGCGAATGCCGCCATGCTACCGCAGCTGGGAGAGATGCTTTCTCACGGGTCCGCAGCTTCCGCTGCGCCGTTCATGTCCGCCTGCATCGTGGTCACTCAGTTTGTCATCATGTGCTCGGCCGCTGCCATCGGCCGTTGTGCGAACGTGCATGGCCGAAAGCCACTGCTGCTACTGGGATTTGGCGTGTTGCCGGTGCGCGCCCTGCTCTACACGGTGGTTCACCAAAAGGTTGGGCTCGTCTCAGTGCAACTGCTGGACGGTGTAGCGAATGCCATTTTTGGTGTTGTTTCTATTCTGGTCATCGCTGACCGTACCCGTGGCACTGGACGTTTCAACCTCGTGCAAGGTGCTCTCGCTACGGCGGTGGGGTTCGGCGCAGCTCTCAGCACAACCTTTGGCGGCAAGCTAATCCAGCACGGTAGCTATCGAGTATCGTTCCTCGCGCTTGGCGGAGTCGCGGCCCTGGCACTCGCCCTGCTCTGGTTTGCCATGCCCGAAACGCGGGAGCAGGACTCTCACTCTCCAACTCAAAAACCAACAAAGACGCAATTGCATGAATAACAGCCTTTCTCTTCAATCCTTCCGTCCCAACCCGCCCGACGCGGCTGGAGTGATCTCCTGGGTTCACCTGGGCGATCTCCATATGCGGGCCGCCGGCGAGCAGAACGATCTCGACCTTCAGGCCATCGTAAAAGAGGTGAACAGCGCCTTTGAAAAGTCCGTGAGCTTCGTCTTTCTTCCGGGCGACAACGCCGACCACGGCGACGCATCGACTTACAAGATCATCCGGAGATCTCTCGACGCGCTCACCGTGCCCTGGTGCGCAATCGTCGGCGATCATGATGTCGAACAGCTAGGGCCGAACAAGAACGGGAGAAAATGGTAGATGCTTTCTCCTGCACTAGCTCACATTCTGCTGCCCCTCATTGTTGCTGTCAGCATCCTGCTGATGCTGATCCGGCTGCGCGGCATTGCCGAGGTCTACTGGATCGGCAGCGGCGCGTTGTTGCTCATCGTAATGCGCTTAGTGCCTCTAAAGCTCGCGGGGAAAGCAATCGCCGAAGGCTCCGATGTGTATCTCTTCCTGATCGGCATGATGCTGCTCTCGGAGCTGGCGCGCGAGCACGGCGTCTTCGACTGGCTCTCCTCGGTCGCCATCCGCAGCGCAAACGGGTCGTGCACGCGGCTGTTCACTCTGGTCTATGGCATCGGAACGCTGGTTACGATCTTCATGTCGAACGATGCAACAGCGGTCGTGCTCACCCCGGCCATTCTCTCGGCCGTTCGCAAAGCCAAGGTGCAGCCGCTGCCGTACCTTTTCGCTTGTGCTTTGATTGCGAACGCGGCTTCCTTCGTCCTGCCCATCTCCAATCCCGCGAATCTAGTTGTTTTTCACGGTGGAGGTATGCCCCCGCTGGGGCTTTGGCTCCTGTCCTTCGGTGTCCCATCCGTCCTCTCGATCGCCGCGACTTACGTGGTCATGCGCCTTCTCTATCGCAAGGATCTGCACGCTGGACTCGAAAGTGAAGCGGAGGAGAACCCGCTGAACGGTGAAGGCAAGCTGGTCCTTGCTGGACTCGCTGTCATGATTGTCGTCCTGCTCGTTGCCTCGACGCTCAAGAAAGACCTCGGCCTCCCCACTTGTCTCGCAGCTCTGGCGATTACGGCCGTTGTGTCCATCAAATCGAAGTCGAACCCGCTCAAGCTAGCGCGGGAGATCAGCTGGGGAACCCTCGCGCTTGTCGCCGGTCTGTTCATTATGGTGGATGCCATCCAAAGCCTTGGAGCGCTAAAACTGACGAGCGGCTGGCTGGCGTGGGCACAGCATCTCCCGTCTACAGCGGGAGCTTTGGTAGCCGGCTTTGCTGTCGCGATCGCAAATAACCTGGTCAACAATCTCCCGCTCGGTCTCATCGCCGGTGGAACCCTCCAGGCCGCGCACGCGAAGGGCCTCCTCGCCAATGCCGTTCTCATTGGCGTCGATCTGGGGCCGAATCTCTCGATCACCGGCTCGCTGGCAACGATCCTCTGGCTACTGGCCCTACGGAAGGAAAACCTCGATGTGAGCTTCTGGGACTTTCTCAAGGTCGGTGCCATCGCCATGCCGGTCGCTCTGGTGCTATCGATCAGCGGAGCGGTCTTGATGCACCTTTTCCTTCCCACCAACTAACCCCAATCACTCTCTCCGGAGAACCCCATGAGTCCTGGCTCGATCATCCCCTTCATCATCGGCGGCGGCGCACGATGTTGTTCACTCTAGGTTGAGCCTTGCCTGATAAGTCCGAGCCGATCCTCGCTGGCAAGCCGCATGTCTTTTAACTCAGGGGAACGTAGGCGACCGCTCTCCCTCATTAGAGACGCCGCTCATGTGAGCCTTGGACTCTCGCGTCGCAAGCACCTCACGATTTCTGAGTGAGCCAGGGGAGGCTCGCATTGGTACGGCTAACATAACCAAGTCACCAAGCGTGATGCCTTACCGGCCTGCTATTCAGAGACTGGCGCTCTTTCTCTCCATCCAGTGGCATATCTATCAAGAAGCAGCTGGAATCTGGAAACTGTGTGTCGACTCGATCACACCAGCATCTCGTGTAGCAAGATGTACTCCAGACATGAGCGTGGCTGCCTGCCAGTTCTGAGTTCAAGCGAATGTGTTGCTGCTTATGATTGCAACTCCCCCATCTGGTTTTCATACGTTGCACGAACAACCTCTTGACCCCAACATCCACCAAAGCCTCAAGCTTAGGCAGGACGCGGCACTTTCCCGCATCCATGCCGCGCGCAACTCGTCGTAACTGGCCCAGAGGGAGCTGTAAAGCTCCGACTTCTTGATTGGCAATGCGCGCCCCCGATCCTCAAGTTGCGCGGTTTCGTTCCCTCGCAGAGCTAATTTTATTATGGCGCTCAGAAGCGAGCGAAACAAAGTACACGAGGTACGGTTCGGGCAATCGCAACAGCCTACACGGACGCAAGATTGAGGTGAGATGCATTTCGCCGCAGCAAACTTGCGCGTGCAGGGCCTTCTAAAAACCACGAAGTCCTAATCGGTGTCGTGTCCCATGTTCGATGGCTCCCCTCCGTAGGTCCACCGGTTCCGGGCATCTTGTTCGCAGCTCTGACCAGATCCATCATCACGCGTATCTGATCGCTCATGCTAGTCGGAATTGTCAAACGGCAGCGCGTTCGGCGACTATCGCCTGCTGAGGACTCAGACCGCTCGCAATCCCAGCGAGGCGCGCCTCCTTCCGGCGTTCCGGACGGCATCCCACGAAGCCTGCTGCGCTTGATCCAGGCCGGGCGCTTCATTGCCTCCCGCTGCAACCTTGTTGGAGGTCCCTGAAGCGGTTTTTACGAGGGTCGGTCGCCATCGCTCTCCGATACAGTGTCGTGTGGCGTCACTCTACCGAAATTGTTACCGAAGCGCCTTCGGTACAGCTGCGAAGGCAGCATTCAGTACGGCATGCATGACTGACGATCAGAGCTAAGTGGTTCCAGCGCTCGACCTGCAATTTGGTGCCGGGAGGGGGGGTCGAACCCCCACGAGGTTGCCCTCGGCGGATTTTGAGTCCGCTGCGTCTGCCAGTTCCGCCATCCCGGCCTTACTCGCCGCCCATCGCGCACAACCAACCCCGGATCGCGTCACGATACTGCCCCAGTATGTCATAAAGCCGCTCTCCATCGGCCGACCGTCGCCGCCGAATCCAGCACCGTCACGCCTCCGCAGCAGCCGGGGCTGGCTGCTTTGCCAGGTTCTTCAGCGTCTCCTTCGCGAGCGGGCGCTCATGCAGCAGCAACTCAGCTGCCCTGACTCTTGGATTCGCATGGAACCAGCGTTGCACAACGTTTCCTCGCAGCAGGTTCGTCACCGCCAGCAGCGACATTCCCTGGTGATGCGCCATCCATGAGCGAACCATTTGCGGCTCCTTGCTCCCGCTGTAGTCGGCCGCCTCGTAAAAGCCGTACTTCCCCTTCCATCTCATCGAGTCCATGCGGCGAAGGTTGGCCAGCGCCTCTTTGCGGGCAAATGGCAGCGTCAAAAAAGTGGAATAAGGCGAGATCACCGGCCCATCACCAGCGCCGTACTTCAGAGCGAGAGCCGGGATCCCCCATGCCTGATAACCGTACCTCCCCTGCGCATCCATCTTCGCAAAGCCGGACTCCGAGATCCCCCATGGAATGCCCCGCACATGCTCACGCTGAATGCGCACCACAGACTCGATCGTCCGGGCAATCAGAGTGTCTGGATAATTGCGCATCCACAACGCCGGCATCAGATACTCGAACATCGTGCCCGTCCACGACAACAGGGCCGCTCGCCCATTCACAAGCACGTGCGATCGATCCAGCCGAAACCACGACTGCTGTGGAATATCCCCCTTCGCAACAGCCAGAAAAGAGGCAATGCGCGCCTCCGAAGCCAGCAGGTCATAGCAGGCAGAATGCAGATCGCCCGTCGGCCCGTCATAGCCGATCGACAGAAGCTGCCGTGACTTGACCAGCAGAAATCCGAACTGCATCGCGTTCGCGTGCATCTCTGCCGAAGCCGCGATCTCCGACACCTCTTCCGCCAACTGGTTCAGCCGATCCGCTGCGCTCGTCAATCTCTGCCGAAGCTCGCATCCCGCCTTATACTCCTCCGAGCTTCCCGCCGCCGCCTCGAGCAGCTCTTCCACCCGCCGCAGAAGATCTATCGCATAGGCCCCACCGTCCTTCAGTGCCGGAATCGCCTCGTCGGCCGGATGCCGGAAACGCACCTGCTCGAAGACCGCTCGAAACTGCGGCAGCAGCCACGGCGTGTACTCCGTAATGTACGAAATAAGCGCCAGACTCCTTGCGGCGGCCTCACCCCTCGTTCGCTCCCGCCCTCCCTCTGCCCCTCCGGCGCTCGTCGGTGTTTCCGTCGCCTGCATTCTGGTCAGGGACGCCACCTCATCGCGCAGCCGCGCAGCATCGGGGCTGCCACCGCTCTCAACCCTTGTATCCTCCCCCAGCATCCGGCGCACCACCGTGAAGGGCTGCATCTCGATCATCGGTCGATTGAGCAGATCGAGCGCCCCGCCATGAACGGTGTAGAGCGAGGCCAGCAGGTTGCCGCTGTCCACCGCCGATACCGTAAACGGCGGTATCGCCTGCAACGTCTCGATGTCGTACCAGTTGTAAATATGGCCCCTCTGCTTCTCCAGACGCTCGTACGTCGCAAGCGTCGAGAGCGTTGCCGTCGTAAACTCCGAAAGCGTGACAAAGCCCATCTCCAGCGCAGCCTGGCGAGTGTTCAACAGCATGCCGAGGTTTGTCGGCGACAGCTTTCGGACCTGCAGCAGCTCCTTCTCTTCCACATTGTCCGGGATCAGCCAGTGGTTCTCTTCCCCTCCGAACTCGGCAAAGTATCGCCAGATCTGAAACGCCTGATCTTCGAGAAACTTACGTTCGGCATGCGCGAGCGGTCCCACTTCCCGCAGCGCCGGAGAGTTCAACCAACCGGCAATCGCGGGAGCGGATCCCCACAGCGCCAATATCGGCGCGGCCACCACCAGGCCATGCGGATGCACGTACATCAGAACCCCCGCAACCGCTATCGCCAGCGCCGGCGAAATCTGTAGGTAGCGGTCAAGCGAAGTCTTTCTCCGGCCCAACTCCGACTGCGCCGCCGTCTCCCATTCCAGCAGGCGTTTGCCCGTTACATATCTGCGGACCAGCGACCGCACAATCGCATCGATCGCCAACAGGGTCTGATGGGGCAGAAATGCAAAGTTCAACAGGCTGAATCCCAGCGAGGTCAGAAAAGTTTTGATCCCCTCCGACCCCGCGGTCGGATTGAGCTTCAAGGCCGCGCGTCCAAGGTTGAAACCTAGCTGCACCATCACCGGCAGCAACAGCAGGGTCAGCGTAATCAGCGTCCAATAAAGAGCTCCTCCGGGCAGAAACAGCCATCCGCACACGAGCAGCAGAAACGTCACCGGCTCCACCAGGCTGCGGCGCAGATTGTCGAAGATCTTCCATCGCGAGATCGTGCTGATCGGGTTCTCGACCATCCGTCCAGACTCGTCCGGAACACTTCCAGAGAGCCACTGCGTAATCTGCCAGTCGCCTCGTACCCACCGGTGTCGCCGTCGCGTGTGTGCCGAGTGGTGCGATGGATAATCGTCGATTACTTCAATATCCGTGACCAGGCCGGCGCGCGCATACGCTCCCTCAATCAGGTCGTGCGAGAGCAGCGCGTTCTTTGGAAAGCGTCGGTCAAGAACCTGGTGCAGGATCGCCACCTCGTAAATACCCTTGCCCGTAAATATCCCCTCGCCAAAAAGATCCTGGTAGACATCGGAGACCGCACGCGTGTAGATGTCGAAACCGGTCTCGCCTGAATAGAGCGCCGCCAGCCGAGATCGCGACGCCGATGCCACACTTACCCCAACCCGCGGTTGCAGAATCCCATACCCCGCAGTCACAATCCTCGAGTGCGGATTCACGATCGCCTGGTTCAACGGGTGCGACATCGTCCCGATCATGCGCGCCGCGGTTCCACGAGGCAGCTGCGTATCGGAATCCAGCGTGATCACATACCGCACACCGCTCAACGCGTGGATCGGTCCAGCCTTCACCGGGAAGCTGTCGTACTCGCGCAGCAGCAGTTTATTCAGATCCAGCAGCTTTCCACGCTTGCGCTCCCATCCCATCCACACGCCCTGCCGCGCATTGAAGATGCGATGCCGGTGCAACAGCAGGAACGAGCCGCCCCTCTCCGTCGCGTACTTGGCGTTCAACTCGTCCGTGATCCGCACCGCGAAGTCCACCAGCGGATCGCGATCCGCCGGCAGGGGGCGCGCCTGCGAATCCGGCAGATCCGTCAGCACGGCGAAATGCAAATTGGCATCCTGATTCGACAGGTAGCGGGCCTCCAGGTCCTCAAACGTCTCACGGACCTGCGCCTCCGTCAGCAGCAGAGTCGGAATGACCACCACGGTCGCGGCTTCAGCCGGTATTCCTTCCGAAAAATCGAGCTTCGGCAGCGAGGTCGCGTGCAGCAGCGCCGTCACGGCGTTGTTGACCAGGTCGACAGCTCCCTGTGTCGCCGGCAGCAGCGCCAGGAAAAGCGCCACCATCACCCATCCAAACGCGTTGTGCGGAACCAGCGGGGCGATCAGCGCGACAATCAACAGCACGGAGATCAGGAAGATCCCGAGGATATATACGTCCTCGTTATAGGCCAGCAGCATCGCTCGTACTCTCGCCATCACCGGCGGATGATACCCGATCAGTCGCGACAGCTCGGTAAAGCCCTGCTCGAAAAGGTAGTAGCCGATGTGCGACACGCGTCGCCTAACTCTGGGGTCCGCGTATTCTCTGGCTGCGGCCTCGCGCGCCAGGTCGAGCGCAATCTGTGCCGTCTCCATCTCGGAACCATCGGCATGCCGCGCCAGCTCCGCCACCCTCAGCCGGTACTCACCCCGGTTCTCCTCCTCCATCCGCGCAAACACTCCGTCCGGATCAGCGCGAAGAAGGGCTTCGAATGGAACCATCGGTTCGAGCGCCTCGTGCCACTCGAACTGACTCAAACGCCGCAGGCTGTGGAGCGGCGCGGAGAAAGGAGACCGCTCGATCGGCGGCAGCGGCCCCGCCAGAAAAGCCTCGTCCGCGCGATCCAGGATGAACTCCAGCTGCGCCATCTTGAGTGCCGCCGGCAGCAGCAGGATCTCGCCCAGCAAAAACGCGTCGTGCCTCTGCGCCGCCTGAACATAGACCGCCAGCGACTCCTGCGACCATACCCCTCCAGCAGCCGAAAGATACTCTTCCGCTACATTCACGATGCGTGGAATGGCATGTCCACCCTCCACCCGAACGTGCGGCAGAAGCCGGGCATAGGTAGCCGAGGCATTCACCTCGCTCAGCACGCCCTTCAGCGCCCGGGTGCTCTCCAGCAGCTCCAGCTGTGGGGTTAGCTCCTCGGTCGACGCAATCGCCCGTGCCGCGCGTAGCCGCTCCTTAAGCCGAAGCGCAAGCGCTCCCAACCTCTTCGTCAGGTCGGAGCTGCCCTTCGCCGGAACTACCATCTGCCACCCTGTTGCAAGCACGGCAGCGTGCGAGCGAAGTCTCCCCTCGCTCACCTCCGGCGCCTCCGGCAGCGCTCCAGCTCGCGTCTCCACCATCCGTGCGGTCGGCGGAACCAGCTGCTCCTGGGTCGAACCCTCGTTGATCTCTGCCATCTTTTGCCGTCATTCCTTGAACGTGAAGGTGATTGCGGCAGAAATTGCAAATGCTTCAGCCCTCAGCCTGCCGAGGGTCAACTCCTAACGGTAACTCGCTGCCTGCATTTCGAACATCTCCGCATACAGTCCACCCGCGCTGATCAGCTGCTGGTGATTGCCCTCTTCAATCAGCCGCCCGCCCGAGAGCACAACAATTCGGTCGGCCATGCGAACCGTCGAAAATCGGTGCGAGATCAGCAGCGCCATCTTCCCCAGAGTCAGCTCGGCAAAACGCTCGAACACCTCCAGCTCGCTCTTCGCATCCAGCGCCGCCGTAGGCTCATCCAGAATCAGCAGCTGCGCATCGCGAAGATACGCGCGCGCCAGCGCGATCCGCTGCCACTCTCCCCCCGAAAGCTCCACGCCCCCCTCGAACCGGCGCCCAAGCATCTGGTCGTATCCGCCCTCCAGCTTCTGCACAACCACATCCGCCAGGCTCTTGTGAGCGGCAAACTCGATCTCCGCTTGCTGGTGCGGACGATCCACCCGGCCAACCGCGATATTGTCTCGCGCCGTCATCTCGAAGCGCACAAAATCCTGGAAAATCACGCCGATCTCGCGGTGGAGATCCTCAAGCGAATACTCGCGCAGATCGATTCCGTCCAGCAGAATCTGCCCTTCTGTCGGGTCGTACAGCCGCGTAATCAACTTCACCACCGTCGTCTTGCCCTGCCCGTTCTCGCCGATCAGCGCCACCCGCTCCCCCGGCGACAGCGTAAACGTGAAGTCCTTCAGCACGGTTCGGTTCGTCCCCGGGTACGTGAACGACACATTGCGAAATTCGAAGCCGGCCCGTATCGGCCGCGGTGCCGCCAGACCGCTCGGCTTCGATTGCACCGTCGGCTTCATCTCGAAGAACGCAATCAGATCCGTCAGGAACAGCGCCTGGTCCGCAATCCCCGACGCCGTCGAAAAAACCTGCTGCAGGTTCGAGCTCGCCTGCTGAATCGCCGTCGTCAGAAACGTGAACTGCCCAATGTCATAGCCGCCATGGATAGTCCGCCAGATCACATATACATACGCGCCGTAGTACCCCAGCGTTCCAATGATCCCCAGCAGACCGCCCACCATCAGCTTCGATCGCGACAGCGCCACATCCTCCCGGTAGATCTGATCCGCCAGCGTCTTGAAGCGGTCCGTGAAGAAGCGGCTCAGCCCGAACAGCTTGACCTCCTTCGCCCCCTCGCGGCTTCCCGCCACCTGCCGCAGGTAGTCCATCTGCCGCTTCGCCGGTGTCTGCCTGAAGTTCTTCGCATACCCCAGAAACGCGTAATGCGTCTCCCCTAGAAAGGACGGCAGCACCCCCAGCGCCAGCAAAACAATCAGCCACGGGGAAGCCCACGCCAGCGCCACCGAGAAGATCACCGTCGTGATCACCTGCTGCATCAACCGGCCCATCTGCTGGATCATTCCCAGGCGATCCGTCGCCTGCACCCGGGCCCGCTCCAGCCGGTCGTAGAAGACCGGGTTCTCATACGTCGTCAGGTCCAGCCGCGCCGCCTGCTCCATCACCTTCACGCTGACATACTGCGTGTAGCTGTTCGCCAGCAGCGAATCCGAGTAGTCGATTCCACGCGTCACCAGCCCGAGAAATACATTCAGAATCACCTCGGCCGCGACCAGCTTCCAGAACATCGGCGATAGCGGCCGCCCCCGCAGCACATCCGCGATCCCGTTGATGATGTACTGCGCCACCTTCGCCACCACAAACGGAAGCGACGCCACCACCAGCCGCAGCAGGATGCCCCACGTGACCGTCGCCCGTCCCGAAGCCCACAGGATGCCGAGCACAGGAGGCATATTCCGCAGCGCCTGCAGACGTTCGTGCCACGGACTCTGGCCACCCGTACGGTCTTGCGTTTCGATCATTCCACCTTTGGCCTACGCTGTAGGGCTGCTCTCTCAAGTCGGACGCAGGGCGCTCCGTGGAAGTTGGTTGACGGAGACTCCAACACGCCCTACTGGACCTTGCCCTGCGGTTGAAACCGCCGCAGCTCGATCGCACAGGCAATCGCGTTCACCGCGGCCAGCTTCAGATTGTCCGTTGCAAGCCACACCCAGAAGCGTCGGCCCGCGCTCTGACGCGAAGCCTTTCGTACCCACGCAAGCACATTCCTCTGCCCCGACGCACTCAGATTGCTGGGCGGATCGGAGTCCTCCGTAACCACCTCGATGTGCTCGCCCGCCAGCGCCTCTTCTACCTCCATCACCGTTGCCGGCCGCTTCAGCTCCACCAGCACCGACGCCGTGTGTCCGTGGAACACGGGCGCGTGAACCACCTGCAAATCCAGCGCCGGCAGCAGCCCCCCGGATAGACCCTCGTAATCCCTCTCAATCCGTTGCTGGACCGCCGCAAACGCGATCTTCGCCTCCGGCCCCAGCCCCGGAAGGAGGTTGAACGCAACCTGCGCATCGTACTGTTCGCGCGGCAGATCGTGAAACGACAGAAGGCTCACCGTCTGCTGATGCAGCTCATCCATCGCCAGCCGCCCATACTCCGACGCCGGCTCCATCACCGTGGCGGCCAATCCCTCCATCGCCAGCTTCGCGCGAATCCGCCCCGCAACCAGCGCCAGCATCAACGCCGCCGGATGCGCCGCAACCACCGCCGCCGTGTTGAGATCCGGAACCGCCACGCCCTGCGTCTGCTCTGGGCCCAGCACTGATCGCAGCCACGGCGCTCTCACTAGTACCGTCGGCTCCCCTTCCAGCGCGCCCGAAAGATCGACCAGGGTCGCCCCAGCCCTTCGCGCACTCCCCCAATGCTCCTTCGTCACCTGCGGGCTCCCCGCGAAAAAGACGAAGTCCAGACCGTCGAACGAGGTGGCCGAAAGCCTCTGGATAAAGCTCGCCTCCTCCCCCGCTGAGGTCAACTGGCCGGCAGCCTGCTCGTCGTCCAAAAGCACCAGCTCGCCCGCCGCCAGGGCCGACTCCCCCAGCTCCTCGCCCAGTTCCTTCCCCAGGAGCGACGATGCCCCGACTACCCCGATACGCTGCACCTTAACCGCCATAACTAACCGCCATAACTCAAACTTCAAAAACTTGTGACTCAAACCAGCTCTACCGTCTCAACGCCCTCTGCCATCGCTCGGCAGCGCCCCAGGCCGTCCCGCTTTTTGCCCAGCCCCGGCACCCCCCTACCGCCCCGAAGAAAGCGTCTGCCGCCGTGATCTCTCCCACGAATACGCCAGCCGCGCCAGCACGCCCGAGACCAGATATCCGAGCGCCAGAATAATCAACGCATACTCGGAATAACGCACCATCACCGCCCCCACCAGCGCCAGCACGGCAACTAGCTGGAACGGATGCCTGGATCCCAGGTTCAACTCCTTGCCGCTCCAGAAACGCCATGTGCTCACCATCAGAAATCCGGTAAACAGAATCAGAAACAACCACACCAGCGCAATCCACGGATTGTAAATAGGCGCTCCATTGAAGCAGTGAATCACCGACGCCAGCACACCCGCGCCTGCCGGAATCGGCATGCCGACAAAGTATTTCCGGTCCGGCCGTCCCGGGTTGCGCGGCTGCGGGTTGGCGCTGATATTGAATCGCGCCAGACGGCTCGCGCCGCAGATCAGAAACACAAAACAGACAAACACCCCGAAGTGGAGAATCTGGTCGCGCAGCACCGGCTGAACCATCAGCGGAAGCATCCGAAACCCCCAGATATACGCCAGAATGCTCGGAGCCACGCCAAACGTAATCACGTCCGCCAGCGAATCGAGCTCCTTCCCAAAGTCGCTCGTCGTCCTCGTCATCCGCGCCACCCGCCCGTCCACCCCGTCAAATAGGATCGCGAACCCGATCGCCAGCGCCGCCCTATCGAAGTACGCCGGCTCGGCTGCCGATCCCTGAATGCTCTGCGTGATCGCGTAGTAGCCCGCGGCGATATTGCCGGCCGTAAATACCGCCGGCAGCACGTACATGCCCCGGTTCGGTCTTCGTCGAATACGGGCGTCGTTCCCCCGTTGCACCTCCTCCACCTCCATCAAACCCCCGTGCTTGGCGAGCGTGGCGTTGACCGGAGCCGATGCGGCGGGACCACGGCCAGCACCGTCGATCCTCCTCGGACGCGCGACCCCGTCTTGACCTTCAGATCGGCCTCGGCCGGCACCAGGACATCGACCCGCGATCCGAACTTGATCAGACCGATACGCTGCCCCCGCTCCACACGATCCCCCACCTTCAACCGGCAAACGATCCGCCGCGCCAGCAAGCCCGCGATCTGCTTGAAGCCGACCTCGTATCCTCCGGCATCGATCACCACCAGCGTCTGCTCGTTATGCAGCACAGACTCGGCATTCATCGCGTTCATGAACAAGCCCTTGCGAAACTCGTACAGCTTCACCACGCCCGCCACCGGCGAGCGATTCACATGCACATCGAACACATTCAGAAATATACTCAGCCGAAGCCGGCTGCCGTTCGGCATCTCCATCCATTCCGCCGCAGTAACAATGCCATCGGCGGGAGACACGATCTGGCCCGGCTCACTCGGAATAATCCGGTTCGGGTCGCGAAAGAACCAGAGAAAGAACGCCGCCAGCAGCAGCGGGAGGATCGTCAGGAGAATCATGTGCGTCAGCCCCCATATCAACGCGGCAACCGCGCCCAGAGCTAACGCATAAAGAACACCATCTCGCACCATAAGTGGGTCCATTATAGAGGTGCGTCGGCCCCATCGCTTCCCCGCGCTCCAGCAGCTCCCTCGACTTGGGTAAGCTCCCAGCCTTCCCTCACATTCCATGCCCGGGCTGCACCCTCTCTCTAAACCCCCTCCCTCTCTCCCGTCCAGATCATCACCACAGCATCCTCCACCGGGTCCGCATAATACCTCGGCCGCCGCCCTGTCTCCCGGAAGCCAAGCCCGCGGTACATGGACAGGGCTCCCTCGCTCCCCGCTCGCACCTCCAGCCCGGCACTACCAGCTCCCTGCTCCTCACACCACGCCAGGATCGTCCGGCACAACGCACGCCCAATCCCCTGCCGCCGCGCCCGCTCCGCCACCGCAACGCTCTCGATCTCTCCCCACCCACGGCCTCGGGCCTCCGGGTCTCCGTCTGCACCCGCCCCTGCACCCATCACGAGACTCCCCACGGAAAATCCCAACAGGTCGTCCTCAGCCTCAGCGACAAACAAACATCGGCATACACCCGCCTCGGCCGCATCCGTCCGAAAGATCGCGGCATACTCCTCCGGGCTCCAGTGCGGAGCCCCGGCGACCCCCCGCTCCAGCGCCACCACCGCCCCCCCATCCTCGGGGCGTCCCCGGCGCACCTGCCACCCTCCTGGCCCGGCCTGCAATCGTCCCGGCCTCACCTCTCAGGGACCCGCTGGGCCAGCCGCTGCTGCACCTCAAGATCCGTCCGTCGCAGATAGTTCGCATCGCTCGTGGCCACATCGTCGAACGCCCGCCGCTCCACACGCGCGCTTACTAGCCCGAAAGCGTCAGCCGCGCTCAGATCAGTCATCGCGGGTTGGAGCTCCGGGAACGAGACCCTCACGCTCTCCTCGCAAACCGCGATCGTTCCGCCACGCGCTGCCGCCAGCACCGCCACCCGCGAAAGCAGCGCCTCCATCGCACTCTCCCCATCCCCGAAGCTGCCGTAAAAGAACTCACCCCTACCCGCATCCAGCACCGCACCCGTCCCATCCCCGGAAGCTCCCGCCTTGTGCGCCAGAACAGCCAGCCGCGAGACCATCACCAGCGGAACATTCGCCGCCTCGCACAAGCCCTTCGCGGCCGCCACTCCCACCCGGACGCCCGTAAACGAGCCCGGCCCCGCCACCACTCCGATCGCGGTCACATCCCGGAGCTGCCACCCGCTCTCCGCCATCATCGCCCGAAGCTCGGGGATCAGCCGCTCGGACGAGCTCCGCCCCCCCAGCGCCACCGACGCCAGTATCGGATCAGCCGGAGCAGCCGCCTCGCTGTCAAGCAACGCGATCGACCCCTCTTGACCGCACGTATCCATCAACAGCAGTCGCAGCTTCGACCTCCTCCGTGAACCGGCGTCTCACTCAGCCGCTCGTGACTAGCCCTCGTGAGTCAGCCCTTCATGACTCAACCGTCGACCCTCAGCCCGGCCTCGCGCCTTCCCTGCTCTTTCCCCGATCATAGCCGCCCACAGCATCCATAGCCCCCACCCACCTCTCCTCCCCGCCGTCGATCACTCCGCGGCCGACTCGCACCCGGCACCCCACCGTATCGCCGCTTCCACCGCCCAGCGCCTCGGATGCACTTGACACGCCGAGTCCAAAAGCCGCTATCCTCATCCTTCAGCCGATCGGCCCGCTTCCACCGCTGCCCGCCGCCACGGCCGTCCCATCTTCGCCCGCGCGCAAGCCGGGTACGTGCCTCGGGGAGCTGCTCCGCTATGTCGACAAACGCCCTTCGCGCCTCAGGTCCGAGCCTCACCAGCACCGCACCCCCGCGCGCCAACCTCCGCTGGTTCGTCTGCGGTCTGCTCTTCCTCGCGACCACCATCAATTACATGGATCGGTCCGTGCTCTCGCTCATCGAGCCCGCACTTCACGACCTCCCCTTCATGGGCTGGAATCACAGTCAGGACGCCAGCCATCAGCAAGTCTTCAACGACCACTTCAGCACCATTCTCACCTACTTTCAGATCGCCTACGGCATAGGCCTCCTCACCGCCGGCAGGTTTATCGACAAGCTCGGCACCAAGGTCGGCTACGCCCTCGCCATCCTCGTCTGGGCCTTCGCCTCCATGGGCCACGCGCTCGTCGGTTCGGTCGCCGGCTTCTGCATCGCGCGCTTCCTCCTCGGCCTCGGCGAGTCCGGCAACTTCCCCGCCGCCATCAAGGCCACCACCGAGTGGTTTCCCTCCGAAGAGCGCGCCCTCGCCACCGGCCTCTTCAACTCCGGAGCCAACGCCGCCTCGCTCGTCGCCCCCTGGCTCATCCCCATCGTCACCATCAACTACGGCTGGCACGCCGCCTTCCTCACCACCGGCTCCATGGGCCTCCTCTGGCTCATCGTCTGGCTCCTCTTCCCCTACAACCGCCTCCTCCACCGCGAAGCCGGCGAAGTCACAGGCGCCCCACACCTCCCCGCCGGCAGCTCTCGCCCCAGCCCCCAACCAGGTCAAAAGACTGGCTTCTTCGAGCTCTTCGCCCGGCTCTCCAAACAGCGCGGCCTGTACGCCTTCTCGCTCGCCAAAGCCATCACCGACCCCATCTGGTGGTTCTATCTCTTCTGGCTCCCCAAGTACTTCCACGAGACCTACAACCTCGACCTCAAGCACCTCGGTCCGCCCATCATCATCGTCTACTTCTGCTCCAGCTTCGGCTCCATCATGGGCGGCGCCCTCTCCGGCATGCAGATGAAGCGCGGCCACACCGTCAACTACGGCCGCAAGTTCGCCATGCTTGTCTGCGCCCTCCTCGCCCTTCCCGTCATGCTCGTGCCCTACGCCCACACCCTCTTCGGAGCCAACGTCTGGCCCGCCGTCGTCCTCCTCTCGCTCGCCACCGCCGCCCACCAGGGCTTCTCGGCCAACCTCTTCTCCACCCCCACCGACATGTTCCCCTCCACCTCCGTCAGCACCGTCGTCGGCATCGGCGGCGCCGCCGGTGCCCTCGGCGGAGCCGTCTTCACCAAGTTCACCGGCGCCGTCTGGACCTCCCACCCGTTCCTCATCTTTCTCCTCGGCTCCCTCGCCTACCTCACCGCCCTCGCCATCTTCCATAAACTCGTCCCCAACCTAGGCACTCCCGCCGAGATCTAGCACCATCGGCGCGACCACCCCGCTCCACCGAAACCCCACCCTTCGAGCCAGAAACCCGCCACCACTCCGGGTGGCCCATCCTTTGCGCCTTCTGCAAAAAGTGGGTTATCGCGCAGAGCCCCGACCCCCTCCAAAGCTCACCCCACGCTTGCCGCCCCACCCATCCATGAGTCGCGCCGCACCCCTGCTGCTAAACTGGCGCCAGACCACCCAAAGCATGTCCGACACCCCCAAAAAGTTCTACCTCACGACGCCCATCTACTACGTCAACGCGCGCCCGCACATCGGCCACGCGTACACTACCGTCGTCGCCGACGTCATCGCCCGCCGCCACCGCCTCCTCGGCGACGACACCTTCTTCCTCACCGGCACCGACGAGCACGGCCAGAAGATCGAGCGCTCCGCCATCGCCGCCGGCATCCCGCCCCAGCAGTTCGCCGACAAGGTCTCCGCCTCCTTCCGCGCCCTTTGGACCCGCATGGGCATCCTCGACGATTCGCTGTCAAAAGACGATCCGCTCTTACACCGCGACTTCATCCGCACCACCGAACCCCGCCACAAACAGGGCGTCCAGCGCCTCTTCCAACAGCTCCGCGACAACGGCTACATCTACCTCTCCACCTACACCGGCCAGTACTGCGTCTCCGACGAGGCCTACGTCGACGGCCCCCCCGGCATCCGCTGCCCCGACTGCGGCCGCACCACCGAAACCGTCTCTGAATCCAACTACTATTTCAAGCTCTCCGCGTTTCAGCGCCCACTAATGGAACTCATCACGTCGGGGCCAAACGGAGAACCGCCCCAGCTCTCAATACAGCCCGAGTCCCGGCGAAATGAAGTCCTGAGTTTCCTTCAAGGCAACGTGAATCAGGCAATGGAGAAGATCACGGTCAACCCCCAGGACTATACGACCTATCTGGAGGAGAGTTTTGGCCCACTTAGCAAGACCGACCTCGGCTCGATCACTCCAGTCGCACCGTCGTGGCATTTCAACTACCTTCGATACGTTGATCCCCGCACACCATACGTCCCCGGAGCCCTCAAAGACCTCTCCATCTCCCGCACCTCCTTCAAGTGGGGAGTCCCCGTCCCCGGCGACGAGGCCCACGTCATCTACGTCTGGCTCGACGCCCTCGCCAACTACATGACCGCCATCGGCTACGGTTCCGACGATCCCGCAGACATCGCCAAGTTCGAACGCTACTGGCCCGCCGACCTCCACCTCGTCGGCAAAGAGATCATCCGCTTCCACTGCGTCTACTGGCCCGCCTTCCTCCTCGCCCTCAACCCCGCCGCCAACCCGCCCATGGCGCAGCCTCGTCGCGACATGGGTGGGGTCGCAGATAGCGCACAGGCGACCAAGCCGGGTGGCCCATCCTTTGCGCCTTCTGCAAAGGGTGGGTTATCGGGCGAAGCCCGACCGCCTTCCATCTCCCCCGAAGACCACAGAGCCTGGGCCAAAAAGATGCTCCCTAGGGCCATCACCGCCCACGGCTGGCTCCTCTTTGAAGAGTCCAAGATGTCGAAGTCCCGTGGCAACATCGTCCGCACCGAGACCATCCTCGACACCTTCGGCGAAGACGTCTACAAAAAGCAGTTCCCAGACAGCACCAAGGCCGATCAAGACCTCTTCGCCACCGACGTCCTCCGCTACTTCCTCCTCCGCGAGATCCCCTTCGGCCAGGACGGCTCCTTCTCCTTCGACGCGATGATCACCCGCTACAACGCCGACTTGGCCAACGGCTACGGCAACCTCGTCAGCCGCACCTTGAGCATGATTGAAAAGTATGGCGCGGGGAAGGTGCCGACACTTTCTTCAAAGGACTTGTTCGACCTACACAGCGGTTCCATCATTACTGGTGACCTCGCATATCTTCTCGGCGCGCGATCCCGCCTCGCAGACTTAGGCATGCGACCAGAGGATCGTACGTTGCTTCAAGAATGGGTCGGCATACCAGTTACCCCACCGATTGCAGCAGAAGCTGAGTACGCGCTCGACACGCAAGACTTTGGTCGCTCACTAGAGAGAGTGCTTGTTCTTGTATCCGGAGTGGACGGATTCATCACGGCATCGGCACCATGGAAGCTTGCCAAACTAGGTGGACGTGAAGAACAGCTTTCAGCTGTCCTCTACACCGCCGCCGAATCTATCCGCATCATCACCGCCCTCCTCTACCCCATCCTCCCCTTCGCCACCGCCAGGGTCTGGGCCCAGCTAGGCCTCGGCTCGATCGAAGCAGCCGCCCGCAACGGCGACCTCCGCAACCTCCACTGGGGAGGCCTCCAGCCCGGCACAAAACTCGGCCCCCTCAGCCCCATCTTCCCCCGCGCAGTGAAAGGACTCGCCCAGACCATGGCCTACCTCGAACAGAATTCTCCCGCCCTCACCGCCGGGCACGACGCCACCCCCACCGGGAAACCCGACCTCCCCGAGGCCCCCCTCGCTTCCGCCGCCTCCACCCCCGCCCCCTCCAAGCTCACCACCGAGACCACCTGCACCACCCCCGACACCCAGATGGACCCCACCCATCCCGCAGCCCCTCCCCGCACCTCTGCCATCGAGGAGGCCCACCCCATCGCCCAGGTCGCCGGCTCCGCCTCCACCCACACCCAGCTCCACAAGCCGCCGTCCCACACCGAGGCCTTCGCCTCCGGCCCCTTCAACACCGCTCAGAGCTCCAAGCCCATAGCTCCAAGCTCGATCCAAAACCCGGCAGCTGCAGCGTCCATCCCAGGCCAGCAGACCGCAGCCGCCTCCATTACCCCAACGGAACGGCCAGCCTCCACCACTCCAACGGAAGGGCCAGCCTCCACCACCCCAACGGGGGGGTCAGCCTCCACCACCCCCACGGAAGGGTCAGCCTCCACCACCCCAACGGAAGGGCCCGGCTTCAGCCGGGCCGATACCAGCTCTGCCGAAGGCGGTACCGCTCTGCCGAAGGCCGTCCTCCCCAGCCCCGCCATAAACACTCCGGGAACCGCTCAGATCACCATCGACGACTTCGCCAAAGTCGAGCTCCGCGTCGCCCGCATCCTCGTCTGCGAGCGCATCCCCAAAGCCGACAAGCTCCTCCGCCTCGAAGTCGACCTCGGCCCTGAACCCGGTATGGGCCGCCGCCAGATCCTCTCCGGCATCGCCCAGTGGTACACCCCCGAAGAGCTCATCGGCCGCAAAATCATCGTTATCGCCAACCTCGCCCCCCGCAAGATGCGCGGCCTCGATTCCCACGGCATGCTCCTCGCCGCCTCCACCGGCGAAGACGGCAAGCCCGCCCTCGCCACCTTCGCCGAATCCGACAACATAGAGCCCGGCGCCCGCCTCAAATAGCCTCTTCGCGCCCTCGTGCTTGTCGTCTTGCCCTCGTGCTTGTCCTGTTGTCCTCGTGCTTGTCGTTTCCTCTTGTCGTTTGTCTCTTGCTTATTGTTTGTCCTCTTGCTTGTCCTTTGTCTCTTGCTTATTGTTTTGTCCTCTTGCCTGTCCTTTGTCTCTTGCTTATTGTTTTGTCCTCTTGCCTGTCGCTTGTCTCTTACTCATTGTTTTGTCCTCTTGCTTGTCGTTTGTCCTCTCTGCTTATCATTCAGGAGCGAAGCGGAGGAACCTGCTGTTGCGTTTGCCGTCACCGCTTCGTCCCCCGTGGCGTAACACCCAGCCAAACTGGTTATCATAGAAGTTAGGTACAGCAACCACACACATGGATCGCTCCACCGAAGTCCGGACCTAACCCTAACCCTTCGAAGACTTTGCACCATAAGTACGGGGGGGCACCCCCCACATCCACCACCATGCTCATAGACTCCCACGCTCATCTCGATCTCTTCGACGACGCCGACCGCGACGCCGTCCTCCGCCGCGCCCACGTCGCAGGTGTCGCCGCCATCCTCGCCATCGGCATCGGGGACGGTCCCGATACCATGCACCGCAGCCTCGAGATCGCCAACGCCCGAGCCCTCGTCAGCGATCCCGATCTCCCCCGCATCTTCGCCACCGCCGGCATCCACCCCGGCGAGGCCGCCAACGCCACCCCCGCCGCCCTCGAAAAACTCTCCCGCCTTCTCGCCGACCCCCTCTGCCTCGCCGCGGGTGAGATGGGCCTCGACTACTACCACATCGAAAACCCCGACCCCGAGGTCCAAAAGACCGCCTTCCTCGCCCAGATGCAACTCGCCGCCGCCGCACGGAAACCCATCATCCTCCATTGCCGCACCTCCGATCTTGCCACCCCAGCAGCAAGAGACCGCTTCGGCCCCGCCGACGCCTGGGCCGACCTCCTCGACCTCGTCTCCCAACATTGGCAGCCCACCCGCCTACCCGGCATCATGCACTGCTTCTCCGGCACCCCCGACCACGCCCACCGCTCCGTTGCCGCGGGCTTCTTCCTCTCCTTCGCCGGCAACCTCACCTATCCTGCCGCCGGCCAGATCCGCGCTGCAGCCGCTGACGTTCCCTCGGATCGCCTCCTGGTCGAGACCGACGCCCCCTTCCTCGCCCCCATCCCCCACCGCGGCGAAAAGAACGAGCCCGCCCTCATCGGCCACACCGCCGACGCCCTCGCCAAGCTCCGCGGCATCTCAACCGAAGATCTGTCCGCCGCCACCTCCGCCAACTTCTTCACACTCTTTCCAACCGCGCGCCCCTGACATAATGGGATCGCACCCAACGAGGTAAGGAAAAGCCCATGGCAGCCGATAACAGCTTCGACGTCGTCAGCAAGGTAGATCTGCAAGAGGTCAAGAACGCGGTCGACCAGGCCACCAAAGAGGTCAACGCCCGCTTCGACCTCAAAGACTCGAAATCCAAGATCGACATCGAAGGCGCCGACACCATCCAGCTCGCGAGCCAGGACGAGTACACCCTCAAGGCAGTCACCGAAATCCTCGGACAGAAGCTTGTCAAGCGCGGCGTCTCCCTCAAAAACCTCAGCTACGAGAAGATCGAGCCCGCCACCAACTCCTCGGTTCGCCAGAAGATCAAGCTCCAGCAGGGCATCCCGTCCGAAAAGGCCAAGCAGATTGTCGCCCTCATCAAGGACTCCAAGAAGAAGGCCCAGGCCTCGATCCAGGGCGATACCGTCCGTGTCGTCAGCAAGGACCGCGACATCCTCCAGGAGATCATGGCTCTGCTTCGCGGCAAGGATCTCGGCGTCGACCTCCAATTCACGAATATGCGGTCGAACTAGCCAGGTTGCGCCGACGCTCCGGCCTGTTCGCTCCACTTCTAAATCGACGCGTCCTCTGCAGCACGATGCAGTGCGCCGCCGCCTGGAGCCTGAGGCCGTCCAAACCTCCGGTGCCATCCTGATACTCTCAATCTAGAGCGTGGGCACCCTCTCCATCTCGAGCGCAAAGGAAGTCTTCGATCTCCTGCGGGAGGACCTCAAAGCGATCGAGCTCGAGTTTGCCGCACAGTCCGCATCGGATGTCGAAGTCGTCACCGACATCGCCACGTATCTCATGTCCGGCGGCGGAAAGCGCATCCGGCCCATGCTCCTCGTGCTCTCCGCCAAAGCCCTTGGCAACAGCTCCCCGGGCCGCATTCGCCTCGGCGCCGTCGTCGAGATGCTCCACACCGCCACCCTGGTCCACGACGACATCATCGACGAGGCCGATACCCGCCGCGGCCGCCCCTCCTCCAACACCACCTGGGGCAACGCCAAATGCGTCCTCGCCGGCGACTGGCTCTACATGCAGTCGTTCTCTGCCGCTCTCGAAGAACGTAACTTCCACGTCCTCGACCTCCTCATCTCGCTCACCCAACAGATGGTTGAGGGCGAGCTCCTGCAGATCCAGAAGCTCGGCCATCTCATCAACGAGGAAGAGTACTTCGACCTCATTTACCGGAAGACCGCCTGCCTCTTCAAGGTGTCCATGCAGCTCGGTGCAGCCCTCGGCAGGCCTCGCGACTCCCGAGAATCACACAAGCTTGAATCCCCGATTGAGTCCCCGATTGAATCCCAGATGGGCGAGTACGGCCGCAATCTTGGTCTCGCCTTCCAGATCGTCGATGATGTCCTCGATCTCACCGCCGTCAAAGACGTCCTCGGCAAACCCGTCGCCAGCGACCTCCGCGAGGGCAAGGCCACCCTCGCTGTTATCCACGCGCTTGAACGCGGAACCGGTGCCGATCGCGAAGCCATCCGCACCGTCTTGGCCGATCGCAGCTTCGACCGCGTCTCCCACGCTCAGATTATCGAGGTGCTTCGGCGTCACGGCTCGCTCGAGTACGCCATGGACACGGCCTGCGCCTATGCTGAGGCGGCCCGCCTTTCCATCACCGATTTGCCGGAGTCGCAGGCCAAGAACGCTCTGCTCTGGATGCCCGGCTTCGTCACCGCCCGCGACCGCTAGCCTGCCTCCCCCTCGGGCTCGTCTTCCTCGATGACGTCCATCGTCGCCGCCTGCATCTTGCCCGTTGCGCTCTCTACCAGCACCTCGATCCGGCCCTCCGCCGCATCCAGCTCCTGCTTGCATGCCTTTGAGAGCCGGACCCCCTCTTCAAACAGCCGCACCGACTCCTCCAGCGTAAGCTCGCCGCGCTCCAGTTGCTCGACGACGCCCTCAAGCGCCGTCAACTGGTCTTCAAACGTCGCCATCGTTGTTACCTCCCCTTTGGCGTGCTGGGCAGCAGCGATTCAAGCACCTCAGCGGCCGCCGTGTACTTTCCGAACGGCGCGCTGACCTGCACTCCCTGCACATGCGCGCGCGTCTGCTGCAGCATCTCCTGCGCGATCCGCACCCCTTCGGCCCGCGACTGCTCCGGGCTGCCGGCCACAGACATCCTGTGCATGATCTCCTCTGGCATGCTCACGCGGAGGTCGTTCTTCATGAACTGCGCGTTTTTTAAACTTGTTAGCGGCCAGATCCCGGCAATCACCGGGATCCGAAACCCCTCAACGCGACGCAGAAAAATCTCCAGCAGCCGGAGGTCGAACACCGGTTGAGTGATGCAGAACTCCGCTCCCGCCTCGACCTTCAGTTCGAAACGCCGGATCTCCTGCTCGATGTCAGGCACCCCTGGATTGGCTGCCACGGACACCGTGAAACCTGTCGACGCTCCAATCGGATTCTTCCCGATATCGAGGCCGCGATTGAGATCCTGAACCACCCTCACCAGCCCGATTGCGTCCACGTCGAACACCGCGGTCGCATTCGGATAATTGCCCAGCTTGGGCGGATCTCCCGTCAGGCAGAGGATGTTCTTCAATCCGATCGACGATGCTCCCAGCAGATCGCTTTGAATGCTCAACATGTTGCGATCGCGGCAGGTATAGTGCAGCACGGTCTCAACCCCCACTTGCTGCTGGATCTGCACGCACAGGCTCTGCGCGCTCATACGCGCGCTCGCTCGCGGGCTATCCGGGACATTGATCGCATGCACACCCAGTCGGTAGAGATACGCCGCGCCCTCGATCTCCTTGCTGCAATCGATCCCGCGCGGAGGAACGATCTCCACCAGCGTGCAGAACTCGCCGGACGCCACCATTGCGCCGATCCGCGATCTCTCGCCGAACGGAGGTGGATGGACGTCGCTCACCGTCTTCGTCACTGTCTCTCGTTCTACCGCCTCCGCGCCCGCCTCCTGCGCCTCCGCTGCCCGCAAAGCGCCTCGCATCGCCCGGATGTGCGCCGGCGTCGTTCCGCAGCAGCCTCCGATAAAGTTCGCTCCGGCGCGCGCCACCTTGCGCGCGAAGCTCCCCATGTACTCCGGGGAAGTCATGTAGATCGATCGCCCCTCCACCGACTTCGGAATGCCGGCGTTCGGCATCGCAGCCAGAGGCAGACTGGTCACAGCGCGCATACGCTCGATCACACGCAGCACCGTCTGTGGACCGTCACTGCAGTTGCACCCCACCGCCGCCACGCCAAGCTCGGACATCCGCGTCGCCACCGTCTCGGGTGACGCCCCGTCCATGCAGTTCCCATCCGCGTCCACCGTCACCAGTACCAGCAGCGGAATCCCGGGCGCTGCCATCCTGGCCGCACGCGCCACGGCTCCCGCCTCGGCAAGCGACGGCAGCGTCTCCGCGATCAACAGATCGGCGCCCACTCCCGGACCGCCCTCCGCCAACGCCCGGATCTGCTCGGCAAAGGCCGCTTCCGCGTCCACCTCGCTCACAGAGCCGCCCGCCCCCACACGCACGCCTAATGGCCCCAGGGCGCCAGCCACGAATGCCTCTGCGGACTGCTTCTCTCGGATCTGGTTGACACACCGGCGCGCCAGACGCACACCCGCCGCGTTGATCTCCCGCGCCCGCTCCCCTAACCCGAAGTGGCCCAGACGATAAGTGTTTCCCCCAAACGTGTTTGTCTCAATTACCTGCGCCCCAGCCTGCAGGTACTCCTCATGGATCGCCAGCACCATCTCCGGCTGCGAAATGTTTAACTCGTCAAAGCAGCGATTGATAAAGATCCCGCGCGCATAGAGCATCGTTCCCATGGCCCCATCGCAAAGGATCGTCTTCTGGGCAAACAGCCCCTGCGCCGTTGCTGTCGGTGTCTCTGCTCTCTCCGTTTCAACGGCCATCCTAGCCACGCCTCATGCACTTCTGAATCTGCTCTTCGTCCTCTCATCTTAGGGCACATCCTCATGCACACAAACCAGAACGCGGACGCTGTCTTGAAGCGGTCGGCGCAAGCCCTCGCTTTGGTATACTTGGCAAGACTCACCCCACCCCGTGAGATCACCTTGCAGAGCGCAGGTTGGAGCTGTTCACGTTGAAGAATCGTAGTCCGTTCGCCAAGTCTTTCCGCGCGCAGTGCTTCACCGGAATCCTGATCGCTCTCGCAACGCTCGGCCTCAGCTCTTGCGGACAACAGTTCTACCGTTTCCCCCAGTACACCTTCGCCGGCCGGCCCATCCCGCCCAGCCAGCTCGCCAACCGCGTCATGGTGTCGTACACCTCCGGTGGCAGCATCGGTGGCCTGCAGATCCTCGACGGCCTCCGGGATCTCCGCAACAACGTCCAGGATACGATCCGGCAGTTCTCTATCAGCGGATACTCCTCGGGTTTTCCCAGCCTCATCCTGAACTTCCCCGAGCAGGTACGCGGATACGTCTACTCCGACTCTGACGGCAGCCTCACCCTCATCGACTACGGCAAGGAAACCGCCTCGGGACCAGCCGCACCAACCGGAACGCTTCCTCCCCGGTCCACCTCCATCGCTGTTCCCAGCACCTTCAGCAACATCTACTCCGCCGGGGAGTCCGTCGGCCAGCTCGTGATTCTTGACAACACCACCTCCCGCGCTTACGCCCTCAACCTGCCCAACGTCTATCGCGTGGCCGTCAATCAGGGCAACACCGTAGTCCTTGCCATGGTCAGAAATTCGAACGCCCTCTACCGGGTGCTCAAGCTCAACTCCAACCAGGCGCCGCCGCCCGGCGCCGTCGATTGCCAGCCCTACAACCTGCCCGTCTACTGCGTGGTCCCTGCTCCGGGCAACTACGACCGCCCTATCGGGGCCTACTTCTCGCTCGACGGAACCACCGCCTATGTCCTCAACTGCGGCCAGGAGTGCGGCGGAACAAGCTCGGGCGTAACCCTCATTCAGCAGGCGCCCCTGAACATCAACTCCATCCCGGCTTCGCTTCCCTACCCATCTCCCGTCATCAACACGGTCTCTGTTTCAGGGGGCGTCACCTCTGCCGTATCCGATGGCGCTACCCTCTTCCTCGCCGGACAGCAGCTGCAGCCGGACGGTCTCTTCGCCGGCTTCCTTTCGACCTTGAGCCTCGCCAGCAACACCGTCACGGGAAAATACTCCATCGCTGATGGCAACCACACCAGGCTGCTCTTCGCCGACGACAACACCCTTTGGATCGGTTCGCAGTTCTGCGCCACCGGCGAACGCGCAAAACTAGGTCAGAACTACAACTGCCTTACCCGCTTCGACCTCGGTGCAAAATCCGCGCAAGTCGTTCCCGCCAATGTCGTCCCCGGCTCGCCAGATCCGGCCAAGCAGGTTCCTTATACCAACGAAAACGGCAACGTCTACTACTATGGCGACCTCACCGGCCTGTGCTGGGTGCAGAACCTCCACAAGGTCTACACCGCGTACGGTGGTCAGGTGCACGCATTCAGGACCGCCGACGGCTCCGAAATCAACAACTACAACATCACCGTACAGGGCACTGTCCTTGACGTCGCCTACATGGACGCGCTCACCAACGCCGCAGACTGAGCGCTGATGCAGGCCTCGGCCCCGCGGCTATTCTCGCCACGCGGCTTACCGATCTAGAGCAGACCTGTGATGGCGCCCTTCTCCAGCCTCTCCTTGCCAACCGGTCGCAGTATGCCGATCGGCAGCACGGCGGCAAACTCCTCCCGCGGCTGAGATCCCCGAGCGGACGCTCTCTCGAGCGCCCGTCATTACGGTCTGCTCGCCGGCGATATGCGGAGCCTTCCTTCCAGAAAGTGGTCGCGCTCGTCGACCGCCTGATACTGCCCGTCCAGTCCATCTAGTTTCATCGATCCCATCCATCGACTCCCGTAGACGGCAATCCCCCAAAAGTTCTTCCACTTGCTCCAGCTTTGCCCCACAAGCGACGGCAAATGTAAGAAACTTCCTCTGGGCACCAAACCGATCTACGCTGTTCCGCGTAAATAAGGTGTTGCGCTACATCAATCACTGCAGTTCTAACGCAAGGCAAGAGGTGCTTCATCGTGGAAAAGAAAATCGAACTCCCTAATCTCAACCGCTCTCGGCGCAGCTTCATGGCCGGTGCCGGCGCCCTTGGCGCAGCCGCTCTCGTGGCCGGCTGCAGCAACAAGGGTACTATCACCGTCGTGCCACCCGTGTCGACGTTGACCGACGCCGACATCCTCAACTTCGCGCTCAATCTCGAGTACCTCGAAGCGGAGTTCTACCTCCGCGCCGTAACCGGTACCGGCCTTTCCGACGCGGATGCAGGCGGCGCTACCGCCGGCAAGGTTACGGGTGGTACTCAGGTCAGCTTTAGCGGAGTTTCCGCAGCCTACCAGCAGTACGCCGTCGAAATTGCACAAAACGAATTGAACCATGTTCGCTTCCTGCGCAGCGCTCTCGGCTCGGCAGCGGTTCCACGGCCAGCCATCGATCTCACCGCCGGCTTCAACGGCGCTGCGATGGCGGCCGGTATCGGCTCCACCTTCAACCCCTTCATGGACGTCCCGAGCTTCCTCGTCGGCTCCTTCGTCTTTGAGGACGTCGGTGTCACCGCCTATACGGGCGCGGCCCCGCTGCTGCAGAGCAAAACTTATCTCTCAGCCGCTGCCGGTATTCAGGCGGTTGAAGCCTACCACGCTGCCGAGATCCGCACGCTGATAGCAGGCGGCGCCGCCCAGCCAGGCGCGTCGCAGGCTTACCTCGTCGCCGCAAACAAGATCTCCGTCCTCCGGGGTATGCTTGGCGGCGGCAACGAGACCACGCTCAGCATCAGCAGCATCGTCGCCGCTGATCCCACCAACGCCATCGCCTTCTCGCGAACCACCGATCAGGTGCTGCATATCGTCTACGCCGCAGGCGCGGGCGTCCAGACCAAGGGCGGTTTCTTCCCCAACGGCCTCAACGGCAAGATCACTGCAACTGCTTCCTAAGGACGGAGATCCATGGCAACCCAAGAGACACAAAAAGTAGACGAGATCATCGCCAGCCGCCGCGCTGTGATGCTCGGCGGAACCGCTCTCGCCGCTCTCGCCCTCACCGGCACGAGCAAGGCACAGACCGCAACCGCGCCGACAGACAACGACATCCTCAACTTCGCCCTCAATCTCGAGTACCTCGAGGGCCAATTCTACACGCTTGCAACCTCTGGCCAGACCATCGACCAGGTCGGTATCGGGATCGGAGCCGGCACCTCGGCAACCGGTGGCGGCACCGTCACCGTCAAGCCCACCGGCGTCGCCAGCTGCAAGGTTCCCTTCGCGGACCCAACCAACGCCGCCTATGCCACTGAGACTGCAATCGAGGAGCGAAAGCACGTCGCGTTCCTTCGCACAACCCTCGGTTCGGTGGCCGTCGCTCAACCGAACCTCGATCTGTACAACAGCTTCATCGCCCTTGGAAACCTCATCGGAGTCCCGAACTTCGACCCGTTCGCGAATGACCTCTTCTTCCTGCTGGGCGCGTACATCTTTGAGGATGTCGGCGTCACCGCCTACCATGGAGCGGCTGGCCTCATCACCAGCAAGACCGTCCTTGGAGCTGCCGCAGGGATTCATGCGGTCGAGGCTTACCATGCAGGTCTCGTTCGCACCGTGCTCTACCGGTTAGATTCACAGACACCCACCCTCGGAATCGCTGGCCTCACGCAGAAGATCTCCGCGGTTCGCAACAAGGCGGACGGTAGTACCACCACCGATGATGTCGGCCTCAGCCAGGTCCAGGTCGCTCTGAATGGAACCAGCCCAACCTACACGTCGAGCACGGTCGTCAATGCCGACGCCAACAGCATCGGCTTCGCTCGTACCACCACCCAGGTGCTTTCGATCGTGACCGTCGGCGCCGCAGGCAACAAGGGAGGCTTCTTCCCCGCTGGCCTCAACGGCACGATCAAGTAAGCACAGACCGAGTCGTTATGCCTCAAACAGAGCGGGCGCGTCCTGGAATCAGGACGCGCCCGTTTTCACGTCTGATCGCCATAAGTGTGCCCAAGACCAGTCCACTGACCTGAGCCCTGTCCCCGGCCCAGCTCCTATCGCCTCCGCCTCTCGCTCACCCCGGCCTCCATTGGGATCTCCGGGATCGACACCACGACTGGCTCATTTCTACTCGCAGCCACCACCTTGTTGTGGCCTCCACGCTTCGCCTCATACAATGCCGCATCGCTTCGGTCAAGTAGGTTCTGCCAGTTCCAACCGCACTCCCCTGACGAGCTAACCCCAAAGCTCGCTCGCACCTGGATCGTCTCACCCTGATACCGGATCGCGAGCGCCTCCACCTGCGCCCGCAAGCGTTCCGCCACCGTCACCGCCTCCTGCATCTCGGTATCCGGCAGCAGGATGCAGAACTCGTCGCCCCCCATCCGCGCAATCGAATCACGGTCGCGCAAGGCCTCCTGCAGACTGGCCGAGACCGCCTGCAGCACCGCATCTCCACCGCCGTGCCCCAGGTGGTCGTTGACCCGCTTCATCCCATCCAGATCCATCATGATCACAGCAAACCGGCCCCGGATGCGCATGGAGCGAAACGTCTCTTTCACGCCGATCCGCTTGAAAGCCCATCGATTCAACAGGCCGGTCAGTTCGTCGATCTGGGCACGCCACAGCAGTTCCAGCCGTAGCTTGCCGGTCGCGATAAACAAAAATCCAAACGCGACGGCACTGCTGGCCAGCAACATGCCGCACATCCAGATCACATCCATCTGCCGGACTGCTTCGCCATACACCGCCGACCCGTATCGCAGCGTCACCGCCACCCGCATCAGGTCAAGCACCGCGTACATGGAAAGCACAATGCCTGTAAACCGCCCGGCAGCCTCAACCCCCTCGCCCGAAAAGCTAAACACCGTTGAGGCAATCAGGGCGGTCTGCACCCCCATCACCGCGCTCACCAGCAGAACTGCGACCGGGTACTTGGTCGGCACACGCAGCAAGGAGAGACAACCAGCTGTCACGAGCAGCAGCAGAACCCCTTGCAGCCGCCACAGAAGCTTCCCGCGATCCAGCAACTCGGCAAAGCTTCGGTGCAGCATCACCAGCCCTGCGATCATAAGAATCGCGCTGGCTGCGCCCCAAAAACCATCGGAAAAGTGTCCTGGGCCGAGCCGGCCCAGCATCGCCAGGGCGCAACTCAGATTCGCACCCGAGAACCAGAGTGTTGCTCTCGACCCGCCGAATACTCTCGCGCCCAAAAATATCGCGACGGCATACAACGCGAAAAGCAGCATGTTAATGAGAACCAGGGTGTGTATCTGCATCATGCCTGCTCCCCAATTGGTCTCCGGACAGAAGTCGAAATCCACTCTCTATGGCGTTTGGAGCCTGAGCCTTCTACCCACGCTAAATTCATCGGCCACGGCCTTCTCCCATCCCCCGCGTCGACCACATTCCTCCCAGAATAGAGACGCATCTAAAGACACACTCTCTCGTTCTGCCCCATCGGCCGTTCCGCACTCATCGACGCATCGCCCAATCGACCGCCAACAAATTCGATAAGCTCCCTGGAGGTATATGACGGTGGATGCATCGTGATCACTGGAGTCTTTCGGTAGAGTGAACCTGAAACACTCGTCCAGCCCTCCGTTCTAAGGTCCGCTCCCTCCGGCACCAGAATTGCATCAGCCCTATCCAGGTACCGGCGCGCCGAATCCTTGAAATCCTTCACCGCAGGGTCCAGAACACTCAGGTAGATATCCGGTCTCAAGAACCGTAAGATGCTGTTCGACTCGATCAAAGTATTCTGGGCGAGTGCCAACTCCTTCCGTATCCGCGGCATCGCCTCAATCAGCTGACCTTGCCGTGTCCTCACCCAAAGAGCTCGTTTCGCTCCTGCCGCCAAGTACCGGCCAGAATCCGTCCCGCTCTCCCCCCGTTCCTCACTGATCGCCATCGTGTGGTCCGCCGTTTCGCAATCGCAAGGCTCGCCATTGGCGGAGCACACCCCATGTCCGAACTGGGTGATCTTGATCGCCGTCCACTCCCTCTCTCGCAGCTCCGCGATCAGACCAGCAACCACGCTCGTCTTTCCGATATTCCTTGAGTGTCCTCCAACCACAACAATCGCCACTCTGCTCGCTCTCTCAACCGCCTGGGTGGCGGATCACTTCCTGCCCTATCCCCGTCGTAGCCGCGCCAGCCCCTGAAGGTACTCCCTCAATGGCTGTGCCGGTATCCCCCAGAAGACCTGTCCGGGACCACGCAGCTTCTTATGACTCAGAACTCCACTGCCAGACCCCAAAACGACTCCCTCCCCGATCATCGCATGATCCCCAATACCAACCTGCCCTCCGATCACCGCCCCGTCGCCGACCACTGAAGATCCCGAGATCCCCGTCTGCGCAGCAATCACGACATCCCTCCCAATCACGCAGTTATGCCCAATATGCACGAGATTGTCAATCTTCGTTCCCCTCCCGATCTTCGTCTGTCCCAACGCTCCACGGTCGATTGTCGTGTTGGCGCCAATCTCCACGTCGTCTCCAATCTCCAACGTCCCCTGCTGGGGAAAAGGGACATACTCCCCGGTCTCAACGTTCCTTACATACCCGAAGCCAGTCGCTCCCAGCACCGCTCCAGACTGAACCACGACTCTGTCGCCAAGAACAGTCCCCGCATAAATCGTCACATTCGCCAGAATGTCGCAGTCTCGACCGACTTTGACTCCTCTCTCAAGCACCGCTCCCGGCCCGACCCGCGTCCCCGCTCCACGCGCAACCCCCTCCTCGACAAAAGCCCTGGGGTGAACTCCCTCAGACCCCGCCCTCCTCCGAAGCCTCCCCGCGGCAATCGCAAACGCCAGCTTCGCCTCGTTGACCCATATCACGCGCCCGTCCGCAACAGCCTCCCCATCCAACCCCGAACCCGCAAGGATCCCTCCAGCCTCTGATTGGCATGCTTGCGCGAGTGACCTCCGTTCCGTCGCGAAGACCAGGCTGTCAGCCCCGGCATCCTCTGGCCCCGATACCCGCGCGATCTCAGTATCCAGACTTGGCGCCGTTGCGCCAACCCAGGCTGCGATCTCGGAGAGCTTTGCCATCAGTAAATCCCAGTCTCGCCCGGCGGGCGTGTCTTCCACCTGCGGTGCATCCATAACCACTGGTCGGGATACCACCGGACATAGGCCTCGATCACAGCCGTAAATCGTGCCGTATTCACCCGCGCATCCTCTTCCTGGTCTTCGGTTGCAGCTACCTCAAGCTGCTCGCCGAATTGCAGGACGTACCTCTGCTCCTTCGCCTCCCAAAGCAGAAATCCCGGCAGCACGGCCGCTCCCGTCTTTCGTGCAACCCGCGCCATCCCCGACGCGGTACATGCCAGAACTCCAAAGAAAGGAACAAACACGCCCTGCGGTGGAGTCATATTCGTATCCACCAATATCCCTACCGTCCCCCCCGATCGCATCTCCCCAATCAGCGCCCGGGCAAAGTCGCCCTTATGCAACACCCGATTACCGTGCATGCACCGGATCCGATTTACCATCGCATCGATCAGCGGGTTATCCAGGCGGCGGATCACCATGCCCATCGGGTACCCCATCAGCGAGTGATAGAAGCTTGAGAGCTCCCATGCCCCTAGATGCCCGGTCAGAACCAGGACGCCTCGCCCTCGCTCCCGTGCTTCCAAGTAGTTGCTCAGACCGTCGTACTGAATGATCCGGCTCGCGCTCTCAGCCGAGTACCTGGGCATCTGGCAGAACTCCGCTAACTGGAGGCCGAGCTGCCGGTACACCCCTCTCAAAATCCTCTCTCGTTCTTTCAGGTCCAGTTCGGGAAGCGCCATCCTTAAGTTCAGTCGGCCCACCTCCCTCAGTCTGCCGAGAAGCACAAATGCCATCGCCCCGATTGCGCGTCCCAGAGCCCTCGCCAACTTTCGCGGAAGAGCGCCGAGCAGCTTCACCCCAAGCCAAACGCCCCAGAATTCCATACGGATGCGGATCACATCCCGGCAAAACTGTGATTTGATCTCCCGTCGCGCCGTGTTCGCAAGCTGGCTCAAGCGTCCAGTCTAACCGTCCGTAGCTCTGACAAGTCGTATCCAAAAGAAAAGCGGCCCGGAAAAGGGCCGCTTTTCTGCCTCATGACGCCTTAACAAGCTACTGGTTGTTCTTTGCCGTAACGAAGTACTTGGCGACAGTCCGCACAAAGGGGCGGGCATTCTCAGGTGTGGGCTGACTTCCTTTAAGCACCTGCTCAAAGGGAAGGTCCGAACCGTAGAATGTCCGCGTATCCTCCTGGTTCTGCGACAGCACCGTTCCGTTCAGATCGATACCGGCGAACAGACCCTTGCTCCGCGAGTACGACAGAAACTCGGCATTGAGCTTCCAGTCCGTACCAGCCGAGGCATCTCGACCAACCGGCCCAGCCGCCGCTGCAGCGTCGCCGCCCAGCTTGAACTTGTTCTTCAGCATCTCCTGTAAGCCATTCTGGTTCATCGCGACCAGAACCAGGTCGGTCGACTGCCCCCCCCACTGGAAACCCACGCTGCCGCCAGCTAACTGGACAAACACCGGCGCGCTCCAACCCTTCGGGGTCCGGCACGTCGCCGCACCCTGGCCATACTGCGCTCCCACGATAAAGGCGCCCTTTTTGAAGGCGGGGATGACCACAACACAGGAGGCTCCAGCAAGAATGCTCTGCGGAATGCCTTTGTCCGGGGTCTTCATGACCTCGTTCACAACCGCCTGAGCACTCGTCAAGCGCTCATCCAGCTTGGCCTTATCCGACGCTGCGAACGCAGGGAGCGACAAGGCAGCGATAGCCATTCCACAAACTGCAGATTTCATCCGGTTCATCTTGGTGCCTTTCAACACAAATTTCGAAACGAGGCGTGCAATCTCATCTATTGGACCCACGCGATACTCATTCTGATGGACGTGCGGCTCGCAAAGTTGCCCAACGAAAGGCCCCACCCACTGGGGCGAAAAAATAGGGGTCGGGGAGAAGCACCCGCTGAGGATGACCACTCCACGACCCCTCTCCCAGGTCTGTGTTGCTGGAATTGAGCTTGCACCACCTCACCCCCGGCTCACAACGGTACGGACGGATGTATACCTTTGATCCTCGACTTATAACTACTTGATTAACACCGGCGTGTTCTCTTCGAGCAGCCCCCTCTGCATCGCCGTCACCGTCAGAGCCGTCCTGTTCTCTACCCCAACCTTGCGCAGCAGACGCCCCACATGCGCCTTCACGGTGGCCTCATCGATATCGAGGGCCTTCCCAATCTCCCGGTTCGACTGGCCCCCTACCAGCAGCCGCAGTACGTCCTCCTCGCGGGGGGTGAATCGCAGCGGGGCCGTCGCCGCCTCCGCCTCCGCCTTTCGTCCAGCCTCCAGCAGCCGCGCCATCACCTTGCGCGGAGCCCAGACCGAGCCGTCCAGCACAATCTTGACTGCCATGTGAATCTCATCAGCCGTCGATCCATGCGTGAGATATCCCTTCGCCCCCGCCCCGATCACCCGCTGCACATAGTCATGGCCCGGCTCCAGCCCGATCACGATCACCTTGAGCCGCGGCCGTGAGCGTTGCATCGCCGACAGCAGGTCGAACAGGTGCTCCGTTCCAGTTGCGTCCACAAAAATCAGCTCCAGCTGAGCTGCCTTCAGTGCGCCCTGGCCGGTGATCCGTACCAGCTCTACGCCATCCGCCGCAAACATGGTCTCCAGCCCAAGCAGCCGTAACGGGTCCACTGCCACGACCCCGAAGCGCTTCATCCGCTCTTCCGGTTCGCTGGTCATCTCTATCCTCCTGATCTGTAGGTCTGTTCGTCTTCAAACTCCGCCACCGGGCAGATACTCACAGTTTTGGCAGTACGATTCCCTGCTGGTTCTGGTACTTCCCCTTCCGGTCCGCGTAGCTGATCTCGCATACCTCGTCAGATTGGAAGAAGAGAATCTGACACAGGCCTTCATTGGCATAGATGCGCGCCGGAAGCGGCGTGGTGTTCGATATCTCAAGGGTGACGAACCCTTCCCACTCCGGTTCGAACGGCGTGACGTTGACGATGATCCCGCAGCGCGCATAGGTCGACTTGCCAACGCAGATGGTCAACACGTCCCGAGGAATCTTGAAGTATTCGATCGATCGCGCCAGCGCAAAGGAGTTTGGCGGTACGATCACGCTTTCCGCCTGCACCGTCACAAACGAGCGTTCATCGAACGCCTTTGGATCGATGATCGCGCTGTTGACGTTGGTGAAGATCTTGAACTCGTCGGAAACCCGCAAATCATACCCGTAGGACGACAGGCCATACGAGATCACACCCTCTCGCACCTGCTTCTCGCTGAAGGGCGAGATCATCCCCCGTTCAACCGCCTGTTCCCGAATCCATCGATCACTCTTGATCGCCACAGTACCTTCCCTAAGTCAAAGCAAATGGTCTCATCGGCAACGACGCCGCTGCACCCGCATTCCGGTGCAGCTCTAAGCTGATAATTTTGACGATGTTACGGCAGAGTTCTTCCGTTGACAATCGGTACGTGACTCCCTACCATCACCCTACCAGAAACACCGGTTCGCCTCCCCTGAAGGAATTCAACTCAAGGACATCGACTCAGATGATTAAGCAGGATCTCATTCAACGGGTTGTGGAGCGCACCGGGCTGCCCCGTACCAAGGCCGAATCTGCCGTAGACGCCATCTTCGAGAGCATGAAGCAGTCGCTTGTAGCAGGGGACCGCATCGAGCTGCGCGGCTTCGGGGTCTTCACCGTCAAACCACGCAAGACCGGCATCGGTCGAAATCCGAGAACCGGCGCCGAGGTCTCCATTGCCCCAGGCAAGGCCGTTCGCTTCAAACCCGGCAAGGAGCTTCACCTGCTTACCTGAGATCTTCTCCACACTCCCTTCCGGTGAGCCGAATATCCTTTGGCGCGAAGGCGCCGACAATCGATATGCCTTCGCTTGCTTGTTTTGCTGCTGTCCCGGAGGGAAGTTGCCTCGGCCTCTCGCCCGCTAGCCACCTCTACTCACATCAGGTGCACGGCGTCGACATCGACGATCACATGGCTGCGCGGTATGCGCTCCTGGTCGGCAAAGGCGAGCAACCGGCGTAGGGTCTCGCCAAGCACCTGTCGGCGCTCCGTCTTCAGTACAAAGTGAAATCGGTAGATCCGCTTCAGTCGCGTGATCGGAGCCGCCGCCGGTCCCAGAACGCGCACCCCAGCAGGCGACGTACTCTGGAGCCAACGGCCCAGGGTCGCCGCCCATCCCGCCGCCTCCTCCAGCTTTTCGCTCTGCACGATCACGTTCGCCAGCACGGTCGTTGGCGGGTAGTGCATCCACCTTCGGTACTGCATCTCCTTCCCCACAAATCCCGGGTAATTATGCTGCTGAGCGAACTCGATCGCGTAGTGATCCGGATGGTAGCTCTGCACCAGCACCTTTCCCGGCAGCTCCCCCCGCCCGGCCCGTCCCGACACCTGCGTCAGCAGCTGAAAGACTCGCTCCGCCGCTCGAAAGTCCGGCAGGCCCAGCGCAAAGTCCGCGCCCACGACGCCGACCAGCGTCACTCCATGGATGTCATGTCCCTTCGCAATCATCTGTGTTCCCACCAGCAGGTTGATCTCGCCCGCATGCAGCCGCGATAGCAGCCGCTCCATATCTCCGCGACCTCGCACCGTGTCCCGGTCCATCCGGCCGATGCGTGCGTTCGGGAACAGCTCCCGCAACCGCTCCTCCCCCTGCTGCGATCCCGCGCCCAGGTAGTACAGGTGTTCGCTCTCACACTTCGGACACCGCGGCGGAACGCTCCGCCGAAACCCGCAGTAATGGCACTCCATTCGCTCGCCCGGTTGCACCTGCAGATCGCCTCCGCTGACCGGCTTGTGCAGCGTCAGCGAGATCGCGCAGTTCTCACACTCGATCTTCTCTCCGCAGCTCCGGCACATCGCCACAAAGCTGTACCCGCGACGGTTCAGCAGAATAATCGCCTGCTCTCCGCGATCAAGCGTACTGTGTGTCTCCTCGACCAGCCGCCTCGAAAAGATCTCCTCCTTTCCCACCGCGCGAAACTCTGCCCGCATATCCACCAGCTCCACTGCCGGCAGCGGCCGGTCCGCTACCCGCGTCAGCATCTCGATCCGCCCGTACCGCCCCCGCTCCGCATTCGCCCAGCTCTCCAGCGACGGTGTCGCCGATCCCAGCACCACCACCGCTCCATTCAACTTCGCCCGCATCACCGCCACATCCCGCCCGTGGTACCGCGGCGTCTCCTCCTGCTTGTAGCTCGAATCATGCTCCTCGTCGACGACGATCAGCCCCAGCCGGGGCAGCGGCGCAAACACTGCCGATCGCGTCCCCACCACCACCCGCGCCTCACCTCGCCTGATCCGGTGCCACTGCTGAGCGCGCTCGTCCGGCGTCAGCCCCGAGTGCAACAGCGCCACCTCTCCCGCAAACGCCGCGTGCATCTGCCCCGCCATCGCCGGGGTCAGCCCAATCTCCGGAACCAGAAGCAACGCCGTATTCCCTCTAGCCAGCGCGCGCTGCATCGCGGCCACGTACACCGCCGTCTTTCCCGATCCAGTCACCCCGTAGAGCAGGTGCGGCTGAAACCCGCCCTTCGCCATCGACGCAACAATCGTCCGTAGAGCCTCCGTCTGTGCCTCGTTCAAGGCGTGCTCATGCGCCGTCTTCTTCCGTCCCGCCCCCTTGCCTTGCTGGTTGTCATCCCCCAACAGAGCGAAGGGACCTGAGGTTGCCCCCTCAACCCCCACCCCGCCCATCCAGAACTCGCGCTCCACCTCCTCCATCGCGACCAATCCGCGCCGAACCAGCGTTCCCACCGTCGATTCCGGTACTCCACCTGCCCGTAACCGCTCCCTCAGCTCGCGCATTGCCATCCGTCCGCCAACCGCAGCCAGCTCAGCCAGAATGGCGGTTTGGTTCTCATTCAGCTTGGGCAGCCGCATCTCTTCCACCAGTACCGCCACCCGCTCCATTCGGCGGGCATCCCGCTCCTCCGCCATCGCCTCGCGCAGCAGCCACCGCTTGCGAACCATCCCATCCAGCAACGCCTTTCCGGCTCCCGTCGCGCTGCGCAACGCACTCGCCTTAGCCGTCTCGCCACCCTCCAGGTAGTTCAGCACCGCGTACTCGCGATTCTGCTCCTCAGCCGTCAGCCGGGATCTCCGGGAAGATCCTCTCGCGGCTCCCTCATACAGCACCTTTCGCCCAGGTTCCGCGATCCTGTATACCCACTGCCGCTTCACCTCCGCGCTCAGCGGCATCATGCCCCGCAGAACCTCTCCCAGCGGAGCCACGTAGTACTGGGCGATCCACCCGGCCAGCCGCATCAACTCCTCCGGCAGCAGCACCTCCTCATCCAGCACCGCCTGCACCGGCTTTGCCTCCACCCCCTCCGGCAGCACCGTGTCATGCAGCCGAACCACGACCCCCATCAGCCGCTGACCGCTGAACGGCACTAATACCCGCGCGCCTACGGCCGGGACAACCTCCCCAATCGCATACGTAAACGTTCGATCCAGCGGGACCGGCAGCGCAACGTCGCAAAACAGGGGCATGCCTTCAGCTTATCTGCTTGGTCTCGAGCAAACGTCCATCTATGTGTCGCACCGCGAGGTTCCCAGCCTGGCTAGTGCACCAGCACCACGCGCATGTAGCAAGGGTGCCGTTCGCTAGACGGGGAGAGAGACCCGAAACGCCGTCCCATTTCGCCCCAGACTGGTGCTGCTCCTGTGCCGGATCCTGCCCCGGTGCCGCTCCACCAAAATCTTCGACATCCACAACCCCAGCCCCGTTCCCTTCTCCTTGTTGCTGGTGGCGAAGACTTCAAATAGCTTCTCGCGCTGGGCAGCCGGTATCCCGGGGCCATTGTCCGCGATCAAAATGTGAAGATGCCCGCCAGACCGCGAAATCCGCATATGGAGCGCACCCTCATCCGGCAAGGCATCCACCGCATTCGCTATCAGGTTGGTGAATACCTGCAGCAACTCCCCCGCATTCGCCTTCAGCGAAGCTGGTCCGCATCGATCCTTATGAATTTTAACCCTCTTGGCCATAAGCTGGGGTCGCAGCATGTGCAGCGCGGACTCCAGTATCTCGAACACATCTGTCTCCTGTGGCAGAGCGTTTGGCCGGTAGAAGGATAGAGTGCGTCGCGCAATGCTCTGAATATGCAACAGTTGCTCTTCCGCCATCCGGAGATAATTCGCGACGGCCTCCGGATTGCTCGCCTCCTGCAATGCCAGGTACACAAGATTCCCCACCGCCTCCAGCGGATTGTTCACCTCATGCATCACACCGCCGGCAAACCGCCCCGCGAGAGCCAGTTGTTCCGACCGCATCAGGGCAGCTTGAGCCCGCTGCAGCCGTATTTCGCAATCTTTGTGGTCGTGCACGTCCACAGCAGCTCCCAAAGACTTTTATGATGCCAGAAATAGCTCGGAAGGAGCATTGACGATGCTGTCACCTGCTGGCAGACTCGATTCAGCTTGATCCGGAAGCTGCGGACCTCGATCTTCTGAAGCCATGAACCCTCATCCCGTCCCACCAACCCGGCCCTGTAAAGCACTCCTCGTCGGCACAGACCAGGTCCTTCTCTACACGCGCAAAGCCATGCTGCAAAAGGAGGGCTTCGTGATCTCCACAGCTCCACCTGCCGACGCCATCGCTACGTTGAGCAGATCAGACTTTGGCCTGGTCGTCGCGTGCCATACCATGTCCCCAGCCGAGGCCGACTCGCTCGTGCAGGCGGCACGGGCCAACCCGGTCAGACCCGCCCTGATCGGGTTTACAAAGGGCCCGTCCCCCTTGCCAACCCAGCATCCCTTCGACGCCTCCGTCTGGTCGCTCGCCACACCAGAGAACTTCGTCGGAACAGTTTGTGAACTCCTGCGATCTCGCTCGAACCAGGAGCATCTGCAAGCGGTTTAGGTCCCATTCCTCGGCGCCGCCCCGGTCCATTCTTGATGTCCTCGCATTCCGTTCTCCCGCAATGGCGCGGAGCCACACCCAGGCACGCCGGAAATCACCTTGTCCACCCCACTCTGACTATGAAGAACAGCAGCATCTCAGTACTTCTTCTCTGCCTCGTTCTCAGCGCCTGCAGCCGGCAGGCCCAGCCGACTCAGGGCTCTACGGAGCTCCCCCGCCCGCGTGCGGACACCCCGGCTGAAAGCCGTCGCACCGGCTCGACTGAAAGTCGCGGCACCGGCCGTTCCGCACCAGCCGGTACCGCCGCCTTCGACTTCTACCTCCTTAACCTTTCCTGGTCGCCTGAGTTCTGCTCCACCCACCCTGACAAGCCTGAGTGCGGGCAACACCTCGGCTTCACCCTTCACGGTCTCTGGCCGCAGAACAACAACGGCACCCATCCCGAGCATTGCAGCGACCTCCCCGGTCCTCCCAATCCCGCCGCCTTTGCGGATCTCTATCCCGACCCCGGTCTCCTCCGCCACGAGTGGCTGACCCACGGCACCTGCTCCGGCTTGGCTCCCGGCGAATTCTTTTCACTCGGGCGCCAGGCGGTTCACAGCGTCCGGATCCCCCGTCAGCTCACCGGCCTCGATCGCCAAATCTCCATACCCCCGGCCGCCATCCTGGGCCTGTTCTTTGAATCCAATCCGTCCATCCCCCGCGACAGCTTCGCCGTCAGCTGCGGCAACAACAACCTGACCGCTGTGGAGCTTTGCCTCGGCAAAGATCTTCGTCCCGTAGCCTGTCAGCAGGTCCGCTCCTGCCGCGCAAACACCGTTCGCATCGCGCCGCCAGCATTCCAGAGCCGATAGAACCCCAGCAAGACCCAAGGGTCCCATGGCCGCTCCGTTTCTTTGGCACATGCCCCCTGAATTGATGTACCCCGCATCGCGAAAGGCTTGCGAGATCAGCTCTTCGACGGAGCCTTCAAGCCAAGCTCTTTCATCACCATCTGCAGATCCTTCCAGGCCTCGGCCTTCTGCCGCGGGTCCCGCAACAGAAAGGCTGGATGGTACGTCACCGCCAGCTTCGCCCCACGCACGCTATGCCACCGCCCGCGCAGCGAAGAGAGTGACTGCTTCACTCCCAACACGTAAATCGCTGCCGTAGACCCCAGCGCCACCACCACCTCCGGCTGCACGATGTCCATCTGCCGCAGCAGAAACTGGGAACACGTGTTCGCCTCCACCGGCTCCGGCACCCGGTTCTGCGGCGGCCTGCACTTCACCACGTTCGCCACGTAAACCTGCTCCCTTGCCAATCCCATCGCCCCGATCATATTGTTCAGCAGCTGCCCGGCTTTGCCCACGAAAGGCAGTCCGGACGCGTCCTCATCCGCTCCGGGGCCCTCGCCCACAAACATTACCCGCGCATTCGCATCCCCGTTCCCGAACACGATCATATGCCGCCCCGCATACGCCAGCGGGCACCGCGTGCAGTCCCCAATATCCTCCCGCACGGCAAGGAGAGCCGCAGCCTTGTCTGGCGCGGCAACTCGCACCTCGGGCAGAGCTGCGAGATCGTTGAATGAGGTTGGTCTTCCGATCGCCGGCTCCACATCTCCGCCTGCCGGAGCTTGCTCCGCCCTGGAACGCGCTTTGGGCGCGGCGTCTACGCCCACCACCACGGCCGGAGTGGGTCCAGCCTGGCCCTGATATGTCTTCGCCTCCGGCGCTGCGGGCTCCGCTTCAGCCGCGGCAACGCTCAATACCCCGGGAACCTCTTCGCTCGGCTCACCGCGACGATAAAAGTCGTACACACCAAGATCACGAAAATACTCCACATAAGCACGCAGCTGATCCGTGTCCACCGGCATCATTCCACCCGGCCGCCTTACTTCGGCAGGAAGTCGACCACCGGCTCCAGCTTCTGAGGCGGCAGCACATACTTCACATGACCTTGACGAATCTCATCCTGCGCCACCCGGCAGGCCTTCATCGACTTCGCCACCATCAGCGGCGCGGCGCCATTCTGCAGCTGACGTGCTCGCCTTGCCGCACCTTTTACCAGGCTGTACTTATTGTGCAGAACAGTTTCAATCGTCATCGCGTCACCCTCTACACCTGACTCTACCTCAGCCCGCACAGTTCACCAACAATCTTCCACCATCGGTAACCTCGCTCACCCCTGCCCGAAGGCCTCGAGCACGCTCCGCAGCCTCGGCGAAGCGGCATCCGTCCGGCATCCGTCAGCCACCTCCGCCGCTCCGTCGCCCAATCCCCTCTCGCTCAAAACGATCGCCTTCATCTCCCCCACCGCATGGTCCAGCACATCGTTGATCAGCGCATACCGGTAGTCCCCGATCTGTCTCAGCTCGTTCCGAGCCTGCGACAGCCGCCGTTCGATCACTGCTTCCGAGGTCATCTTCTCCGCTTCACTCCGGTTCCGCAGCCGCTTCTCCAACACCTCCGGACTCGGCGGCAAAATAAAAATCGACACCGCCCCAGGCAGCTTCCGCATCACCTGCAGCGCGCCCTGCACATCGATGTCCAGAAGCAGGTCCTTGCCCAACATCCGCGCATGTTCCAGCGCCGCCACCGCCGTCCCGTAATAATTGCCAAACACCTCCGCCCACTCCAGAAACTCGTCCGCGTCGATCATCCGCTCAAACTCCGCACGAGAGGTGAAGTGGTACTCGCGCCCATCCTCCTCCGACCCGCGCGCCGCACGTGTGGTGTACGAGATCGAGAAGTCGAGCCCCTCCACCAGCGTCCGCAGCTGGTTCACCAGCGTCGATTTGCCCGAGCCCGAAGGCGCCGAAATAATAAAAAGAATTCCAGCCATACGTCCCGTCGTGCGTTCCTTCCTATCCAAATCTCAACCGTCCAGACCCTCTGCCGGCACCCCGCAAGCCCTTCGCGACCGCGGTCACTCACTCCAGATTCTGCACCTGCTCCCGTGCCCGCTCGATCTCCGCCTTCATCTCAAGACCGATCTCCGTAATCCGAAGTCCATTCTCGCCAACCGCGCCGCCCGTCTTCGAAAGCATCGTATTCGCCTCTCGATTCAGCTCCTGCAAAAGAAAATCCATCCGCTTGCCCACCTCGCCGCCTTCCTCCAGCATCGTCAGAAATCGCTCCACATGCGTCAGCAGGCGGACATTCTCCTCTTCCACATCGCTCCGGTCGGCCAGCAGCGCCGCCTCCGTCAAGACCCGCTCATCATTGGGCGGAGACCCCTGCAACAGGTCGCGAAGCCGCAGACGCAGCCGGTCGAACTGCGATTCGCGGACCAGGCCGCGCAGCCTTCCGATCTCCCCCGACATCTCCCGGAGACGCAGCATCGAAGCCCGCAGCCCGGCCGCAAGATCCGCTCCTTCCTCCGCCCGGGCCCGTAGCAGAGCTTCCATCAGCTCTCCCGCCACGTCGGCCACCGCCTCCTCCAATCTCTCCAAAATCTCGGAGAAACTGATCCGCTGCACCCCCATCACCCCCGGCAGCCGCAGCAGGACGTTCAGGTCCGGCTCGCCCGTCAGCTCATGGCACAAGGCTGCCTCGCGAAACGCCTTCAACGCCGATCCTAATAGCTCGTCGTTCACTCGAAACTCGTCCCCTCCCGACCGCTCCAGGGCCAACGTCACATCGACGTGTCCCCGCCCCAGTCGCGCCTTCAGCATCGAACGAAGCCTCGCCTCCAGGCTGTCCAGCCCGCCGGGAAGCCGAAACTGCAGATCGAGAAAGCGATGGTTCACACTCTTCGTGGTCAAGCTGAACTCAAGACCATCGCCCACCGAACCGCGCGCCGAAGCAAAGCCCGTCATCGAGTAGATCGGCTTCAAGAAATCCCCTCCACCATCGCCATATCCTGCACTCTCCCGACCGCGGAACCCGCATCCTCGAACTGCATATTGTAGAGCCGCTGATACGTCCCGGAGTTCTGCATCAGCTCCTCGTGCGTCCCGATCTCGGTCATCCGGCCGCCTTCGATCACCGCAATCCTCGTCGCTCGGCGCACGGTCGAAAGCCGGTGCGCAATCACGAACACCGTCCGCCCTTGCATCAGGTTTGCGAGCGCCGCCTGCACAAACCGCTCGCTCTCCACGTCAAGCGACGACGTCGCCTCATCCAGGATCAAAATCGGCGCATTCTTCAGGATCGCCCGCGCAATCGCAATCCGCTGCCGCTCTCCGCCGCTCAGCCGCGCGCCCTTCTCTCCAATGCCCGTGTCGTAACCCTCCGGAAGCCGCTCGATAAAATCATGCGCCAGCGCCATCCGCGCAGCCGCCTCCACCCTCTCCGCCGGCACGTCCGGCCGGCCATAGGCAATGTTGTTGCGCACCGTATCGTTGAACAGCACCGTCTCCTGCGTCACCTTTCCAATCTGCCGGCGCAACGATTCGATCGTGACATCCCGAACATCATGCCCGTCGATCAGAATCCGCCCCTGGTTCACATCGAAGAATCGGGGAATCAGATTCACCAGCGTAGACTTTCCCGCGCCGCTCGGTCCCACAAAGGCAATCACCTCGCCCCGCGAGACCGCCAGATCGATCCCCTGCAGCACCTGCTTGCTCTCACCCTCCTCGGCATACGCGAAGCCGACGTGCTCAAAACGCACACCCTCGCTGAACCCCTTCAGCACAACCGCGTTCTTCTTTTCGCGCACGTCATCCTGCGCATCCATGAATCGAAAGATCTCTTCACTCGCGCCCAACGCCTGCTGAAAGCTGTTGTAAAACAGGGCAAACTTCCGCACCGGGTCGTACAGCGTAAACACCGCAACCAGGAACGCAATGAACGATCCCGTCGTCATCGAATGGTGCAGAATCCTGTCGCGTCCGATCCTCAGCAGCAGCGCGATCGCAACCGCGCCCAGCGCATCCATCAGCGGCGAGCTGATCGCCTGCACACTCACCGACTTCAGGTTCGCCCGGAACAGCCGCCCCGCCGCCCGCCGGAACCGGCTCATCTCCCACCGCTCCATCCCGAACGCCTTCACAATCCGGTTCCCCGTAATCGTCTCGTGAAGAATGTTCTGGATCTCCGCCAGCTTGTCCTGCCCCTTGCGCGTCGTCTGCCGAACGCTGCTGCCGATCCGCCGCGCGGACGAGATCACCACCGGCACAAACAGCAGCAGCAGCCACGCCATCTTCCCGCCATACAGAATCACCACGCCCGTCATAAACAGGAGCGTGAACGTCTGCTGCAGAAAGTCGCCCAGAACGCTCGACATCGCAACCTGGACCTTCTCGATGTCGTTGATCAGCGTCGATAGCAGCGATCCCGTCGTATGCTTCTGAAAGAACGCCACCGACCGGCGGAGCACAGCCTCATACAAGTCGTTGCGCAGATCCGTAATCATCCCGAAACCGGCGTAGTTCACCAGGTACGTGCCCGCGTAATCGCACACCGACTTCAGCAGCGCCGACATCACCAGCGCGTACGCCACGATGTTCCAGGCATTATGAAGATGGCTCGGCACCAGCCAGTGCAGATCCAGCGGTTGCGCCAGATGCGGCACCCGAAACACCAGGATGTCCCGCCCCTGCGACTCAGGCGAAAGCACCTTGTCGAAGATCGGCTTGATCAGCAGGATGCGAAACGCCGCCATCGCCCCAACCATGGCCATCAGCAACACTGACCCAAGCGAATAAAGCAGATACGGCCGCGAATACGAGAGAAGCCGGAAGATTCGCCTCACGCGCGCTCTCTTCCCGCCATCCTCAATATGCGCCGCATCCCTCTCATTGTATTCGGCGATCGGCTCCCTCGCCTCACCGTGGCATGTCCCGGTGCGCCGTCTTCACCCGGTACCCCTCGGCAGAGAGCCGCTTCTTCATCTCTTCCGCGATAAACACCGACCGGTGCTGACCGCCCGTGCATCCGAACGCTACCGTCAGGTAGCTCTTTCCCTCCTGGATGTAGTGCGGCAGCAGAAACCCCAGTAGCTCCGTGATCCTGTCCAGGAACTCGGCTGTCTGCGGAAACTGCCGAACGTATTTCGCCACCTTCGGATGCCGCCCCGTCAGCTTGCGAAACTCCGGCACGAAATGCGGATTGGGCAGAAAGCGCACGTCAAACACGAGGTCCGCGTCCGCCGGCACGCCGTTCTTGAAACCGAAGCTGACGCACGACACCGTCAGGTTCGGCGCGTTCCCTTCATCCTTCCGCTCAAACTGCGCATTGATGTGGGCCCGCAGCTCGTGGACGTTGAACTTCGTCGTGTCCAGCAAGATGTCCGCAACGTTGCGGATCGGATCGAGTCGCTTGCGCTCGGCACGGATCGACTGCACCACCGTCTCACTGCGGCCCAGAGGATGCGGTCTCCGGGTCTCGGAAAATCGGCGGATCAGCGCCTCCTCCGAAGCCTCCAGAAACACCACCCGCGTCGGTAGAACACGGCGTACCTTCTTCAAAATGGCGGGGAACTCGTCCAGACGAATCCCTTCGCGCACATCGATGACCAGCGCCGCGCGTTCAATCTGCGCCGACTGCCGCACCAGATCGGCGAACTGCGGAATCAACTCCAGCGGCAGGTTGTCGACAGAATAGTAGCCGAGGTCCTCAAACGCCTTCAGTGCGGATAGCTTCCCCGAACCAGACATCCCGGTCAGGATGACCAACTCGCCACCGTTTTTACCCGCGTCCTTCGTTGGCCTCTTTGTAGCTGACTTACGCTCTCCCGGCATGGAGGCATCCTAGCATTTCCGCACGCTCGAATGCCTCCTCCAGAGACCCGTTAGACCCATCTAGGCTTGATCGGGGAAGCCCGCTCATGCGTCCGGTGCAACCTCACCCGCCAACTCAGGCGCGGCCGTCTTGATATCGCTCTTCGGATGTCGCTTGATGGTCGTGTGCTTCTGCTTGTGTCGAACCGCCTGCTGCTCCAGCTTCGCGAGAGCGTCGTGCAGCGCAGCTTCCATCTCCACGCCCTCAGCCGTCGCCACCATGTCGTACACCTTGGCCTTCAACGTCACTTCCGCGATCTGCCGGTACTTGTCGACCGTAAGAATCACATGGACGCTGCCGTTGTCCCCTGAAATCTTCGCAATCCGCGAGATCCCTTCCTCGACCTGCCGCTTGTGCTTGGGTGTAATCGTCGTCTGACGGCCCGTATACTCCACATTCATCGTGCGCACCTCACATGCATATTAGCCGAGTTCGATGCGGCTATCTCACCCTGCGTTGGTGCGTGCTCGGTATCTGCATGTCCTCACGATATTTGGCCACCGTTCGCCGGGTCACTTGGATACCCTGCCGTTGCAGCTCGGCCGCCAGCTGATCGTCCGTGAACGGCTTCCGCTCGTCCTCCTCCTCGATCAGCTTCTTTACCTTCCGCTTCAACAGCACCAGCGGAAGATCGCCGCCCTCAGGCCCGTTCACGCCCTCCGAAAAGAAGAAGCGCAGCTCGAAGACTCCCTGCGGCGTGTGCACATATTTGTTCGCGACCGCTCTGCTCACCGTCGACGGATGCACCCCGATCTCCTCGGCTACCTCCTTGATCATCATCGGGTGCAGCGCCTCCACGCCGTTCTCAAGAAAGTCCGCCTGTCGCCGAACGATCACGTCGCAGGTCCGGACGATGGTGTTCTTGCGCTGCTCGATGTTCCGCAGCAGCTGAATGGCGGATTTGTATCGCTCCTTGACGTACTCCTTGACCTGCTTCTCCGTCTGTTTCTGGGCCAGCATCTTGCGGTAGTCCTGGTTCAACCGCAGCGTCGGCAGATCCTCTTCGTTCATCAGCACAATGTAAGTGTCGTCGCGCTTCACGAAGGCCACATCCGGCTCAATCAGTCGCGTCGCAGACTCGTTATACCTTTGTCCCGGCCGTGGATCGAGCGTGCGAATATACTCGACCGCCATCTGCACCTCTTCGGCCGTCTTCCCGCAGCTTCGGGTCAGCTCCCGCATGTCCTTCTTCTGCAGAAGCGCGAGGCAGTTCGTCACAATGTGGCAGGCAATCGTGAACACATCCTGCCGCGTCTCGTCCATCACCGCAAGGCCGCGTCTGCGAAGGGCAAGCTCGGCCTCCAGGCGTTGCGCCGCGATCTGGATCAGCAGGCACTCCCGCAAATCGCGCGCCCCGACACCCACCGGATCAAGGTGGTTGACGACCTTTCGCGCTTCCAGAACAGCGCCCAGCAGAAAAGCTTGGCTCGCATCCGCTACCGCCGCCAGATCCACCACCGCCTGCCGTCCCTCGGCTGTCTCTGAAACCTCCGTCAGTTGCCACATCGGAGAGAGCTTCGGCTTCGTGCCGCGCTCAAACGGGATCGGCTCCGATCGCGCCGGCTCCCGCATCTGCTCCAGCCCCTGCACCAGCTCCTCATCGCTGGCCACCAGGTACCCGCTCTCATCCAGATTGCCGACAATCAACTCCGCCGCCATCCCAACCTCCGGCCGCAACGTCAGCGACCCGAGCTGCCACGACAGGTGATCGCTCAACGTCGTCGGTTGCGAGAGAAAATGCTCGAACGAAGGCTTGTCGTACTCCTCGAAGTTCGAGGCCGTCTTGTATCCAGGATCGAGATAGTCCTGAAAATAACTTCCAAAGTCGATCTCATCGAAGGGGTCCTTCTCCGTCCGTGTCTCCTCCGCCGCGACCTCCTCCGCGGTTCGCTCCCGATCACCCTCGCGGCCCGCAATCTCCTCAAACGAGATGCCGGACTCCTCCACCTCTTCCAGCACCGGGTTCTCGATGATCTCGGTGTTGATCATCTCCTTCAACTCAAGCTTGTTCAAGGCCAGCACACTCACCATCTGCACCAGGCCAGGCGTCAGCACCTGCCTCTGTGAGACCCTGAGATTAAGCTTCGGTTGAAGTAGCAACGTGGTTCCCCTGGACCTGTCCTGAAATCTGTTGTGCCGTTCGCAACCACGTTGCAAACGACATATCTGGCATCGAAAAGCGCGGCGACCAGTCGTGATCGTTGTGGCCACAGTCTACATCGCCGTGCCCTCGACTGAAGTCAGTCTATCCCCGCATCCACCTGCCTGTGTGCATGAAAACACCGGGTTACAACCGAAGTTGTACCGTTCCTTCCCGCGACTCAGTCCATCCGGAAATTGTCGCCGAGATAGATCCGCCTCACCTCAGGATCGCGCCCCAGTTCGCCCGGACTTCCCGCGCGAAATATCTTTCCCTCGTGGATGATGTACGCACGGTCCGTCACCGACAGCGTCTCCCGCACATTATGATCCGTGATCAAAACCCCGATCCCGCTCCGCTTCAATCCAAAAATAATCTGCTGCAGATCGAGCACCGCAATCGGATCAATGCCCGAGAACGGCTCATCCAGCAGAATGAACGCAGGCTCGATCGCCAGGCATCGCGCAATCTCCACCCGTCGCCTCTCCCCTCCGCTCAGCGCATACCCGCGCGTCTTCCGCACGTGACCCAGGTTCAGGTCCTCGATCAATCGCTCCGTGCGCGTGCGCCGCGTCTCCCAGCTCAGTTGCTGGGCCTCGAGCACCGCCAAAATATTGTCTTCCACCGTCAGCTTGCGAAACACCGAAGGCTCCTGCGGAAGATAGCTAATCCCATGGTTCCGCGCACGGAGATACATCGGCAAACGGCTGATGTCGCGGCCATCCGCCAGTATCCGCCCCGCGTCCGGCCGCACCAGGCCGACAATCATGTAAAAGCTGGTCGTCTTCCCCGCTCCATTCGGTCCCAGCAGCCCCACCACCTCACCCTGAGTGATCTCCAGGCTCACACCCCGCACCACCTGCCGCCCGCCATAGCTCTTGCCGATCTCCTCCGTCGAGAGTGTCTTTATCACCGCTGCCGCACCTGCGTCTCCGTTCGAACCTTGCGTCCCTCTCCGTCCTTCGCGTCGCCAAGAACCGTCACGCTATTATCGCCCGCGTGGAATTCAAGCGCAGCCCCCGAGACCGTCCCTTGTGCCTCGTCCACCACCCTGGGCGGCGCCGCTGCCGTTCCAGTCATCACGAATAGCCCATCGCTCGCCGTGTAGACCAGGCGCTCTCCGCTTCCGTGCCGGCCCTGCTCCGTCACCTCCACCGCGCCTTCCGCGGTCACGCGATCCACCGCTCCACCCAGGAACGCCGATCTCGTCACGCCTGCGGACCCCGCCGCCCCCTCCCCCGTCGCACCTGCTCGCCCCGTTCGATCCGCCGTTGCATTTGGCCTCAACAGGGCCACCATCTGCGAGCTCCGCACCGTCCCATCCGCACTCTGAAAAACGACACCTCCGCTGAACTGCGCTCTTCGTTCAGACTCCGCATACCGCAGCCCGCGGCTCGACACCCGCATCACCTGCGATCCCTTCCGGCCTCCAGCCTGGTTTGCACTGCCGGCAAGCACCGTTTGCACTACCTGGCCAGCGGCCCCACTCGCACTCGCGATCAGCGTCTTCTCCGCCTGGCTGAACTCGATCCGCGGCGCTTCCACCTGCGATCCGCCCTGCCACAAACGCGCCGGAGCTCCGTCCGTCCCGAAGAACGTCGCAACCCCGGCATCATGCTTCAACTCGGCTCGCGCCGCCAGCACATGGACCGGCTCGGTCGACCCCGCCTGCCGGTAGCTCGCCTTCACCGACCCCTCCGCGACTGCATCGCCCGTATCCCGTCGCATCCTCACCATCTCCGCCCGCATCAGGCTGTCGCCCTCCGTCACCTGCGCCTGCTCCGTCAACGTCAGCGTCTGTCCCGCAGCCTCGAACACCGCCTGCCCCGCGGTCGCCCGAACCAGGCTCGGTGGGTCCGATCTTCCAGCCCGCCTCGCAGGTAAATGCGTCAGCGCCACCTCCCCTCTCTGAACCGCCCTCGTCACCTGGCTTTCGGCCGTTACTCCGAGACCACCGTTCGCACCTCGGCCTCCCTCGCTTCCCTCGTGTCGCTCGTGTCCCTGCTGTCCCGAAGACGCAGTCCCAAAGCTCACCTCCAGCCTCTGTCCCTGGCTCGTCTCCTCCGCTCCGCTCGCATCCGTTCGCCGCAGCAGGGTATGTCCAACGCCATTCACACGGCTCAGCCTCTCCGCCCCCCCTTCCCACACCATCTGCGCCGTCAGCGTATCTCCCCGAAGCTCGCTGGTCGCCTCCCCGGCGCGCGTGTCCTTCAAGCTCCGAGTCACCGTCAGCAACCGCGCCGCCCCCGTCGCCTCCCCGTCCCGCACCCACTGCCTGCCTCCCGCTGCGGTCGCAAAATGCATCTCCACCCGGTCGCCAGAGATCGTCCGGTCATTCCACGCCGCTGCCTCCGAACTTCGCTGCCGCTCATGCACCTCGGCCGCATCCGTCAGCACCGCGCTCTCGATCCGTCCCTCCGCGCCAAACCTCGCCGTTCCCTGCGCTGCCCTGCCTTGCACCTGCCGCAGCCGTTCGTCGGCAACATACGTCACCCCTCCCCAAACCCGCGCCGTCTCAGGCCGGCTCTGCGGGCTTACGGAGACATCCGCGTCTCTGCCTTTCAGTGTCCCGCCCGCCTGCTCCAGACTCACCCCCCCGCTCGCCACCACCCGCTCGACCGATCCATCGCTCCGGAGATGCACCACCGCCTGCTCCGCCACCAGGGTGCGCTCGTCCGCCCTCAGAGCCTTACCATCTCCCAGCGAAACGTAGCGCGCCCGATCCAGCGTCATCTGCGCCTTCCCGCGATCCATCTCCGCATGCGCCGCCGTCAGCACCACTGGCTGCCCATCCCGCAGGCCCGACACCCGGACCTCCGACTGCAGCACCGTCACACCCGTGTCCGAGTTGAAGTCCGCTCCTCTCGCCCGGCCGTTCAACCCGTGATACTGAAACTCGATCTCCTGGTCCGTCGACGCGACTCCAAGGCTCTGCACAAACACCAGCCCGCTCGTCTTCACATGCACCATCCGCTCATCGCGTCCATCCAGCCCAGCTCCATCTCCCGTGTGAGACGATGCCGGATCGCGCCCCGCGGCATACTCTGCCCGCCCCCGCGCATCCACCGGTGCGGGAGCCTGCAGGTCCAGGTGGACCTCGCCCATCGCCCGCACCACACCGGCCCTCTGGTCGTACTCAAACTCGCTCCCGTAAATGCGATCGGCACGGTCCTGCCTCTGCCCGTACAGCACGATGCCCACATCGCGCAGCGTCGTCTTGCCGTCCTTGCGCTGCACCAGCTTGGCCGCATGGATCGTGTAAATCGTCCTTCCCTTCGACGACTGCGAATACGTAAACCCGTTCGACTCCCGCGTAATATCCGCCCCCAGCCTGCCCGGCAGATCCTTCAAAAATCTGTGCGCCCGCATATGCGCGTAGGCCAGGAAAGCCGCGATCACGATTACCAGCAGCCCCGCTCCAACCAGCAGCCCAACTCGCAATCTATCGATCGATACGCGCATCAATCCCGCCACCCTCATCTTCTCACCCTCACCCGCGTCGCTCCCATCGCCTCCCTCACGTCCGCCTCCGCCTTCGCTTTGTCTCTGTCCGGTCGCTCTCTCCCGATCTCGAACCAGCTAAACTAGACCCCATGGCCGATCAGCTCTACCTCAGCCTCTGGTTCCCAAACTTCCGTCTGGAGACCCTCCCGTCCGCGCTCGTCTGCGTCATGCGCCAGTTCTCGATCGTCAGCAACTCCAGCGGCTCCACCGAGGGTAAAAGAGTCTCCGCCGCCCAGAGCTATCCGATCTCCTTCAGCGAAGCTCCCAGCTACCAGCGCCTCTACGTCAACGACGATCGTTCCCAGGAAAATCAGGACACCGCCGCCTCCATCATCGAAACCGCCGTCGCCGAAGCCACCGGGCAGCTCCACGACGACATGGCCTATGAGTTCGAGATGAAGTGGAACCTGTGGACCCCGGACTCCGGCTCAAGCAGCCCCCTCCACAACTCGTCCAGCCTCGATCCGCGCGACGCCGAGTCCAGGCTGGACACCCTTTGGCGGCCCCTCCCCTCAACCGTCAAGATCATCGGCTTCGGCCCCCAGTTCGACGACGCCAGCTTCGACCAGAACGGCCACATCCGCGTCGACTTCGGTCTCGATTACCCGTGGGTCCTCGACGACAACGACGACATCATCGATGGCGACATCGACAGCCATCCCTCAGACCAGCACTCCGCCCATCCCGGCTCCCTCGAAGACTCCGATTCCGACGATTCCGATTCAGACAACAACGTCATCTCCATCCGAAGCCGCGCCGGCTCTTCCCCCATCGACCAGGCCGCCGCCTCAATCCAGAAAAACGTCGAACTCCTCCTCGCTTTCACCCTCTCCGTCGAAAAACACTGCGGCATCTCCAGCCGCCTCCTCTGGACCGAGTCCGGCGAACCCCTCGCCGAAAAGCTCATCGCCCGCCTGCAACGCCTCCACTAACCGTATCGACGTTGATCCACAGTAAGTCGCTGGCTCTTATAAAGTAAGTTGCTGGTTCTTATAAAAAGCTGTCATCCTGAGCGGAGCTTCTCGCAGCCGGGTCGCGAGAAGCGCACTCGAAGAGCCTGTCCTGAGCTTGCCGAAGAACCTGCATTCTTCCGCCTAGCTCGTATCGACTTCCAAGCCTGTAGGTCTTTGTATTTCTTTTTTTTCGTAAGATGTCATCCTGAGCGCAGTCGAACGACCTGTGGTTGCTGGAAACCACCTACGTTTGCCATCTCCGTCAAACCCACAGAACCGGTCGATACGCCACTAACCGGCAACCACAATCTCCGAGAAGTCCGCGATCCGCGAAAAATCCCCCAGCACCCGCGCCAGCAGCGCCAGCCGGTTCGCCCGCAGGCTCTCCTCCGGCACCATCACCATCACCGCATCGAAGAACGCATCCACCTGCGGCCGCAGCCCCGCAATCGCCTCCAGCGCCCCCCTGTAATCCCGCTCCGCCCGCATCACCTCCACCTGCTCCGCCAGATCGGCCGCCCGCTCCGCCAGCGCCGTCTCCTCCGGCTCCAGCAGCAACGCCTCATCCACGCCGTTCGGCACCGCAATCCCCTTCTCCCTCGCCTGCGTCAGAATGTTCTTCATCCGCTTGAACGCCGCGCCGACCGCCGCAAAGTCTTCACCGCCCGCGGCGCCCCGCACCGCCGTCACCGCCTCCGCCCGCGCTACAGCATCGCGCACATCCTCCGCACCCGCCGCCAGCACCGCCGTCACCACGTCATACGCCTGCCCCTTGGCCTCTCGGAGGTAGAACCCCATCCGCTCCCGGAAGAACGCCAGCATCTTCCCCACCAGCTCGCCCTTTCCCTCGGCCGCCGCCTCCGCCACATCGCGCAGTGCCAGCGGCGCCGCCGTCTCCGCCAGGATCTTCACCACCCCATTCGCCGCCCGACGCAGCGCAAACGGATCCTTCGATCCCGTCGGTTCCATCCCCAGCGCAAACATCCCGGCAATCGTATCTGCCTTGTCCGCGATCGCCAGCACCGCTCCCTCCATCGACCGCGGCGCCGCATCCTCCATGCTCTCCGGCCGATACTGATCGTAGATCGCCGTCGCCGCCGCCTCGCTCACGCCCTGCGCCCGCGCATACAGCCCTCCCACAATGCCCTGCAGCTCCGTAAACTCCTTCACCAGCTCCGTCGTCAGATCCGTCTTCGCCAGCCGCGCCGCCTCGTCCAGCGCGGCGAGGTCCACCGCTCCAGATCGAGCCGCCACCCTCTCCCCCAGAGCCGCCGCCACCCCTCGCACCCGCTCCGTCTTCGCCGCATAGCTGCCCAGATCCTTCTGAAACGTCACCTTCTCCAGCAGCTCGACCCGGCTCTCCAACGGCACCCGCTGGTCGAACTCCCAGAAAAACCGCGCATCGTTGAACCGCGCCCGCAACACCCGCTCGTTCCCCTGCCGAATCACCGCCTCCCCCACCGACCCCACCTCCATATTCAGCACCGCCAGAAAATAAGCAGCCAGCCTCCCCGCCTCCTCCACCGCAAAGTACTTCTGGTGATCCCGCATCACCGTCACCAGCACCTCCTCCGGCAGCGTCAGATACCCCGGCTCAAACCCGCCCATCACCACCGTCGGCCACTCTGTCAGCTGCGTCACCGTCTCCACCAGCTCGTGGTCCTCACGCCACCGCGCGCCCCCGACGCTCCGGCACACACGGTCCAGCGCCTTGCGAATCCTGTGCCGCCGCACCTCCACATCCGCCACCACAAACGCCGCCTCCAGCGCCGCCTCGTACTCCGGTCCCGAAGCCCGCTCGATCACCACCGGCTCCCCTCCGTGCAGCACCCGGTGGCCATACGTCACATTCCCCGCCGCCTTCCCCGCAAAGCTCATCGACACCACGGCATCGCCCAGCAGCGCCAGGATCCACCGCACCGGCCGCACAAATCGCTCCGGCTTGCCCGCCCGCCAGTACATCGTCTTCGCCCAGTAAATCCCCAGAAGCTCCTTCGGCATCTCCGCCCTCAGCACCTCCGCCGCCGTCCTTCCCGCCCTGGTCGCGATCGCCGTCAGGTACTCCCCCTTTGGCGTCGCAAGCGTCCTCAACGCACCCACCTCCACCCCCGCCTTCTTTGCAAACGCAAGAGCAGCCGCCGTCGGCACGCCATCCTTGTAGGCCACCTTGGCGCTCGGCCCCATCATCTCCTCCGCCACATCCTCCTGCCGCTCCGCCACCCCGCCAACCAGCACCGCCAGCCGCCGCGGAGTCGCATAGCTCCGCACCTCCACCTCCGCGCCCGGCCCCACTCTCACCAGCCGCTCCCGCCCCAACATCGCCACCACCCGCCGCTCCAGCTCCGCCCGCGCCCCCGCGATCATCCGCGCCGGCACCTCCTCCAACCCGATCTCAAACAAAAACTCAGCCATCCCAAACCCTCAATTCCCAGCCGTCCAACATCCGTCTTCGCTGCCATCCTGAGCGTAGCGCAACCCAGTCCCAGTGCCTGCCCTGAGTCCGTCCAAGTGCCTTCCCTCAGCCGTCGAAGGGACCTGCGTCACCTCTGCCATGGCCGCTCGGGTGCCCCATCCATCGCAGTCTCACCGCGATGGGTGGGACGTAAAACGCTAACCCGCCACAACCCGGGCGCCCCATCCTCTCGCGGCCTCATCGCGAAAGGGTGGGCTCCGGACCACCTCAGCTGCCCACCCCTCATCCACCGGCCACCCGCGCCCCCTGCGCCGCATACATCTTCGCCACCCCCACCACCAGCGTCCGTATCCGCGCCATCACCCCCACCCGCTCCGTCACGCTGATCGCCCCGCGTGCATCCAGCAGATTGAACAAGTGCGAGCACTTCAACGCCAGCTCATACGCCCCCAGCACCGGAAACCGCCTCACCCCCAATATCTCCGCCTCCCCGCCACCCTCATCTTCGCGGTCGCCCTTCCCTGATCCCAGCACCGCCCTCCCTCGCTCCAGCAGCCCCAAACACTCCGCCTCATACAGCCGCAGATGCTCCCACAGCCTCCCCACATCCGCATAGTCGAACCCGTACGCCGAAAACTGCTCCTCCTCCGCCAGCCGCATCTCCCCATACGTCACGTCGCGTCCCGGCCCTCCATCCTCGCCCGGCTCCCGCGCCCACACAATGTCGTAGATCGAGTCCACACCCTGCAGAAACCCCGCAATCCGCTCCAGCCCATACGTAATCTCCCCGCAGATCGGGTCCAGATCCATCCCGCCGCACTGCTGGAAGTACGTGAACTGCGTAATCTCCAGACCATCCAGCATCACCTGCCACCCCACCCCCCACGCGCCGCCCACCGGCCACTCCCAGTTGTCCTCTTCAAACTTCAGGTCATGCTCGCGCAGGTCGATCCCGATCGCCGCCAGCGACTCAAGGTAGATCTCCTGCACCCGCTCCGGCGGCGGCTTCAAAACCACCTGCAGCTGCGTATGCCGGAACAGCCGGTTCGGGTTCTCTCCATACCGCCCATCCGCTGGTCTCCTCGAGGGTTGGGCGTAAGCGATCCGCACCGGCCGCGGTCCCAGCACTCGCAAAAACGTATCCGGAGACATCGTCCCCGCCCCCACCTCCACGTCATACGGCTGCTGCAGCACACACCCCCGCTCCGCCCAAAACATCTGCAGCCGGAACAGCAGCTCCTGAAAGGTCAGCGCCTTCGTCTTCTCCACACTCACCTGCATCCGATCCGCCACCATCTCCAGAGATCCTCAAGTGCATTCCAAGGCAATCCCTAGAGCATAAAGTCTCCACTCCAATTCACGAAACCGGCAGCGACGAATCAGCCCCTACCCTTATTCACCCGACCCCACCCGCAAAAACGTCCGGGATAACGGCGACACATCCATCTGGATCACCCCATCAACGTGAGCGAGCGCCAGAAAACATCCCCGGCACCAGTCCCCTTGAGACAATCAAGCGAACTCACCGATCACGCCGCTTCCGGCACTTGCTTTACTTTCGCACCTGCTTTCTTTCTTCCATTCCGAGGCAAGCGAGGAACCTGCTGTTGCCCTGGTCGTTGCCTGTTCTGAAACCCGGGTCCGCACGGTCCTTGAATCGCCATTCTCGGCAGCTACGAGCGACAGGAGTCGCAACCTCGTTGCGACCAGGGCTTGTCGTTATCCTGATGCCCAAGAGGTATTCACACCTGTTTGGTGATTGGATAAGTTGCCAGCAAGAGCCACGCAATCACTCGAATGGAGGAAGAATGCGGTTTCACATTTCACTAGCCCTTTTTGGCTTTGCGGTTTGCCTGGCCACGTGTGACCTACCGTCTCTGGCACAGAGCACGGCTGCGGCACCTCCGCAGGTACAGGTCACCTTCTATTCCAGCGGCAAGCTCCTAAACTCAGCGGTGCCCAGCTTTAAGCATGGAAAGTTCATCGGAAGGATCATGGACGAGTACGACCAGCTCGCAATGCTCTTGCCGGGTCACTTCATCACGTTCAACCTCGATCCGGGCCCAGACACCTTTTCTGCAAACTCGTGGATGATTCCACGCCCAGAAAGCGGGGGGCACCTGGAGATAGATCTTGTCCCCGGCAAGCACTACTACATCGGCGCGTATCTGGAATCGCTGATATATCTTTTGATGTTTCGCCTTGAGCAACGCACCTGCCAGGAAGCCCAGCAGGATAATAGGGATACGATGCCCCTCGAACAAAAGCATTTGAAGAAATACGGTGCCACGAGAGTTCTCGTCGAAACCTCGTTCCCAGCATGTCCCTGAGCGGTTGCCTTACAGTTGCGACCCGTCAAGCTCAGGCCGCGGTCCAATCACGGACGCCAAGTCTGCTTTACCGGCAAGTTCGGCGACCCGATTCTCACAGGTCGATACACCCTGGAACACCCTGGAGGTCACGGGCCCGCCCCAATCGGGTGATTGTTGCCACTGCCCTCGAATCGATACCGTGGCTCCATGTTCCTTGACACGAGCTCGTATCCCACCACATACGCCCGAGAGCTGGCGGCCCAGACCAGCAGCACCTCCCAGCCAGACGAAGACTTCGTGAGCCACCGTACCGCCATCGCGCTCCAAAGAAAGATGGCCAGCACGGAGCGGTTGGAGCACGCCAACCAGTACGGGCAGGCGACGATCTCTCACTGGTAACCAGCTCTGCTTTGGCTCGCCTCTCATGCTTCCCGGCTTTCTGCCGATAGGGGAAGCTGGAGGATCTCCAGTCATGCTCTTCTCTCGCCCCCTCGATCTCTCACCCCTCGCGGATCGACGCAAGCACAAACGCATCAACGAAGTACGCCGCCGGCCTGCCAAGGCCCAGGCCAGGGCCTTGGACCTCCTGGCTCATGCCCTCGAGTACCTGGTGGACAGCACCATCAACAGCTGCCACCCGGCCTCCGCGGCCATCATGCAAGCGGTAGAGCTCCTTGCCCAGAAGAGCCGGGCGGTCTTTGCCGAGTGCCCGGAGATCCAAACCCTGTCCCAACGACTGATCCGCCTGCTGCCCGCGTTTCTCACCCTTCCCGGAATGGAAGAAGACCCGTCCACTCTAAGCCGGATCCATCGCAGTCCCGGCAACCCCCCTCGGGACAGTCGCGACGACACCTGGTGATCTTCTCCGGGACCGCTCGCCGGAGAACTGCGGACCGAGGCCCACTCCACACGGCTGACCTGAGTGGGTCAGGCAACCGGTCTGCTCGTTGGCTCGGCTGGTCGATTCTAACGTGCACCCCTCCGGCAGCTCATCCTCCTCTGTCAACCCGGTAAACCCGCCAGGTTCATGATTCGCAAGGTCTTCACGCTGGCGCAATGCCCCTCCCGCATCCCCCTAAACTGGTGGGAGGGGAAACACCAACTCCGGCAAGTCCCTATCAAAATCTCGTCCCTCGCCCAAGGCAGAACCGCTGTGTTTTGAAGACTTTACCCCCAAGTCCCGTCCACGCAAGACTTTACGGCTCTCGGCTTTGCTATCGGTAATAACATACTTGGCTCAGCAGAACTAACGAGTGCGAGCCACTGTGGCTTCACTAAATTTAACAAATTAAAGAGTTTATTACGATCACGGGGCTTGCCGAACGGGAACTCTCGCTGTAACG
>JAABVA010000115.1_pt1 | contig 100388 bp, 109 predicted proteins | sample 5560331 | NCBI WGS metagenome assembly JAABVA01 (sample SAMN12812661, study PRJNA571458) | rock metagenome | isolation source: Antarctica rocks | place: Antarctica: Victoria Land, Mt New Zealand sud | collected 2016-01-07
CTGCTTAATCTCCTTGTTCTCTAGCGGCCGGCATTGGCCGAGCCAAGCCGGCTAGCAGCCACCTTCGCTTGCCGATAGCCTCCAGTCAAGCTGGACCTTTCTTCGCCAAAGTCGGTAAATGATAAAGCAAGCTACCAATCTTGGCTGGAACTTCAGGCATATCATCCCACCAATCGAGATAATACCAATCCCAGACTCAGAGCTGCGGTACTTGCCTATAATGTATGAACTCTGCGAACGATAAGGTGTGGGGTCCAAACTTTCCATCACTACGATATGATCCCCAATGGCATGGGATCAAGTGATGCACACAGATTTTTGCCCGAGTTTCATCGACTTTTGCAAGGTAAGCAATGCTGATCGCAGCACGAGGACCATTCAGAGTACTTGTATTATTGACTCGAGCTCGTTATTTACCTGATTACGATACATGTATGTTACACTATGTAGTTGAATACCGACTTGGGTGTCGCCTAGCTGATGCCACAGACCGTTGACCCATTCCGCAACTGTCTCACATACACAACTGCAAGGCTACAATAGTATGTGTATGTCGATGGAGTTCAGTTTCCTTTCAACCGGATCAAGCCTCGGCGTGGCATTGCGACTACTGCATAACACATTGTTCAGTTCATGCCGCAATCTCCTTCTCTGCCTGCCCTTGACCTGCAGTAGCAGCATTTAATTAATTGAAAACCTTCGAAATTCTTCAGCGATGCCCGTTTCAGTCGTTGAAGAGTTATATTATATTAGGTTCGATTTCTAACAGCGCTGGTACGATGATGTTGTGGTTTTCTTCTTCTTTGTTCCCATCACCACGAACGTTTCTACACACAGGCCAACCAGGTAAATTTGCAGACCTCGTTATCATGCGCGATTAGCTATGTGGCTTCCGTCAGCGAACGGAAGCCAATGATTTACTTCGTCTGTGCTCCCACCCCAATAACATTTGGGGGTTGGAAATGTCTGTGCATGGGCTACACCGCTTCTCTTTTAGGAATTACTTCGTGCTACGGAATACTGACAACCTCTTGAGCCAGTAGAGATCTCGAACGGCTTCGAAGAAGTAATAAAAGCCTCCCATGCGGCCCGTTCTAGTGTCTCCGCGAACCCATACATGCCTGATACCTTACCTTACTGCATGACAGATCTGCATAACGTATGACAAAATTAGGCTACGAATTTTTATATCGAATGACGTTCTTCTCTGTTCACATTCATGTGATTCATGCCGATCGAAGGATTTAAAATTCTACAGTCTCAACGGAATCGAGGCACAGAATATTCACTCCGTAGCATGGTAGGCCTGCAGGCAATGGGAAGCTGATATGCAAGCCGCCCTTTCTGCGCATTCGCCAGAGCAGGTTGAGGCGAGGCTATACTTCCATCTTCAACACCTTGATGCATGAATTTAACAAAGACCCAGGACAATTCGCCTAAAAAGGAAAAAAGGACCACTTCCGAACTGAAAGACCTCGACTTCACACCACTTTTTCTTGAATGCTTGAGTGATGACGCTGCTCCTGATAAGCTGTCGATAGCTTTCAAAAGCCTTGGGCGATAGAGTACGTTCAGTATACCGGCCCCAGGAGTTAATCACGCTCCTATTGGTTCGAGTTCCGTCATTGGAATCTTATAGAGCAGCGAACCCCTGTGTAACATTGTTTGACAATTCTACGCTCCTCATTTAAGCTTGTGCAAGAGCATGAGACAGCGAGAGTCAGGTAACAGTTTCTGCGTTAGTACGTTGAATAATTCATTGTTTCCATAATGTAATTTCTTTTTTCTACCTACTGTTAGGGAACATTTCCGCGTTCTAGGTTGTCTTCCCTCTTGCTCTCCACGTCAAGGACGCCAGGTTTTTTCTTACTTTCGAGGAAGCACTGAAGAATATCGAGCCCAGTGCTTTGTGGTATGACTATGTAAATCACAGATCAGAGTCATCATGTGTAGCGTCACAGTAAGAATTGGGTTTCGTTTCCGCTGTCCATATATCATAATCCCAACTCGCTCTTTGCGACATGCAGGCCATGCTTCTTCACTGTAGATTGCCCTATCGAATACGCCCTCGAACGACTAATTCACCATTACCTTCCCCATTATTGAGAACTACCATCATCCCATCACCGTCCCATTCCGATCGCTAACATCTTCACCCCCTTAAAGTTTCTTCCATACCACCAAGACTAAGACCCGTAAAGAAAAACAGCCTTTATGAAAATTCCGAACCTCCCCAGTCAGGCGTGTTATGCTCCTACCCTACCAGCGTCGAGCATCGCTGTCTATAGGAAAAATACTACGTCCCCTTACTCAGCGTACGAACTTCCCTCCAGCCAAACCATACGCAAACAGCAGTATCATGACGAAACACCCCGATGCTTGCTTCCAGGTGCGCCGGACGCCACTCCACTCTCAAAAATACCGCTGCACAGCGTGGCATTATTCTTCCTCCTTCATCCTCCGTTAAAAATGTTCGATAATCTACCAATCAGCTTTGCCAGCGCTTGTCCGCACTGCGATATCATGCTCATGATCTAACGGTTGTGCAATCTGAACAGTCTGCACCACGGGATGATCGACGTGGTTTATTCTCGATTTTGATTGCGCTTCTGTAGATGGATACCTTGTCATTGCTACTCTGATATTGGAAATGTCTTCACTTCGCTAGCTCTTTATTACTGCGTTTTCTCGTTCCTTTGAGAGGACATATAGAGATTCTCTTCTCGATTGCTCGTTTGCGGTTCATATATGTTAAATTCAAGGCTTCGACTTTTGAGATTTCATACGCGGAGACGCTTTCGTCGTGCCTTGTCATCATCTTCTTCAAAGCCGATCTCGTTCTCCTTTTTGTTTCTCTTCTTCGTACCAAGCCCACATTCTCCACCACTTCAGACCTTCCCTCGCACCGTACTTTCCACCCTCGGTAATTCTAGCCCTACTCTTGAGTTAGCTCTTCGTGCTCAGCCACTAATACAATGAATAAGGCAACAGACCTGCATGGATGAAAGACAAATGCTTCGACTCTTCCGTTTCATTCCCCTCTCTCCGTCTTCAGCGATTCTATTCCCGAGTCAGCCTTCTATTCACCTGTTACAACAATGACGGCAACAAACCTGTCGAAAGAAAAGACAAGTCCTTCGATTCTTTCATGTTTCATTTCTCTCTCGGCCTTCAGTAATCCTACTCTCGAGTCAGCTCGCCTATTTACATGCTACCATAATGACGAAAGCAACAAACCTGCCTGCAAAAATTGCAAAAGTGACTGTGTCGCAGCATAAACCATAGCGAGGAAGAAACATGCTTCTTTTTACGTCGACTCGATGCGACGAGTGATGCAAAGAGCTGCTGCGTGTTTTAGTTTGAGCTTTTCTTTTAAACAAAAGAAGTGGGATAGGAGCAACTTACGCCGTATGCTTCTTTTTCCTTGGCTCTGAGTACATAGACTGTGGATGGCAAAAAGTCGATGCGGGGTCTAAGCTACAAATGTATATGCGTAATATCCAACCCATTCTTCCCGGTCAAATCAACTAGAAATGCCAGATTGTGTGTATCCTATCACGTCCTTCTGAGCGAGCTAACTAAGCAAGTCAAATTGTGCGTGCTATCACTTCCCCTGAACGAGCCAAGCTAGGCGAGCCAGATTATCTTTTCCATATCACTTCCCCCCCGGTCGTTTCAACTAGAAATGCCAGATTATGCTTTCCTAACCACGGCCTCTGGGCAAGCTAACTAAGCAAGCCAGATTGTTACGATCCTATCACTTCCCCTGGTCAAGTCAAATAGAGATGCCAGATTGTAACGTCCTATCACGTCCCCTGAGCTAACTGAACAAGCCAGATTGTACGAGTTCCTATCACTTCTTTCTGGTCAGATCAACTAGAAATGCCAGATTATGCTTTCCTATCACGGCCCCTGGGCAAGCTAGTTAAGCAAGCCAGATTATTAGCAATCCGTTTGTGCCACCACCCCGTGTCAACGTTTTTAACCTGCTCGCCAGCGATGCACTGATATGTTTTAGTCATGGCGGTCTAGTGTGAATTTGCATGGGTAAAGGGGCAGGTACTTACGAGATATGGTAAAGTGTATAAAGATCTGTCTTGTAGAGTAGGTAAGATAGTATGTGCGAGGCTTGGGATGTGGAGTAATAGAACGGAAAGTGGTTTGACTTGAGGGTTAGGTGAGGAGTGTTGAGGTTTTGGTATTGAGCTGTCATACGTCAGCTCGACGTGTAAAGCTTAAGTTTTATGAATCGAGCTGCTTGCTCGACAAATGGATTACATATTTTGTTGCAGCAGCAGATAACGAGGTTTAATGATGTGTGGCAGGATGTGAGATAGGTAAAGATAGGTTGGGTTAAGGATGAGGTGATGCAAGGGAAGATGAGGTAGGGGTTGGTGAGATGAGAAAGAAAGAATGTCGCGTGCTGTAATACAACTGAATTTAAAGATATGAGCTGAAGGTAGTGTGCATAATCTCGAAATCTCACCTAAGACGCTCAAGAAGCATGAAATGCAGGTGTAACCTGTGTGCTATGCAGTAAACCATACTATAGAAGTCAGTAAAAAAAATCCTCCAAGAAAGCAAAGCAAGCTGGCTTCGAAAAGACCAAGGGGGCTAATAGAAAGGAGTTATGAAAGTCTGAGTCCACTGATTTAAAAAAAAAGGAACACTGTTTTGTTTTGTTTCTTGTTGTCAGTGATGAGAATTTGAAGAAGAGCTGTTGTCTACATTACCTGCTTGTTCCACGCTCTCTCTCCTCGACTTTTACAAAGCAAAATGCTCGTCGTCTAGTAGTAATCGAGACCCAAAATCCGATGATCGTCTTCTTTTGATCAATGTCTTAATGCAAAAGAAGATAAAAATCTTTGAGTGCTGTTTTCAGTACTGAGTAGATAGGTTGAGGAAAACTGGAAAGAAAGAGGTCAGGTGAAGTTGGAAAGGGAGCAAATATGTACGGGCTTTGGCGCGTCCGGATTAAGAAGTCTGCAAAAGTGTGTTGAGAAGTTTATTTTTTCCTGTTTAGCGCGTACGTTGGAAAGTTGAAAGGACCTCAGCGTGTTTTGGTGTTGACCGGGCATTGATTAGGTCCTGCAATACAGTAGAACGAGACTGAGATTTCGACAATGGGAAGCAGGTTCGAAGGATCAAATGAGGTGTAAAAACATGTCTGAATATCTTGTGGTGAAAATGAACTGCTCCATATTCTTGAAAGCTTTAAAAAGAGAACGACTACCGTCTTCCTCCTCACCTGCTTTCTTCGTCTTGTTCTCCGTTTCTCTATCCTTTGATCTAACCACCCACTTAAGCTTCTGGTCCGTATCCGCAACCACCAACCCCTCTTCTTCTCTTCCCATCATATTTCATATTTCAGCCTTCCCTAGACCTACTCTCCCTATCCAGCTGGTCCTCGCATATCTCGCATCTGGCCCTTCCTCCCCACACTTATTTGCAACCACTATTATACCTCTTTCCCCATATCTTTGACCAGCGGTTGCAGTCGCTTCAACCAGTATCTCAGTGTATTCATATCTGGTTCTTTGGGTGCGGAGCTGAGGTAAGAAGGTTCCTTATTTGTGAGCCAAGCCATGCTGAGGAGGAGCATGTCGGTACGAGATGTGAGGGCATGGGTAGAGAATTCGTAGGCGGAGTAATCGGCGAGGAATTTGCGGGGGTTGAGGTCTATACAGACATCAAAGGTTGCATTTATATCGCCGCTAGGATCAGTCGACAGGAGGGGAAGAGACGTTGTGAGTCAGCCGGTTGGCGATTCTTGCGTCCAAGTCTCGTCGGTGTAGTATAAGTGCGTTTTGCGATAGTGTGCAAGAATTTCGCTCGCGAAAAAAATGCCAGACAATAATGAAGTTATACACAATGAGAGAGTAAGATGAGACAAGTTCAAAGTAGTTGACTGTGACAATACAATGCAGATGAGCAGCAGTTGATCTGATTCATTGAAAGAAGATATCTGTCGCTGTGAATTCGAGATAGGGTTAGGCCTGCCGTCGGGTCCGGGTTGCCCAACCCAACTGGAGTCGGGTTCCGGGTTGGGGTTGGGTTCAATACTCTCAACCCAACCTGACCGGGTCAAGTCAGACCATGAGCCCAACTCGGTCAACCCAATGGGTTAAGAGAAAAGTATGTAGGATAATCAGATTTAATCTTCGCCTTCAGGATTCGAACAGCGAACCCTTTCTTTGCAGTATTTATCTTCCCGTGACCTTGAAATCCCGGAGAATTGATATTTCCCCCCGACGTTCATTGAAGGGATCAGCGAGGATATTTTAATTGGAAGGTCCAGCTGCCTTGCGACGGGGAGGTCTTCGTATTGTTACTGTATCTATGTAATAGAGATGGAGGTTCAGGCTCCCCCACGTGATTCAGATCAGTAGAAGATTGAGCTTCGGGTTCGATTAACCCTTCATCTTCACTACCATTGTCAGTTTCCTCTAGTTCCTCCGCATCGGTATTCTCGTCGGTATCCTCTGACTCCCCCGAGTCCTTATTCTCGTCGATATCTACATCTTCGACTGAGGTAGGCCTGTAGTAATCAATTGACAATAGTTCTTCTTGGGTAGTATCGCTATTGACACTAATATGAGCATAATCATCGTCATCATAGTCGTCGCCCTCAATAGCAGAGACTTCATCCCATAAGACATGTGATGAGACAATAACCCTATGTCCCTCGCAAAGACGGTATTTGTTAAGCCATTCATAGCCTAGAAAACGAAATTTTACACTCTTCTCTTCGAGCTTTCGGCGAGGTCCTTCTACATGGTGGTAGGCCAAGCAGCCGAAGATGTGTAAATTCCCTATATCCGGCTTATTTCCGTACCAGGCCTCGAAAGGAGTCATATTGTGGAGGGAGGTAGTTGGACTTCTATTCTTCAAATAGGTCACAGTATTGATTGCTTCGCCTCATAAGGTAGGAGGCAATTTGGATTCGGCGAGGATAGCACGTGCTCGCTCAAAAAGAGTACGAAAGCAACGTTCAGCTACCCCATTTTGACCAGGATTGTAAGGTGCAGTCGGCTCCCACTTTGTCCCAACTCTTCTAGAAGCTCGATCGTCCGATAACCAGCAAATTCCCCTCCGTTATCTGAGCGGAGGCGTTGTACCGGGTTACCTTCGGTCTTCATAGTGTTTAGATAGTTGCGAAGAACTTACTTGGGTTCTGATTTCCGCTTTAGTAGGTACACGGTGGTGAAATCTGTATAGTCATCAGTCATAGCAGCAACATATCTGGCTCCCCCTAGGGTAGTAGGTAGAAGGCCTCCACCAGCGAGGCCGCAGTGAACTAGCTCCCCCTTTTTGGTAGCTCGTGTATGGGGTATCCTAACGTTGTTCCGATGTTGCTTGCCCTTGGCACATGACTCACAAATCTCTTCTGGAGACTCGTGTATTTGCATGCTATCAGCCGCTTTAACATCCAGTCCAGTACTTATTCCAGCGAGTTTCTTAAAGTCATTCAAGTTCAGATGAGCCAGACGACAGTAGTGCTGTTGGTAGCCTGAACGGCGTGGGGTCGTACAGGTTCCATAGGTTCGGAGGTCTTTCCAGCGGTGATGTTCCATAGGCCCTTCAGCTTTAGTACAGAAGTAATCTCTGTTACCCAAGAATCATAGTTCTGGGCTCCCTTCAACTTGGGAATACGGTATCCCTTGATGAGATCCATCTTAGCAATAGTCTAGACCTTTTGGCCTGGAAGCTGTTATGGTGGAGGCAGGTAGAGCTATGCCGGCGAGTACCCAAGCTATGCTATGGCGTCGACTACCTTATGTCTTTGGGCAACGGTAAGGATAGGTTCAGCCCTACAGTGGCCCGTGCACTCCCGGAGATTTCCTAATATACCAACTATAAGTTCGTCCCTCGCGACTTGTGTCCATTTCTTGATTTGTGATGCAGCAGGATACGAGAGAGCCTGGAGCCTTATCATTAGGATGCCACGGGATGTGCCGCAGAGCCTCTTCTAACCGCAACAGGCTGTCACCAGCTCATCCAACGTGATTGGACCGTCTAAGTAGTGGCGAGGGAGGGGCAGGTTTACAATTTTGAACACGAACAAAGAAGCTATTTCCTAGCCTAGACTGAGACATGGATGTCTTTCCCTGTGTCCTTCCAACTCTTGACCACCATGCTCACGACCACACGGGCGACGAGTATCGTGGTCTCTCTTTGCTGACTGGAAGCTGCAAATGGAAATGTGTGAGTCCCTAAACTTTCGCCCGCCTTGCGCAAATAAAGCCGTGTGATAGAGCCAGATGGGCTAAGATTCTGCCAACAGTGTCAATGCACTAACACCACCACGTCTACGACCAATACGTCGAGTTGCGGCAGCTGTCCTCACGTCAGATGCAGCCGATGCACAGGCTTGAAAGACATGGCGGACCAATTAGACTTGGCTTTGAGGATATTGTACGATTTGGAATATGTCATCCAACCTGGAACCAATCTTGATGGACCTCCTATGTGGTACTGCGTAAGTTAGGTCTGATTGAGATTTCCTGGCAAATTTTCTCTAATAATACGAAGTGTCATTGCTATTCAGGCCCAAATAGCACAGCGTTGATGCCGACATGCGTCGCTTGCGGCCACCACAAGTGCTCTAATTGCAAGCTTACTTGAAGACGGGGATCAGACGCTAGACTATGTAATTTCGAGTGAACATGGTAGACGGCACCTTCCCGGGGTGCCTTTCTTTTAAAGAATTTTCTTCGTGATCACAACTGTTTTGGCCCAGGCAGAGATTCCCATGGCTTTGAGAAATTCTATTTTGAATGCCATTAACAAGGTAGCCGCAGTGAGGAAAACAAGAACGAAGGCATAAGCTTTCCAGGACGCTCCTTTAGGCATAATTGCCATGCTGAATATTGCCTAATTGACATTAGCTTTCAGGACGCGCAAACTTGAACAATGGATTCTTATTCACTGTGCCCAGGCTCAGAGGTAAATAAATCTAGTCTTTTCAGTAACGAACACTTTACGATGAAGATTGGTGATTTACCCACCACTGTTACTCTTGTGAGTCGGCCTATATTCTTTCCTTGGAGAGTGGCCACCCGGCTTTCTGCCATTGCAGAAGCATTGACTAGCTTTAGCCATTAGTGGCCAGTTCTATGTTGCTATTGTGAATGGACCTACTCCATTCCTCATGTTGTCGAACATCTCGATTCTTTGCTGCAATGATCTTCTGAGGAATCGAAGCTCCGTCATATCCTTCTCAATACTAGCAAGATAAGATTCGCACACTTTGCGTAGGGTTTCTTGCTCCCTTACATCGAAGTACCGGATTTCGCCACTCTCGAAACTTTCCCAAGACTCGATGACCTTAACGAGTGCATTGTATAGAAGACGTAGAAGCTCTATTGTCCTTGTGTATTCACGGGTGCGACTGTACTCAGCGTCGTCGATGAGTGAAGTATCTCGTATTAATTTGTTGAAAATACTTTCTTCCTATTGAAGTCAGCGCTATTTTGGTAAACGAATAGAACGGGTTTTCTACATGGTATTTTAAACGGGTTTCGAGGGTATTGATGACATTTCCCCACTCTTTCGTGGTCTGTTTGACTCGGCAGGATAGGACTACAAGAAAATATTCCCTAGGGTTCCATATCGGATAGTCGGTCGACTTCTCTCCGCCAGTAGGAGCATCCAGGCCGTTCTCATGGTAATATTGTACCGATTCTTCGCTTCCAAAATGTGTGTCCGTGCAGCAATAAGCCGTCCAAAACCACTCGTCAATGCCAGTCACTACTACCGATATCTGCGCCTCATACAGATATTCAGATGCGTCTGGAGACAATCGATCGGGGATAAAGTCGGCGCACCGCCGAAGACCACGGGGATCAATTTGCCGCACAGAGCCTTGACGAAGTGCATAATAAGGAAGGTGAAATTCCAGAGCAAACCCGAATGACTTAAACCCCATGATTAGCTTAGAGGGACCCGAAGTAGAAAAGGGACGCACCATTGAAACTCCAAAAAACACGCGGTAAGAGGTGTAACGCTGTAGAAAATCTCGCAAAACAGGAGCTCGTAGACTGGATGCAGTCGAAACGATTGCAAGCCCACACAACGAATCCATGTTCGCAAGATATCTAAACGTTCTCAACATAGGAACTATTACATGCGGCTAAGGTACTCACAAGATTCGGCGCTCAGCGCCGTCTACTAGCCTCTATTCACAGTTTAGTCATGAGGGGATAAAGATGATAGAGAAGCATAAACGTACACCTCTTAGCTGTTTCCTGTACAACTCTCCGGGGCCAAAGAGACCGGAATTTCTGCTTTTACCTTGAGGTGGATAGTCTGCATATCTGTCCCAGTTTCTAGCTGAATGTTGTGTTCCATTAATGTCTTCCCAGCCAGTATCATCCCTTCTGTCATCAAGCAGAGCTAATGGTGTGTTGTGATGTGGTGAAGATGGAATATTCGACCATATTACGTTGCCAGCTGCTTCAAGGAAATTGGTGAGGGCAGTGTAATTGTATTGAAGAGGGTCCAGCCTGGAGCTTTGCTCTTTGAGAAAGGCGCTGATGATGGTTTGCCCGTGATCTGGCGCTAACCTCTTGTCTTCGAATTGGTATGCGCGCCTCTGCCTTTCTGTAAAGTTTCGATTCCACACAAACATGCGATCTTGAAAACGCATTCTTTCAGTCTCCCAATAGCTATCCATTTTTAACGCTTTGAAAAGTATATTGGCCTAAGAAGTACCATAGCAAGTTTGAAAACATTGACATGAAAAGGCGCCATGTCGACAGCCTCGCGGTTACGACAGCCTCATGCACACCTTAGATCTCTGTGGCTGAAGTCCGTGGCTGGGTAATTGGCCAATGGGAATTTCGAAGCACTGACGTTCCATTCCAAAGTCAAGGAAACATTTTGCACTGTCTAAAAGAGCAAACCCAATGTACTTGACAATAGGTTGTCAAAGCCCAGCACATTACATTGTAGAATGTCGCACGTGTATACATCCTGAACTCGATTTACCGCTCTTCGATATTTACAATGTGACATGGAGTCGAAGAACACTTCGAGTAAGCAAAGGATGCATGTAAGTGATTTGTGTTGATGACAGAAGTAATTCGCGAGGTTCTTCTAGGGAAGCGTGGTAAAATTCCAGATTACGGTAGCAGAAAATTACTATTAGCGTGTGCAGAAAGCTTTCGAATTCTTGACATTCCTGTAAAGGCCATTCGACACCCCCAACCCTCCGACACCTACTATCGCATCAAAAAATTCCAAACAGGCTCAAATGGGTGAAAAATGAAGTTATTCAGACTTCTTCGCTTACTGACGTGTTTTCAGCTATGTATGACCGGCCCTCTACCCTCTGCCCTTCGCTTCAAAATAGTACGGTTTCTACTACTTCACTGACGCCCCAAAGCTATCGCCGAAGAGATTCACTGTCACTTGGATATCGTCTATAGAATTCAGAAGAATCTCTTTATGTATAACTCACCTTTTAGAACTCAATTTCGACCTAAAGAGACTCTTCGTCCCGCGGGTGTAGGCTTATGGGGTCATGATGATTTATCAGCGTATACCAGGGGCATGGCTTCGCTGGCTGGTTACCAAGTAATGATTGGTCCTACAGTAGAAGCGAGTATTTCATGACTGCTGAAAATCGAAGGGCAGGACGTCGAATGTTTAGATACAACGCGGCGTCTTCAACCTTGAGCGTGTTCGTATCCATCCGAGTCATGCGTCTCTAGATTGAAATTCCCTTGCTCTTCTGCCATTGCTTTCCAGCCTTACTATCAGAGAACTCATGAATCTTCATGTTCTGTTTAAAATTCCCGTCCTACACCTTCTGCCCATCCACCACACAATACTCAAGTGGAAACACCCACCTCCCACATCGCTTGGCCCATCTTGATACCTCTCACCTCCACGTTCAGGTTTCCAATTCGTCCCACCACCTCGTTCACCATTGCCTCCACCATCCTCTCAAAACCATCCTCGCTTTCCCAAAGGATGACAATTGGCCTAGTTACCCCTTCAATAGTCACCTTCACGCCCAGAAGCCTGGACTTATCAGTTGACTTACCGAGCGCATGGTATGCCGCTTTTGCCTCTTTGAAAAAGCATTTTGGTGTGGCGCATTGGGCAAATAGTTTAGGAATTGCGCCAAAACCCTCATTGGAGAGGAAGAAGTGGAACACAATCTGACTCGCTTGATATGGCTCGGAGATTGTAGCTGGGGATACCAAAAACTTCGAGGTAGGGGAAGATGGGGTGTGTTTGGTTATTGCGTTAGATGCGCGTGGAGGTGTCTTGGGAGAGAGAGGTAGCTTTGTAGCTGAGATAAGCCGTCCCTCTTTTTTCTCTGGATATGAGCCGTTGAACTTTGACTTCCTGGGTCGGCCCCGGCGGCGTGGAGATGCCTGGTGTACTGAAGTGAGTTCAATGCTGGGGGATCTGTAACCGATTGGATATGAGCCGTTGAACTTTGACTTCCTGGGACGGCCCCGGCGGCGTGGAGATGCCTGGTGTACTGAAGTGAGTTCAATGCTGGGGGATCTGTAACCGATTGGTTGTAGACACGCCGCCCCGTGAAGCTTGTGGGGGGGTTGTCGACGCTTAGACTGCTGTTGAGGCGCTATAGGAGGCGTACCGGGACGCTGAGTCGGCCAGTGATAGCCTTCTATTGTGTTAAAGCTAGATGTAGGCGGTGTATGCTCGCCTCGGTTGCCTTGGGCTTCCCAGGCTTCGAATGAATTACCGAAGCTTGCCAGGCGGCGTTTCTGGGTTGGATATCGATGACCTTCAATTTTAGATTTGACGGCCCTCGCATCCCTAGTATCAGATGCTTTTAAGCCGTCTCTATCAGTTGTTCCTTTGTGAGATAGACCCACATACAAAGTCTTGGTAGTAGTTGAGTGGCAGTTTGGATTGACGGCGTTCTTTGTATTCTTCAGCGAATCATTGCTGACACCTGTGTTTCTGTAAATCATGTCTAAGTCACGCAATTCTGTGTTGTGGTTCGAAATTGATGGTTTATGACGTTTCCCGTCGCTGGAAACCAGTATGGTATCAGTGAAGCCGCAATCACCACCAAGCCAGGCTTTGTAGCCACGCCAAATCCCGTTGTTTCCGTTATTGGGCTTTGTCATCATGCAAGATCCGTCTCTTGCCCTTAATATCCATCCTATGGTTGTCTCATTGACAAGAAAACGATCAACCAAGATCATTTCTCGGGTCCCAACGAACATGAGTTCCTTCGCAACGAACACTTCAACCACGATTTTAGACCCCTTCGTCGCACCAGGTGGCAATTCTCTATTGTGCTCTCGCATCCATAATCTTAGCATCTCAACCAATTCCGCCTCAGACCGAGCGATGACTGGGATTTGTTGACTGAATCCATATTCTTCGAAGTTCGAAGACAGTATTGAATGATTCGGTGCAACACTTAGCAGTCAGCATCAATTTCGAATCTATTGCACGTAATTGAGGGATCAGTAGCATTACCTAGATATCAATTCATCATCTCTAGTAGATTTATTCGTCATCTCACTAAATCTTTTGCTCTTTTGGGATTTGAGAGTATGGCCTGAATGAACTTTGTTCGCAAACTGAGCCGCACTGCCGCTATCGTCTCCACTTCCGGCGTGAATGCTAGGTGTCTGGGCCTGCTCTGGACGTTCCTCTTCTGGGGATGCAAAGGACTCAGTTCCAGGAGGACGCTGCACAATTACAGAGAATAATTGCCTCAGGAGTCCCTCGATCCTGGACAATGTCAGTGCGCTGCAATGTCCGGGTTGAGAAGATCTGCCGACATACCTATCGCCGTGTCTGGGCCACTCGAGGTAAGGTCTGTAGCCTGATCTAGATTTTCGTCCCCAAAGTCTATTTCCGGCTTCCGAGTCGTACAGGTACCCGTGTGTCATGTCCTCTGTGCTTGTATGCCAACCTTGCTGGGAACTTGTCACTATGAATTGCTCAACCTCGTCTATAAGAGCGTTAGGCAGCCCTTTGGAGCTCCTATCGGTGAACCCCAACATGGAGCATATCTCCAAGATTTGGGCCATGGTTCGTTCCGCGTAAGTAGACGTGGACGTCCTCAATGAGAGCAGGGTACAGTTGATCACGGCGATGAAAAGCTTACAAAGAGTGAGCTGTAAGTATGGTTCAGAAGAATCAGCAAAGTTGATCGCAGAAACCATGAGGTGAGCTGAGGTGACATTTGAGGGGACTCGCCTTAAAGGACAGTGCTTTATGCTTTCGAACAATTTCTGAACTGTGGTATCATGCTACAGTGGCGAGCAAGACGTTTCAGAACTGACTTTGTAGATATGAACCTTGTTACGACAAGCTCACTGTAAGGTAATCCGAAAACCTTAGGTCCAAGGGCTTGAATAGAGAATGACGGGGCTACAGATGCTGGTTAAACTGTTCGACTGAGTAAGTGAGATAGTAAGACCACGGTGGAAGCTGCATTTGTAACCATCTGTAAAGACCTCAAGATAGTGAGTGGAGGGTGGAATGTTTGAAAGTGAAAATGGTGAACTAAATGGGCATGGGATTGAGAAGGTGTTACTATTGACGATTGTTACGTAATATGGATTGCATTCGACATACTGAAAACCCTTTGATGCCTTAAGCTTTACCTGTTAACACCAGGATAAAATAGAAGGATATTTGAGCAGAGCTTGAATACCATACTTGAACGCGCACTGACTCCACTCCCTCCCACCGCTAATCTCCAATTACTTCATCCTTACGCTACTCAGTCCTGATCCGATTGAGTATGGTCCGAGTCTTCACTAAAAATAGTGCCGGTCTCTGTATTGTATCTTATGCCCAGACTCCGCAGCCTCTCGATCTGTATCTTGTTCAGTGGGATTAATTCGAAGTTGTGTGGCAAGCGTATGAGGGCCCTGTAGGTATAAAGTCAGTCCAAGAGTCAAGCCCCAGATCCTAGATGAACGTACTTGAGAAAGTCGAGCTTCATGTTCCGAGCTTTATCTTTCAAAGCAACCTGATCTCGATATGCTAAATTGCCGTTTTTGCCATCGATCTTCTTCAGCGATCCCCAGCTAGTTCCATGCTCCTCGATCAGGTTCAAGAGGGTTTCCGTTTCTAAATCCGTCCATGCTTTACGAGACTGCACTTTTTTGGGCCGCTCAGCCATTCTGGTTTTGGCGCTCGAATTGACCCGCTTGTAGTTCTGAATCTGAGATTGCGGAGGAACGCTGTTGTAATTCTGCTGTGCGACAGCCTCCCCAATGTCGTCCTCTTCATCATCCTCTTGTTGGATTGGTCGCTCGCTCCGTCTTAAGCTTTTCTTTGGATTTTGGGTCTCCTTTGGTGAACCTGCTCTTTTCTGGGCTCGAGGTAGAGCTGCCCCAGGCTCGGCTACAGAACGCTGGTTGAGATGTGTAAAGCTACGTTTAGAACTTACGTCAATAGGCCGCAAGTCTTGTTGAAAACTAACATCTCGGCTGACACTGCTCATTCGCTCTTGCTCATCTTCTCCGTCACTCAACTGGATCCCGTTGTCATTCTTTTCACGACTATTCGAAAAGCCACTCTGGGTAGGAACCTGGCTATCAAAAGCGATTCGTACTGCTCCACGCTGGCGATCAATGAGACGTGGCTTTCGAGTCTCAATCGGCTGCTGCTCTGGATTCTGCTGGAGAACATGATCGGAGCTGTATTTTAGCCCTTGTTGGAGATTCTCTTTATTCGCGTCGGCTTCGATTTGCGCTTGAGATGTCATTATCTCTGTTGCAGTCGCTCTATCGTCTCTTTCAGACTCCGGGGATTGCGCCTTGAATAGCGGATCGTCATCGTTATGAACCTGGGGTTGAAAGCCGTCGGCCATATTGACAGGTGCAGAAGATGTGATTATTGCTTCCATGGCTTTCTTAGAAGGGGTCAAGGGCTGATTGTCTGGGCGCACTGTTCCGGAAACGTGGACAATGGGAGCTTCTTGGGCTGTGAAAGGCTCCGGTTTTCTACGAAATCGTTCCCGCAGGCGGCTTGCCGCGTATGGAAGTGTTTTGGGAGAATTGAACCTGATCCGGGCGATCAACAGACATCCGATTAGTACAGCGAAAACCATCCGAAGCTCAGGACGCAGGGTCACTCACTTGTATACAGGCCCGTTCAATTCCCTCGCCAAAGTGGCTGGATGGCTGGATGTGTCGATCGACTCGATTGGAGCGTGAGACGACTCCGAAGGCGATTCATCGTCGAGCACAACTTCTGGGCCGCTTTCGTCTATCACTGGATTTGTTTTAAGAATATCCTGGATTTTCTGGTCCAGCGCTATTTTGATTTTCTCAGCTCCATCTCCGTCGAATACGTTTATCTGGCGTTGTAACTCGTCCAACCGTGCCTTACTCCATGCGACAACACCGGTGACAAAATCATCCCACGAAAAATCCGCCTTTAGGCGTTCAATATACACTAGCTTCCCTAGATCAGAATCTTGAGGTTCCTCCAGAAAATGCTCCCGAATAAGATCGAGTCGATGTTTTATCATATCCTCCAGTGCCTTCGGAAGTTCTTCGTTGCCTGAACCCACGAAGTCCCAGCCTCTTAGTCTGTTTCTTTCCTGGTAAAAGACTTCGAACAGTATCGTGTCTGGATCAAAGTTGGCCTCGGCGATGTGACCTTCAAGTAGCACGATCGCATATTGCGTTCGCAGCTCAAGACCCAGCTTCAAGGTGTCATCTCTCAAAGCGCTGGATCCTGCATAGGATATTAAGAGTTTGGGAGTTACAAAACTGTGTAGGAATGAAGCCGGAAAGACTGGCTCAAGTTCTTCGATCGCCTGATCGCTATCGAATTTTTGCGATGACCCCAAAACGGTCAACAGCAAACTGCAGAGGTTTGCTTTCTGCAGCAAAGGATCCGGTCGCCAAGGCCCGTACGTAGTAGCTGCTGTTCTATTGCCTCGAAGCAAAGTCCGTAGAACAGCTGGACTACGAATATAGAGACTGCTGCCATAAAAATCCCTCGGTATCCGGAAGCTGTTGCAAAGGCGTCTCATATTTTTGCTTGTTCTTGACTCCGGGTCTTTGAGATCACTCCTAACAAGACCAATTGCAGCATTCGGCGTGTCAGTTGGAGCGAGCAAGCGTAACAGCTTGTCCGATGCGTCGGAAAGGTCTGGAAGCGCGTCCAGCATATCCTCCGCGTTTAAACCCAACAGCTCTTGCGCAGAACGAGATGTCCTCGCCGTAGTTCCAGAGAAAATAGAAACGTCTCCTGGCGATTTATTCTCATAGACGCTTCGTCGCTGGATATTTTTTTCTGCTTTGACATCTGGGTCTGCCTCATTCTCTGCAGATGTGGGTAGGTCGGGGTAGATGATACTGGGGTGTTCGGTAACGGTCGAAAGATCTAAAGTCGGCCATGCGTGGTTAGTGTATGCCATCCAAAAAAAGACCCAGAACTCTAGAGCCCTCGAAATCAAGTAGTTGGTGCTGAAGTCGGAAATTCAGAGGGCAGAAGTATATATGCTTTGGAGCCGAACGAGATGCTCGAGACGGGAGGACAAGTCATCTCTGACTTACCTTGTAACGCTTTGGACCGACTATTAGGTTTGACTTTTGTGTCAGTCCGGTTCCTGCTTTTGCTTGAGTCTCCCACGACCTCTGTAGATACTTGACGCGGTGCCCGCCTTCGATTGCTTTTACTGTTGGTTCTGCTTGCCTCACTATCGCTCACGTCATGACTTCGACTTCTTGTTGCACGCATAGTGCGTTGTGGAGGACTTTGTGGCGGTATACTGCGGCTTCCGGTGGACTTTGGGGGTGACTGCGGTGTTGTGCGCCTGCTGGCAGATCGAGTGGAGATGCGGTCAGCCATTGCGGCGATATTGAATCAATAATCACGGTCAAGCGACGACTTAGAGCTGAGGATTACTCTAAAGTATTCTTCAGGCTTTACTGCGCGGTAATCAGTTGTTCCAAAACTTCTGTGTAAAAACTCAATGTTGATGTTAATGTTATGACCAGCACGTGACGCCATCCATAAGCATCCCTTTCCATTTGTTACTTACAAGTGTACGGGGGCGTAGAAGCCACAGCTCACGACTACTTTTCTTGATTCCACCACTCTCTTCCGTTCAGAAAGAGCATTTCCTGTATATGAGTCTCTTCTCACCTTCTGTCTACCATATCCGGCCAGATCTATATAGAGATTCTTAGACCCACTCTGCAGGGGAGATCCTGCCTAGAAGATACACCAAAGCGCAATGAAACTACAACAGCGGCCGTCACCTCTACTGATCCTACTCCTCCCATGCCTCCACTTCACTGGTGCTATTAGATCGTCAGAACAAGTTGCAGCCTTAGCTCAGGGTAAAATCGTTGGCCCTTCTCCGAGTCTACCTGCCAACCTAGCGGTGCAGACCAATGTCGATCCTAGTCATATTGCCAAAGACGTATCTGCTGATGGAAAGGACGGTGAGATACCGGCTTCAGTGAAGAAATCTGATACCAATCTTGGCACGAAAGACGCTCCGTTAGACGGCAAGGATGGTAGGCCGCATCAAGGGCCATTCGTCGAAACAAATGCAGAGCGAGACCGGAAGAAAGCGAAGGAAAGCGGCGATGAAGAGACTGCTAGTCCATCAAAAAAGCCTGGGTCGAAAGAAGAAACAAAAGGAGCGTCATCTACGGATGGGTGGAAAATGCCTGAAACCAACGATGGCGTAATGGACGATCCAAACCGATTGGGGCCAAAAGAAGGAACAAGGGGCACAGAAGGTGGGATATCAGAGAAGAATCGAATGGGGAAGACGCAAGAAGGTACGACTGGCCTTCCGAAATCGGAAAAGAAGCCGGATCCTCCAAAAGAGGTCCCTCCGTTGCCGCATAGTGAGCAAGCAAAGCTGGGAAAAACCGATTCGAAGGATTCTGGCAAGAAAACTAAGGAAACTGGTATTGAGGACGAAGAGAAGCCGAAGGAGAAGCAACTGGGAGGGCTCGAGGTAATGCTGCTTTCCCCATGACCACTCACTAGCAATGCTAAATGCTACGATTATAGAAACCTGCCGATCTCCCCGAGAAGCCCCACGATATACCCCATCCTGTTCCACCTACCACTTCCAAGAAGGATCCACTCCAGATCAATGAGATCATAAAGTCTTTCACTCCGTCAAGCACATTACTCACCTCTGCGCCGGCCTCCCTAATACAACCTCTCCATTCCTTCCTCCTCTCTTTGTCAATGATCATATTCTCCGAAATCGGCGACAAGACCTTCCTTATCGCTGCGCTCATGGCCATGAAACATCCCCGCCTCGTGGTTTTCTCGGCCGCCTTCACTGCCCTAATCGCGATGACGATCTTATCCGCTGTGCTCGGCCATGCCGTTCCAACACTGATCCCGAAACGCTTTACCAACTTTCTCGCTGCACTTTTATTCCTTGTGTTTGGCGCAAAGATGCTAAGGGAGGGTTACAGGATCAGTCCCGACCAAGGCGTCAGTGAAGAGATGAAAGAAGTTGAGATGGAGTTAGAAGAGAAAGAAGAAATGGCCCGGAAAATGGGCCGCAGACGCCATTCAAGCAGTCCATATGCAATGGAAGCCGGCCTTGCCAACTCCCGCAAAACACGCTCCAACTCTCGACTACCTGCCCCTCCCGACTCTCCACCATCCTCCTCGGATGAGCGAAGTCCTTCGCCTAGCAGAGGGTCGGGCGCGATGAACATGTTAGCTGGCGTGAACAATCTATTCTCGTTGCTACTAAGTCCGGCATGGGTTCAAACCTTCATAATGACTTTCCTTGGAGAATGGGGAGATCGAAGCCAGATTGCCACAATTGCAATGGCAGCAGGCCAGGACTACTGGTTGGTCACAGGCGGAGCGGTCAGTGGACATGCATTATGTACGGCCATTGCAGTTATTGGCGGCAGGGCGATCGCAGGCAGGGTCAGTTTGAGAATGAGTAAGTACAAAGACCCCACATGGATTAGGCTAGATGTGCTGACAATTTCATAGTAACCCTTGGAGGTGGTTTCGCATTCCTGGTGTTTGGCATCATATATCTCTTCGAGGCAATGTATATCAAATGAAATGGGGTTTCCAATTGATGTGGAACATAGACTATGTCCTATGTAGGTTCATCCGTTAGGCGCAACCAGGCGTTTTACGATGAGAATGGCAGTATATATGTTTGCATGGATATGTCAGGGTTATGGTCGGGAACAGTATTTGAAGGGAATAATCTATGACCGTTTCCATTATCGTGGTATTCAATCGATGGCTACAGAAATTGCGTCTTCCGTTCCACATATCCTCATCAACCCTTACAACTAAGTCCCTCACAACGAAGAACTCTCCCCATACTTCAACTTCGTAACCAGCTTCCCCGTATTACTCCCCTCAAACAACTTCATCCACGTCCTCGGAATATCCTCAAAGCTCGTCTCCACAATCGTCTCACTTTCATCCCCAATCCTAATCTTCCCCTCCTTATACGCCGCAATCAACTCCCTCGTAGCCTCGGCGAACTTGGGCGCAAAGTCAAAGATAATGAACCCGCGGATTTCGATTCTCATCACAATGATCTCGCCCCAGTTCCGCAGCCCCGTGGGCTGACTCGTATTGTAGTTCGACACAGCGCCGCAGGCTGCGACGCGGCCGTGGCGGGCCATGCGCGTGAGCATGAGGTCGAGGATCTCGCCGCCGACGTTGTCGAAGTAGACCTCGACGTAGCCCTCGGTAGCTTTGATGAGCTCCTTCTTGAACTCTGGTTTTTTGTAGTTCACGCAAATGTCCGCACCCAAGCTTTCCACCCACCTGCACTTGTCGTCACTCCCCGCGATTCCAATCACCCGCTTGCACCCTAGCATGTTCTTCGCAATCTGCACCACCATGCTCCCCGTCGCGCCCGCCGCGCCACTCACCACCACCGTGTCCCCGGGCCCCGCCCTCATAATGTCCCGGATCCCGTACAGCGCCGTCAAGCCCGTGAATCCCAGCGCCCCTAGAAATTGCGTCGGTTTCACGCCCAGGTTATCGGCCACGGGACTGCACTCTTTGGCATCCGTAACCATGTACTCCTTCCACCCGGCATTCGCACTGACCAACATCCCCTTCTTGAATCCCTCAGCCGTCGATTCGAGCACTTCGGATATCGCGCGTGCTCTCATGACTTCGCCTTCGCTGACGGGCGGGACGTACATGCGGTCGGCCTTGACGTATTTGGAGATCCAGCCGCGCTGGGCGGGGTCGTTGGAGAAGTAGAGGGTTTTGAGGAGGACTTGGTTGGGTTTTAGGGAGGGGATTGAGGCGGTGGATTGGGTGAAGGTTGGGCTTGGGCCGGAGAGGGAGACGAGGTCGGTGGGTTTGTTGGTGAGGACCCATTGGCGGGTGGTAGTTGGGAGTGTCATGGTGGAGGGTTTTCTTGGAGGATGCTTGGGAGGATCGAGGGGGTGGAAGAGGGTTGAAATGAGAGATTGGACAGCATTGTGCGGAACTTTTCTATGTTGGAATTTCAGGTGTGATTTGGTTGGTAATCTCCGCATCCGGCGCTATTCTAGTGGACTCAGGGGATTCAGGGTATTTGACCTTCCTCCCACCTTTTCCTTCCTCCGAAGTTCCTACCTACTAGATAGCTTCAACCCCATATACTAAATGCCCCATATGACCTCGTTTTCCAATATTCTATTATGCGATTGGCGACGCTGCGGAGACCGAGGTTGAGGGGTTTCCCGAGCGATTTTTCCTTTTCCTGCGACAGGCACATCTATCTATCTACTTCTACACGGACGAGCACCTACACGAGCATCTACCTACTACCTATCTACTAGAGCGACCCTTGCACGTGTTCGTTGTCTGCTCACCCTGTTGCTTCTACGAAGCTCCCTATACCGCACCTGTACCCTATCCCTCGACACCGTCAATATTATTGCAAAGCCCAGCCGCCATTTTACATACTTTCGGTAAAGACAAGAAATAGAGGATGTAGGTCTGACTAGTCATTGAAAGCTTATGATGGTGCACTGGAACTTTCGAATAGCTGGTGGCGGCGAAATAGCTTCAAGTGGAGCTGAGTATGAAGCAGTTTTGGTTCACCTTGGATGTTTTGTATTAGAGGTTTGCCGCGATCAGGAAAACCCCCAAGACTCAGCTCAGAGCGGCGAAGACTTTGATTATCCTTGCTTTAAGCGGACTATCGTACGACTATGGCCTGCGTGCCGTGGGAGACCCTCCAGTTGCGCCAAAAATGCTGAAGAGTGGTTACGCGTTGTACCTATTAGACGTTATCATTCGGTAGATAGAGACCGCATCAGATCTAATTCACGGTAATATTTCCACATTCAGAAGTATCAATGAGTCATTCTTGGCGAAACCATTCGTCCTGAAGAAGCTTCTTAGCAGTAGGTCGATCCCTTGGATCGAACTTCATGATCTTGCAGATAAATGTTCTGTCTTCTGTTGAAAGCTCCTTGTCTTCTGATAGGTGAAAGGGTTTTTGAAGTTTGTGCTCGTTGACGAGGTTAATGACGGCTGTGAGGAAGCCGAGGCTTTCGTCATCGGCAATTTCTTCATAGCTTAAAGGTACTGGTCCAAAGATGCTCACTTGCTTGATGAGTACTTGCAGAGGATATTCATCACTTTCGAAGGGAACTTCGGTTGGCTTGAATATGTGCCAATTTTTGCCCCAGATGAGGCTAATCAGCTAAGGGGAGATAAGAACAGAGATTTCGAAATTAATGGCTCTGATCACTCACAGTTGCTCCAAAAGACCAGATGTCGGTCGACGCCTTCCAGCGTAGATTTAGCATTGCCTCGGGACTGCGAAATATTGCTGCTCCGATGATATGACCTTCCTCAGATGAGCTCGCGTTTGGATCGACCATGAAAGCGTCGCCACAGTCGCCAAGCTGTACTTCGCTGAAGCGATCCGCTGCAGTGCCGTAGTTGACAAGAATGTTGTCAGGCTTGACGTCTGCAGATCAATTAGAAACGATGTCAGGTTTCGTCTGAGCGCTTTGCACAATACCGGTGTGAACATAACCACGACTGTGTAGCGCTTCTATAGCTTGCAAAATGTTTCGTGCGACAAACTTGATGTCTGCTCTCTCTAGCGTCTTCGCATTCGAGGCGTTGAGTAGATTATCGTCCAGATACTTCAATATGAGTGAGGGCGGATCATCACTCGTATCAATGATGGGCCGAATGCAGGGGTTATCACGAACGGCCTCGAGGACATCGCGCTCGTTCTTTAGAGGCCAGTCAGCGGCGGTTTTGACCGTAACCCTTTGGGACGTGAAACTCCTGCAATGTATTAGTCATGAACAAAATTTATTCAGTCAGGTCTGTGTGAAGCATCCTCACATCGCCGCCCAAATCCTTCGATGCCGTTGCTCCCGAATTGTGTAGCTACCCGCTCTGCCTTGCAACGTTTGTCCAATCTTGAGATCGGCCGCCATGACAGAAAGCTGCGGCGTAAGTCGCATTTAGGCATACAAAGCATTAGCTTGTGATTAAGACATGCGTGAGCAGACACAGGTTCTTGTGTGTCCAGGTGTCTGAAAAGAAAAGTAAGTGGAGGCAAGAGGCCAACATCCTTACCGCTACAGTAGCGTGGTTGTCTATCAGAATTCGTAGGTTCAGAGCAACTGCATGCGTTTTGCGAGCGACACCAGAAACAAGGGCGTTGTGGGTTGATTTTCGAGCGACGGGTCATGAAACGGATAGCGGAAGCCAACAGTAGAGAGAATGAGGCAACAAAGGTCACGCGAAACTTGCCAAGACTCTCCAAAATCCTGGGCCACATAACATACATGACGCAGTTAGTTTGGAAAAGAAGGTCAAATTAGCTGTGGAAGTTCTAACTTATTCGTTATATCAAGATTTCCCATTTGATGCAGCGATTGCGCTTTTCTGGTGGCCAATGCCCTACATACGAGGCCTGAAAGATCAAATTATCACCAAGCTTTTCAGACTCTACGGCCAAGATACATTTAGCTGTGCTTATTTGTTTTAGGAGAGGAAACATAAACATAGACCCGCATGGCTGCCAGATCCATTCCCTCCTTCCAGCCTTGCGTGGAAATGTTACCTACAAATTCTCATCTCAATCGAAATCTGAATGAGGTTGTCCAACGAGAAAGTCAGAGATGCGGATATTGTGATTGGCGCAGAACCTATCAAACTCGAGATCTTAGTTGCGGCCTATAGGCTACTATACGGGTTGTGGGATGACCTAGGGTTTGCTTTACCTTGGAATGATGTAGACTACATATACGGCTATCACGAGCATGAAGTCCCATGTTCACTCATGTCAACGGTTGGTCCTGCGACTCACAGCAACGAAACGGCTGAATTTTCTGAGTGAGGTTCTGGGCAAGGGCAGGTGCTTTGGAAAGGATTAAAGCTGCAGCCGAAGTGGACAACAAAATATTGGTTGAAGTCAACTTACTGAAGCTATGTGGGTAACAGATACGTTAATTAGTGTCATGAATGCTGAGGTTCCGCTCTTTAAGCCGTTCAGGTTGATGTTTCGGTTTACTGTGAGCTCAAACGACATAACTCCCAATAAAGTATATTATAAAGCATGATGTTGTGTGAAACAGCTAATAGAATAATGAAACCTGAAGCAGAAAGATGTTGTAAGGTCTCCAAGATTTCAACCACCACCGCAAAGGGTCCAAAGTTATGAGCCGCACGAAACGGCGTGGGCCAGTTGTTCATGAGACGTTCAAAATAAAAATGAAATGGTGTTGCAGGCACCTATGAGATACGGCAAACAATTTCATTCTCTCACTAGCTAAACCTTCTTACTTCCGTCTTACCTCACTCGTTTACAAGATTAATATCGAGAGTGGCGCAACTTACCATAACATTCACTCATAACTTGCCTATTCGAGTAGCACCTGCTTTCATACTTCACCAGCAACGCAGCCAATATTGGCACCTTTCGTAATCAAAACGATCATAACCTTGCCACATCACGCTGTCGGCGGCGGAGGCTGCATAATCTACGGACCGTTTCGATCCTTTCTTTACAGCTTGGGGCTCGGATAGAGAGGAGAACCAAAAGTTGAGAACAATGGAGCAACTTGACCAGGGCATACCGTAAGTCAGTTCTCTATCATACCACTGTATTTGTGTGGCCGCCCACAGCATGATCCTTATTTGAACCTTTCGCAGCTTCCTTTGGGGATCTCTCATTGCTGCGCGGATCGGTCCAGAAAAGCAATGCTTCAATATTCACACGGATGTCGTGTGTCAAGCCTCGGATTTCTTCAATGCAGCCTGCAGAGGTAACTTCAAGGAAGCAGACGGCGTTGTTGATCTGCCCGAACAGGATCCGGAAGTCTTCAAATACTTCATCCACTGGCTGTACACCGGCAAAATCAGAGGGTACTATTACCCACCTTCTATCAAGCCTACCGTTGAAGACCTAAAGATAGCTGTGAACAAAGAATTGGAGTTTCGAAACCTATCCGGTTTACATGAACTCGATTATGATAATCCCCATGGTTTAGCTCTCAATCTAGCTCACTATCGCGATGTTCCTTTTCACACTGCCATTGCCCTATACATCTTAGCCGACGTTCTTCAAGTGCACGGGTTGAAGGATCAAGTGGTCACCACACTGGTGGATATATATGGCTATACTGATCTCAAAAATCGCACTGGAACAACCCTGTTCTTTTGGACTGCAGAGACTAATTTAGTCTTCCGTAAGCCGGAATGGCTCTTAGGCCCGACCAAAGGTATTAACATGGCATGGAAGATGCTGCCGAAAGGTTGTAATCTTCGGAGATTACTTGTGGTGCTTTTTTGTGATAATTCATGGAGTTTCGGAAATCAGGACGATGGAGAATCTTTCGAACCGGAATTTAAGGATGAGGCGTTTCGTGTAATGGCTGGCCGATGGTTCGACGAAAGAGGAACAACAGATTGGTCAGGAGGTAACATCTGCAAACTTCATGATCATGATGTCGTATGTCTACTACCATCGGCCGATTCTTTCAAGGGTACAATATTTCCGGATCACGAGTACCTTGACTGAGATGAGAACCAACTCCAAAATCTACACGATACGTTCTTCTTTTTGTTTAGTACGAAGAGGGCTGCCACGGCTTCCAGATATGTGCCTAGGGTTTTACCATCGCGAAGTACCTACCGCATGTATCTACCAAGTCACCTCGAATTATCAGTATGGTTCCAGCACGTAAGTTTACAGATATTTCGTTGCAGCAAATCGATCCTACTGACGGTGTAACAGCCCTTCATGAGAAGCACCACAGGCTTTGTAGTATTCAGGAAACTGTCGCTGGCCTAAAAACTGTGTCGAGACAGCTCTTGCAAGCGGTATCTGGCTATATCAAATTTTACATCATGGACTGATCTGGCCATCTGTTATTTGGTCGTGCTACCGCTCGGCCTGGTACTACGCTTTCGCCTGGTGCTATTACTCCGTCTTGTTCCATAGTCTTTACCTGTACTATACACAAAACATCAGCTATACGAACCTTGAAACAATCATCACCGCTAACCCTGCTGATACCGAACCCCCTATTCAAAGGCAAGCGCTTTCTCTTCTTTGTGCTGCAAAAACATATGATGATGCCTCACAAACACAGTCACGGAACTTTGAACTTTTGTGAGAAAGAAGTAAGAATGGCATTCAGATGCGAGTGCGTGACATTATTGCTACTGCTGTCGCATGCGTGCATCGTGAAAATTGAAAAGCAGAACTGACTATGAGAGAATTGCAGAGACTACGGTTTCTCATCTCGCGAGAAACTTGAGACTAGTGAACATCAAACGAACGAAGTTTGATTCCCCGTTCGGTCTTGCGATCTACAGCTCTTTCGGGGAAGTATCAGTCTTCCCATGTGTCTCTGCTCCTATCTCTGCACTCCAGTGGCCCTGCCTCACCCCTGCCCCTTTATCTGTCCTCAACTCTTTCACCTGTACTCTCAAGCTTGACTCTCACAGTCTTCACCCCCTGCATCAGTTTCTCTGCCTGCTCGCTTGTACTCCTTGCGTGCATATCCGTCCTGCCATTGAAAACTGTTGGAAACAGGGAACAGTACTGTTACCCCTGTGTGGTTGGCAATCTCGCTTAGCCCTATAGGGCGCGGAAGTTAGAGTTTTCACCTCGTTCCTCTCTTAGTTCCTACTTCCTAGAGTAGTTCAATCAATACATACACACACACGTACTCCTTCTGACCCTTATATACCAACAAAAACCTCTGACCTTGCTTGTGATCCTAGAGACGAGTCAATACGTAAATTCAAACTTAAATCGCAGATTGTGTACGGAAGAGCCTGACTGGATCCTAGAGAAGAGAAGTGCATATATAATCCGGTCCGGCATCTTTGTAACGCCCAAGAGAATACCTGAAAGACACATATTCTACACCTTAATACTATATAGATTGGAATCCATTGATAGTAGCGCGCTAGACTAAGGCCCAGGAGAACGGCTCCATTCAATACAACAGATGTATCCCAGCCAGCAACCCCATACTGCTCTCTTATGGATAGTAGGCTTCGCAGAGTTTGCTTCATCTTTCTAATGCTATAACAGAGAATGGTCTGCATCCATGTCCGGATTTTGGGGGTAGATTGCGCAGTAAAAGTACCCTGAAACTTCTGCGAACAATCGAACGAAGTAGAGATGGTAATACTAACATATGACGGCAGCATAGAAAGTTTGGACAAAGGTCGCAGTTTGGCGATCAAGCACAATGGAGATACTCTAGAAATTACACTAGCATCCTTTGCCTTGACGGATTGGGCTTTCAAGTACAGAGCACTTCTTCAGTCACGATGACTTGGCTTCTAATCTAGTAGTCGTACATGCGACTTGCTGCTAGAGGTACGCTTTTGCCAGATCTTCGAAATCGCTGCATGGAACAGATAACTAAGAGAAAATACAATCCTAATTTCCGTCTCCACGTACACCCTTGACTCGCCAGGAAATCAATTGCTAAGCCCCAATTGAAAATCCGGAAAACGAACGTTCTTTTACTGAAATACAATCTGATGCTCTAGATTGCGATCGCCAGGTTGCGCAGCTTTCCCCGGAGATTTGGATCGCCTGTTCTTGTATCTCACGGAACCACAGACGTACAGACCTGCCTGACACAGTCTATCCATCTACACCCTCCTCAACCACCTCTTTCTTATCGTATTGAGACGTACTCATTCACTCCATGTGAACTTGTGTATGTTGCTCGGCTTTACATCTTCGATTTTCCGGATAGATACCCAAGTATGGATATTCTTGGGCCATGAGTTGACGCTCTTGGAGATCTCCTTGAGATCGATGCCGAAGCATCTCTTGTAGGCCCTGAAGGTTTCATAATTCCAGACGCTCTAAACTATGAATCAGAATGCTTCTTCATTACAGGAGCTGAAGACGTTTACCTTATCCACGGTCAATTTTTCAAAATCAGTCACGAACCGATTTACCTCATTCTCTGACAGGACACGGTCACGGTCTTGCTTACAATATTCCTCAAAGCTTGCTCCGCCTAGTTTTCCACCGGTCATCCAGACTATGGTCCCTTCCGGCCCGACGCCCATAACAAAAGTACGAGCAAAAGAGACTCGAATGTTTGGGAGCTCGTTGGGAAACACTTCCTTCGCTATCTCTTCCTCAGCAGCAAGCAACAAATCGCTAAGCTCCACGCGGATTAAGGTCGTCCTTGTCTCCTTGGTGGCCACTTCTTTTGCTTCGTTGTATGCCTGCCTAAGAGATGCCCAAGGAGTATCCCCTACTGTCTCAATGGTCGGATGAATGATCCCTTGGATTTCGTCCCCTGGTGCAAGCTCCTTCGCCATTTGCGCCTTTGGCGATGCAAGTACGAATAGTAAGCTTGCTACCAAGTTCTCCGACATCCAGACCCCAGCAGGTAGTTCGGAAGGTATCTCTAGTCGTTTAATTACGACTTCTTCCACCTTCACAGCCTTTTCCATACGCAAATACATATGGTACGCAGCCTCGGGCCCAAAGTCAAACATATGCCTAACATACTGACGAATTGAGAGTAGGGGCGACCCTACAGCCTGGTTGTCCAGTTCGTTTAAAGTCAAGAACGGCAGATACTCTTGTACAGCCAGAGCGTCCGCCTCGCTCAGCTTTAGATATGGTAGAATCTTCTCAAAGTCGGGCAGTTCCAACACGGTGAGCGTCATGCTCAGACAGTCCTCCCACTTACCATCCTGACCAATTGTAGGCATAGCTGAATAGCTGTAGTGTTCGAACGTATTAATGTTGTTGATTAGAGAATTTACTTTGCTAACAACTGGTAGTACAGTTTACTCGTAGCAGGAAATTATATCAGAACAGCGTTGATCTTACAGGTTTAAAAACATGTCATATATTTGTGTTGCGCAGCCGCAATCGACCTTCATCACCACTAGCGCATAGGGCTTTGAGTGTTAAGCGAGATCATGTCGTTACCTGGACACCAAGGGATGAGCGAAAATCAGACAACATATGAAGTCGACTAATAGGACAAATCGCATTACGATTCAACAATTGATCCAGTATCAAAAGTCTCTTTTTGCCACGGGACTACTTGTTCAAATTAACATATGGTAAGTCGTAATAAGATGTAAAAACTGTTCACGTATACAGACACAGACAGGTCGACTATCAGGACAAGTCGCAATTTGAGTCAAAAGCGACCAATACCAGATGTCTGATTTTTGTAGTGAGAATAGTCATTCTTTCGAGCATGTCGAAGATGGCATGCAACAAGGTCTGAAGATCACTCACTTATACAGACAGCACGACTACCAAGACAAGTTGTCGTCCGAATCAGAAGTAAGTAATCGCAGATGTTGAGTTCTTGCAGTAATACTGAACCTTCTTCTGAGCATGTCGAACATATATGGGTTTTCGCAACAAACTGACAAGATGATTACTGAGTAACTAACCAGACCAGTTCTTGTTATGATTAAGATTTGTTCGTTCCGGCAACGGTAAATAGTATAGTTTCAATGAATTACAGATCATGAACCACACCACCATTGATAATATGCGAATATTTCTGGCGAAGCGAGTGCGAGCAGAGTACAAGGGTCAGTTTTCGAATCCTAAGGACCGCGAATCCCTGGCAATGAAGAGCGTCTAGGATTATCGTACGACCGACGTGCGTCAGGTAGCTCATACGACAACGAAGACCATGTGCTGCATTTGATGCGAGCAGTGCTTTTTAATACCCGGCGAGAGCGGAGACAATGCATCATCTCCGCGTAGTCACAGCTCACTATCGCTTTCGTTCAGCTTGCTGACGAACGCTATCTGCAAAACAAATGACGAAAGGGTTAACACAGTCTTTAATCCTCGTGAAGAGAAGAATCCTGATAAGAGAATTCAGTACCGTTACTGCGAGATTACTTGCTGCAACCTACCAGCAGCATTGGATCAAAGCTTAGCTCGCTTGAATGCTGGATGTTATCGTCAAAGTTCAGCGATAGAGTTTTCAGCAACGCAACAAATGACTTTGTGATGATCAACGCAAAATACGGAACTTCAGGTACAAGTGAATAGGCACAATCTATAAAGTCCTCAAGTATTTCACTATTCACTCAAGAGCCATCGACGTTTCGAGTGAACATCTGTTCATTATGACGACATGACAACGCCTAGAATTCGTCGTATCCTGCAAGACCGAGTTCTGAAGCAGTCGAGTCTGATCTGCGTCTACATTTACGAGTGTGTTGGTTTGAGATATTGAATGTGGGCTGTTCAAGAGCTGACAAGTTGATAGAATTGTTGTATTTTAACGCAAAGGCTATCACTATTGTTGCGCATTATGTTTATGGTACCAAGAGAGGGAAGCACTGAACCATACACTTCTGTTCTAGAGTGCTTTTTACAAGGTTGTTCCATTGTGGTTAAAAGTTCTGTGGCAATTCCCTGGATTCAGCTTTTGATCTGTATGTTATGATTCCTTCGGTCTCAGCTAATTAGAGAAAGGCGTAGATAACACTCATCACAGTTTTCTCTTAATGAACCCCAAACCATCAAGAATCTCCCTTGATCCCCAGAGCCTCCCCAGAACCCAAAACATCCTTGATCCCATAATCAAGAGCCCTCAAACACTAGAAGACTAATCCAGACAGATACGACTAAGGTATAGTTCAACAACCGTGAAAACCATGAGATAGAAACGGATGCAAAAGGCTAGCGAAGGATAGAAGGAAGACGGCTGTGGTGGGTTTGGTAGACGGAACGTTATAGAGATGGGGTTTGAAAAAAACCAGGGAGGAGTGGCGCGGTAAGCGGCTAGAGGGATGGCATAGGAAGGAGGTGAACTTCCTCAACTGGCCCCGCAATCGTACTCCCATCAAACCTCGATCAGCATTTTTCCTTCTCAACCCTCCCTCTCATACTCCAGTCGATCCTCTCGCACTCGCCCTCAATTACAAACACCATTCAACCTCTCCTCCTTCTTCTTCACCATTGCCCCCCCCAACACCACACCTCCTCACCTATCTATCACCAAACGAAACACCACTGCTGCCATCTAATGAACGATATAATCATACCTTTCACTTTCAACGCACTCAGATGGGCGACTAGTTATCATCATTCTCTTGAAAGAATTCGATTTATAAAGTCGAGGGTTGGTTATAGGGTTTTTTTACGAGGTGGGGAAGAGATGGATTGGTTTTGAGGGATGGTAGGAGGTTGTTTGTTTTGGGGACATGGTGGGGGGGTTGAGGGTTTTTGCATGATTTTGGGGGTCTGTTTGATATTGCGCGTACTACTTGGTCTCCTAAGCCGACTTGAAATTCCGCAACTTCGCCGGTTTTCCCTTCGCTCCCTCCCTAGCCTTCCACGCCATGTTGCCGAGAAAAAAAAATCCCATATCCTCCCCCCTAAACCCCCCCCCTACATACATACAACATCCCCTCTGCCCCAACCCAACCCAACCCCCGCACTCCGAACCTACACAAGACCCATCAAATCAACCCAAACCCAAACCCCAACACCAATCCAGAGCACCCCTAAACCAACCAGCTCACGAAAAAATGAAAAAAAAAATTCCATAGCCGTAGAACCCGTATTCTATTAAACGCCCCCGGTTTTTTTTTGGGGGTGCGTGGAAGGTTGTGTGATCTTTAGGCAGTTTGGGTGGTTTCGAGCGGTAACAGGCGTGGGGACGGGGGGATGGGATGGGATGGATGGGTTGTACGAAAGGGCGGGGGGGCGCGAGCATATATTAGCTAGGTACATATCCAGAAGTCAAAGCCGTCATTCTCCCTCCCTTCTCCCTCTCTCTTCCCTCCCTCACAAGCGTCCCCACGCCATCCGCTTCCCCCACCCCCACCCCCACCCCTTCCCCCATCAACATCCCCCCTTCCGCTTCCATCCAGTCCCCACCCCACCCTACCCCACCAAAGCAAACCTTCCCAATTTTGCTTTTCCCCCCCCCCAAAAAAAGAAAAAAAGAAAAAAGGGCACACAATAGGTTGGGTTTTTGAAAGGGGGTGGGGATGTGTTTACAGAGTAGTGAAAGGGCTTTTCGTGGTACTGTAGACTAGCGATTGCCTAAGAACGGATCTGGCAACTCGGGCGTATGGTAGAATGTACTGTAGCCGACCTGGGTTTAGAGCGCGTTTCAAGCAACCCACAGCTCACAACCTGGTCTTTGCTAAAAGAGAAAGATTGGAAAGAACTTCCAGCGGCTCAATATTTTGGGGTATTCCCCTAATACCTAGGGTCTATGTGTAAGCATTGTCGATATAGGACTCCCCCATTGCCCTTCCCTCGCCCCCCGGCGGTTCCCAAAAACGCAAGAATCCAGAGGTCCATTGGGACCATATACCTGATCTATTCCAAAACACCAATCGCTAATATCAAACACCCCCATTCTCCCCAAAAAGGTATACTCATCACGACCGAAAATCTCCAATATAGACAAAACAGCACTCATTACATCGCCAGCCCCACCGCCCACGGCATGAGCGTCTGACATCTCTTCTGCTGGTCCTGCTCCACCGTCTGCATTGTGGTGCCATTCCCGACACCGCCGAACTTCTCCTCGTTTCTTATTAGTAGTCTTCGCTTGTCACCACCTTGGTTCCACTCCTGCCACTCGGGAGTCCCGGGCAATCTATGGGCGTTTGGATCAAACGTTCTGATGAAGCTGATCCAGTAGCCCTGCATTAAGGGTACTATGTTTTTATTGTTGGTCTTCAGACTGGGCACACCAGCGGCAGTGTTCCAGATAGCGGCCAACTCGGCGACGTGAGGAGTTCCAAAGCCTTCCTTTTCCGCACCCGGATCGGAGACATTGTAGCGGTAATTGTAATTTCCTTTGATGCCGCGGTCGGCGTAGATGCTACTTAGATGAATGCCGGGGCAAACGTAGCGGAGTTCACCGTAGGCAGCAGAAGCTGCGCGCCAGTATCTTTGCGCTGGGGGGAATTGTAGGGTTGGTGGATACATTTGGCCCAAGGTAGTGGCTTGTGAGGAATTCAGATTAGGGAAATTCGATTTTATGAAATCAGTGAGGTGTGTCGTATTTGCTGTACGGCCTTTGGGCGTAAAGACCGTGCCTTCGTCATTTGCATCGCCGTAGATAGCGGGGACGTGAACGAAGGCGCCGGCGTCGAAGGAGTGGATGGTGTAGTCGGGGATGAAATCGTAATCAAGCGTTGGGTTGTAGGGAAAGAGAGGTTTTATAATTCCGTCGGGGAATTTGGTATTGATGTTGTACTTTTGGAGAGTCGCGATGGGGAGAGTGCGGAGGCAGGCGAGGGTGTCTTTCTTGCCGGTGTCCTTTTCTGTGCAATTGGTTCGGGATACTAGGTCGTCGTATTGGTATTGAGATTCTGATACGGTTCGTAATGCTCCGAAGGATTGAGACTCGGCGGCGGTGGCGTGGAAGAGCCCTTCGTCTTTGCCGCCGTAGGCGGTTAATTGGAGGGTGACGGACGCTGCACCTGCGCTGGAACCGCCCATTACAACATGTCCCGGGTCTCCTCCGAACTACAAGGCCGTCAGTGGGATCAAACTTCGAGCGTACCAGTCTCGCTTACTTTGCTAATAAACTTTTGGATCCATTGCAATGCCTGTCTCTGGTCTTTCAGTCCATTATTCAAGCTCCCATTCGCCTTTACTTCTGAACTCGCCAAGAACCCATAAGGACCCACACGGTAACCCAAGGTTACGACTACTATGTTCAACCCAGAAGCTGCTACAAGTACACCACCGTTCAGGTTCGGGTTGGAATTTGTATTAAACCCGCCTCCTTGTATGTAGAGATAGACGGGCAATTTAGAATCCGAAGTTGCTTTTGTAGGGGCATAAACGTCGAGGAAGAGGCAATCCTCACTGAATGCAGCGGGTATCGAGTCACTGTTAGCCACAAACTCGCGGGTTCCGAGGCATTGAGGGCCATGCTGTGATGACCACGTTAGCAGAGGTACCATTTGCATTCGGATTCTTCTGACGTACCTGGTTTGCTTGCTGGATGGTATCGTTTGGTAGGGGGTTCTGCGGTGCCGCGAACCGCAAATTTCCCAGCGGCGGTGCCGCATACCGTATCCCCAGCCATTGACTGATCCCTCCGCCCACCGGTTGTCCTTGGTACTTGGAATAGCCAAGATTCACCACTGCTGACGAAGTTCCCCTGTGTTGTAAACCCAACCCCAGACCGAGACCCAAGGCCAAAACGACGAGTACCACGGCCACGCATATTGCACAAATCAGTCTCGGTTTGGTCCGCATCCTTTGACGCCAGGATGGTGCAGCTTGCGGGTTGGGAAATCCTTCATACGACCTGAGTAGTTCGCCGGTGCTGGAAGCGGAAGAACCTTCGAAAGTCCTTTGTTCGTATTTCCCCTGAAACATGGTTGCTGTAGAGGCTCTTCGGCGCATTTAACGAGTGTAGGAGGCCGCCCTGGACCGATGGGTAGTGTTATCTGTCGCGCTGAAAGCGGAGATGGTACATGGTGCTGTATGTATTCGATAATCGAGGGTTTGTCGATCGTTCAAAATGTAAGTCTGTTGGTATTAAAGAACGACATTGAAAGGTTAAAGACCACTACTCCGTACTGCCCCTCCACCAATCACATCAAGCGCGAAAAGCCAATGGCTTGGAACAGTAGTCGGTGATGCAAGAAAGAAAGAACAAACAAAAAGAAAGGAAAGATTGATGGAAGGAGTGCTTGATTAGGGAAGTTTCATTGGTCGATTGTCTGCATCGAAGATGAAGATGGTGGTGGGTTGGTTGTTGGTGGGCTGAGGACCAACAGACGGGAACCAGTCGGGCTGACAGTTGCGGCCACGGTCTGCTGCGCCAAGCAATCTCCGCGCACACACACGGACAGGGCGATTAGGTAAGCCGTACCAGTCAAAATCACCCCCAAAGCGCATTACTAATTGTACACGTGCAGACGACTGGCCAATCAGAAATGCCGAGAATGAGCGGGAGTCTTAGAAACAGTATTCCGTACGGAGTATTCCGTACTTACAGAGGTACAACAGCTTGCGCTGCCGTAAGGTACCACAATAGAAATCATCCGCGATTTTGGTTGGGACGCCTTAAGGCTTACCATAGTATGCACCATAATACTTTAAAAAGACCAGATCTGGTGGCGGAGTACCTTAGGTTGATAGGCGTGCCTCTGGCATTTGCTGACAAGTGACAACGCTGAGACAGTAAGGTAGTCTCACTGTCTGCGCCCGCGACATCTCATTTGCTTCCAACGCATTGTTCAGCTCCCAACGGAGCGCCCCATGACCATCGTTGCCGTCTTGGTCGTGTGCTCATCCAGTTCATCAGGTACATGGTTTACTACATAACCTAAAGATGCATGGACTTAGCATTTACGGCACTGGTCTTCTTGGGTTCGGCATACCAAGTGTAACACTCCCGTCTGCTTTTTGCCTGTATTTTGTTTGCAGCTTCAGGCGTCCTACTTTCAACCATCTCATTTGCATGTAGACGGTTCCTGTCCAGCCCTGCGGGGATCCGGGCACGATGTTGGATATGGCCTGGCTCGTTGGCCGTGTCTTATTATTACCGTCTCAATCACCATCCTCAGGTTTGCAAGACTCTGTCTCGTTTGTTGCTGCCGAGTCTTCCGAAAAGTCCTACCCATCAGCCATACTTAATTCCATTCTGGCAGGCTATGGTTGTGTTCAGGTCGCTTTCTCATACGTATCATCCGACTCTCTTCGCGTTGTATCGTCTCGCCCGTCGCTTCTTTGACAGGCTAGACCAGGGGTGGTCTGCCCGACTTAAACATTCCCCATCCCCTGTTATCTACCAAGTATGCGAGTTAGTAAAGATGATCTCCTGCTACATAGCCTGAGATTGAGATGGACATGTGCCAACAGACTAGTCGCGATCAACACAGTGACTCTCTGTGGTGAGCTTGTTGGAATAGAAGTTGCAAGCAGCAGCGGAATTCGAGGCTTGAAAGCCCATCGTAATTGCAGTGAGTGTGCTCAATATCGTAGCGTTCGCCATGCTAATCATGGCACAGTTGGGAGGGAGGGACCAGGAGCTGGTTGGTCTGTTGCCCAATGAGGGCTGTGGTTGGTGCTAACGATCTTTGCAACCAACTACAACGATATGTACAGTATCGGAACATACAAATCTCGTAATTATTATTAACCGTTCAAGGTTTCAACTCTCTGGTTCCGTTGAGATTTGGGGCAACCCATCCTAAGCTCGAGCAAAAAAAACCCGATACGACGCCAGGCCTTTGTTCTTGGGTTTCGTACGCCACTGTCGTGTAGCATTCACCATTCATAACTCACGGTGATTTGCTCGTTCACGTGCTTGGTGTGCAGTCTTGACAGATTTCTGATTGCACGAGGGATATAGGTGACAATCGAAGGGGAGGCTCGGCGATCAAAATGATCAGACTACTAAACAGTTCAATTCAAAACCGACATCTGTTGATTCTTCGTTGCGCCTGGATCTCTGAGCTTCTGCTCTGCGAGTCTCGACAACAGTGGAATTCTTGGGATTCATTCCGCTCAGCCCAGGTGGCGAGGGGCCGTGGTGCCCATTGGCTGTAATTCTTGCGGTAGCTATTTCAATAGGTCCATACCCCTTCGACATCCTGGTCTTCATTACATTAAGTGGACGTTTTTTTCGAGGCTCCGAGAACTTCGGAACCGAACGACAGGAGGTCGAAAATTTTATACATGACCTCGTTAGGAGCAATATTATTGGTTTCCTTTTAGGGTCTTTAAGGGAGCCAAGATTGAAGTCTAAAGAAGCCTCAAGTTTTTCAATCTGGGCACTGAGGCGGAGATATGGTTATAATTATACATAGCTACCTACCCATTATGGATTACAAAGAGCCGCAAACTTGCGTCTTTGACGTCAGTCGTTGGAAACACGCCAATGGCTGCCTACCTCTACTGAAAGGAAATGACTGTGATGTGCAACTCAAGTGTAGCAGGAGACTCTCAAAACCATGCGGAAAAGAGCTTTGACTGTGATATTTTGTCAGGGTTATCCCACTCAGCTTAGTAGTCATCATGAGTTGAGAGTGGTGCGCATTTCGAAATCGAAAGAGGTGTGCTGGTACAGTTCTTTGAGGTAGCAAGTTAAGAGATGTCAACGCTTTGTTTCAAGACCCCGATTCCATTGGACGGCTAACCGGTCTGAGGCTATCCCCAGTGGCCAGTGCTTAGATAGTCAACACTGCCCTGTCCATTCACCCTCAAACGATGAAGACAGCTTGAACTTGAAAGTGAATTTACTAGAAGAGATCATAAACCCTACAGCCAACGGGACGTTGATACGGAGAAGGAGGAGTCTTGGCGATGGTGTTGAGGTCGGGTGTAACATGACGTACTCTAGGGCTTGGCGGGCACGCGGGCTTTACGAGTACCTACTGGACACTCGTAGCCGATTTCGCCGATTAGATATCGCCAGATCCTGTCATTTATTAACTGCGGAATATTTACTCCGTAGAATACCTACTGCACTCACTCATCATGGGGTGGAAATCATTCGCCAAATCATATCTTACTACGCCGTACTCTACCTTGGAATCGGTCAGAGATTGAGTCTTGTGATCTATCAATGAGCGCTTGCTGATTGATCATCATGAAACCCCGTGCTCACCGTCTCTTGCGCCTGCCAAATGGCGGGCGGACTTTGTTTCAATTACTTCACCCGGAGGATTCACCGCTAAATCCTTTGTTTCCAAGGCTTATCTTTATCCTCATAACCTCCGCACCACCCTACTCCTACGACTCGCATTCTTTATCTGGTCTGGCTTTCGTCCCTCAAGAGAGAGATCACCGAGATCCAAGGAACCACTCAACCACCAATTATCCGAGCTTAATGGTGCGACAGCATCATCCGCCTCGTCACTGACAGTCATTTCCAGTCTCCATGGGTACAACTTCTGAGCCCGCGGACCCGGCAGTTGGCGAAAAGCAAGAGCCAGCAGCCGGTCCTGATGCAGCGACCACATGGAGAATACCAACGTGGCGAAGGTTCTTTGGCGGTCTGAAGCCGGGGCCCTCCAGCTCTGTCGTATCTTCTGAGGGGTACGAGGAAGCCAAGACAAGGCCTGAGAAATGGAGTTTGGGAGTCTTAAACGACAGGGAGACGGAAGAAGTGCCAGGTACGTGGATCCTCGAACGATGGCCGCAGGCCTTTGGTGGAACGTCCACGTCACTAGTCAGTGACTCGAGTTTTACGCAACTCACCTCGAAATGCTTTGGTAGTTCTTTCCACGTACTAACCTGAGCGGCGTCTTTAGGTTCTGTCCTCCTTATGTCAAATACCAATCGCAATGAGCCTCTAGGTTTGCGCATTGCACCAGCCAGAACCTCCGCTTCTTCGCTACCTTCGCCTTTCCCTCCAAGCTCTAGACCGCCGTCTACAAGGCGGGAATCACATCGCTCGATAGAGGAGAAGAAAAAGACACCAGACGGCACAATGATCTTGGATCCTCAGCCAGACGACTCCATGAATGATCCTCTTAATTGGCCATCATGGAGGCGAGACATCGCTCTGCTGTCACTAGGCTTTTATTGCATGATTGGAGGCGGTATGACGCCCGTTTTAGCTGCCGGATTTTCGGACGTCGCTTCCACATATCATGTTTCCATTCCACAAGTTGCACTTACCACTGGATTCTACATGATGGGCCTCGGCTTGGGTTCTGTCGTCTTTTCACCAACCGCAATTCTATTCGGGAAACGCCCGGTATATCTTGGCTGTATCCTCCTCTTCATAATTAGTGCGATATGGTGCGCTCTTTCACCTAATTACCCTTCATTGGTGGTTGCCAGGATCTTTATGGGCTTCGCAGTAAGCCCCTGCGAGTGTCTTCCGTCCGCGACAGTCGCAGAGATCTTTTTCCTGCATGAGCGCGCATATCGATTGGGAGTATATACCTTGCTTCTTCTCAGTGGCAAAAACTTGATACCTTTAATCAGTGCAGCAATCATTCAAACTCTCCACTGGCAATGGGTCTTTTGGTAGGCAATTTCTCATAGTTGATGCAACAAGACACTAATAATGATCAGGATTGTTGCTATGGTCGTCGGCTTCTGTTTTGTTCTAATGTTTCTTTTCGTGCCCGAAACTTTTTGGGACAGAACGCCCCGTCCCCATACGAAGAGCAAGAAGACTACGTTCGCTTCACTATCTGCTATATTCAATCATCCAACACATGAAAGGAACGGTGCAGCGCCCGCAGGCGAAGATGGTGCTGTGGACTTGAGGAAACGTGCCATTGACAATTCCGCCAAAGCTAAGGGCTCAGATCGACCGACAACTGCCGAGAGGTGTCAGCAAAGGGCCATCCATCGGGTTGGATTTGCCGCCAATGCTGTCACTGAAGAAGAAGACCAAGTAACGAATTGTGCAGATAAGGAGGGCAATGGGTTGGAGGCACGTGCCTACCATCTCGATCCTGAGGATGTACCGTTTGATGGGATAATGCGTAGTGCCATAAGCTCAGAAAACACAGCTCATCCTAAAAGAGTAGTTGATGCTGCCGAGATCGATACTAACGCAGGCCAGGACGTTTCAAGTATCCCGACTTCGTTGGCAAGCCACTCTTTCGCAGACAAGGTCTTGCCTAAGGGTGAGGGACCAGCAACTCCAGACCTTCGTAACTTCAATTCCCCCTTCTATCTGCATAGAGAAGAACCAGGGACCGACTACATCAACAACAAACACGAAGCCCCTCCACGAGATATGGCACGCCCACATTCTGCAGTATCAGAGCCGGCCACACCAGCTTACAGTGAGAACTCAACTTTACCAAAGCATCTACGCTACACAACAAATCTCCGAACTGCACCCCCCAAGTCCTTTGCCGAAACCTTGAAACCTTGGAATGGTAAGCTTCGTAATGAGAATTGGTTCCTCGTCGCCTTGCGTCCATTTATCCTCTTCGCCTACCCGTCCATTTTGTGGAGTGCCCTGATATACTCCCTCAGTATCGGCTGGTTAATCGTGCTGTCGGAATCGGTATCAACGATTTACCGCACGAAAGAGACATACAATTTCTCCGCGCTAGGCGCTGGTCTTGTCTATATCTCTCCATTCGTGGGAGGGATTCTAGGCACGGCTGTAGCAGGGAAAGTTAGCGATCTCATAGTTCGTTTCATGAGCCGGCGAAACGGAGGTATCTATGAACCTGAATTCCGACTGGTCATGGCTATTCCGATTACCATCTCAACATGCATTGGCTTGACGGGTTACGGCTGGAGCGCTCAAGAAAAGGACAAATGGATCATTCCGACCGTGTTCTTCGGTATCATTAGTTTTGGGTGCTCCTTGGGGAGTACAACCTCGATTACTTTCGCAGTCGATAGCTATCGGCAGTACGCAGGGGAGGCGCTGGTAACCTTAAATTTCTCCAAGAATATCTTCCACGGCTTGGTTTTTTCCCTGTTCTTCAATCGCTGGCTTGAAGCCGATGGTGCGAAGAACGTCTTCCTAGCAATTGGAGGGATTCAATTGGCTTGTCTAGCCACCACCGTGCCAATGTACATTTATGGCAAGCGAGCCAGAATGTGGACGGTTCGGAGAAATTTCATGGAGAAATTCTAGGTGGACAACTCGTTGGTTGCATCCTCCGACCCTTGGTTTGGTGGATTGTCCACTCGAGGGTTGTAGATACTAGAGTGCATACTGTGAGACGTTACGACTGTTGTTTTTGCATAGCGGCATCGGGGAGGTCCGAGTATTTGAGACTCCTCATGAATATCTACCTTTGGGCTGTCTACCCAATGCCAAATACCGGTACTTGAAGGTAACCATAGAGTTATTAAATGCACACTGATACGGAACGAAAGGCGCACCTGCAAGGAGTTGGACCTTGCATAAAACCTACATATAGTCTCCTCTACCTTATCTGTTCCCATTCAGCATTTTCTGGGTTTACAGATAATCTCAAGTCTTCCAGGACGTTGTATCAGAGAATTTCCCGCTATCCAGTTTCCATCGTCGTTTCAAGGATGCCGACCATGCTCTTTCCCTTTTCAGTGAGTCGCGCTTCAACGCGCTTCCGAACGAAACTTTCTTTTTTCCAGTTTGGGAAACACTCGCGACAATCCCACATCAATATTCCATCAAATTCAAGCCCTCTTTGTTGCTCGTAATCGCAGAGGCTTATGGGCAGGTCCTAAGCATTGACCCCTGCGGTTACCTGCCTGGCAGGTGTCGAGAGAGCATGTTTGGTTCTACACGCAAGTATGAGAGTATAGAAAGGCGAACGTGTCTCGCAAAGAGTCTACGAAAGACGATGTTATCAGAATAATTCCTTGGCAGCTAACGCCCCAATGCAAGATTATATCGGCAACGGTAAAGCCTCCATTCAAAACATATTCCAATACGTTGGCCACACGCGAGCCTCCAGTGCCAGACTCTGAGTCTTTCAAGCGCGGATGCGGATATATGGAGCTGGATACAGCGACTGAAACAAGCATTCAGGGATGCTTCGGTTGCTTTTCGTAAGGCCAAATGGCTGACAACTAGGTTTGCGACTGTCATCATTGCCATTTTTGCAGTCACACATGTTGAAGTCGGCCCTCAACTACCAAAGATCGTGAAGGAGAAAAAACCGCCATTTGGGTTAGGAGTCTGGCTACGTACGATGTCGACCGCTCTGCGTCCAGACTCCAAGCAATTAGTGCGGTGGTGATGAGAAAACTCTTCACATGTAGAGAAGCAGATTGGCTGCGGTCACCCATCATTGGATTCCGCAATTCGCTGCACACTTCTTTCACCTCCATCCCTGACATCTCACAAGTAACCTTGGGGTCCTCTTTCTTCTGAGCTCGAGGAGATCAATCATCTCATTCACTCTTGGTGGCTTTCTCTCGTCGAATATGTGTTGCGCTGTGGACCGTTTCATAACCCCTATCGCTCGCCTTGCTACCAGAGAGATTGACCTCAAACTTGACATTGCACGCCTACAGCCATCTTATGCCTCCAAGAAGCAGGCTGATCAGGATTCTAAATATTGGGGAGAAGTCCATAAGATAACAGTACGGCTTAAGAGGCAGACTGTGAAGATGGTCAACAAGGAGCAAAATGCAGATTTGCATGCCATACAGGCTGACTACGATCTAGTGCAACAAGTTCTACTAGCAATCGAAGAGAAGAACAACACCCATAAGTACGTTATGCCGACCTCTGCATCGAGTCTATCAATATTTTGCTTATGTAAGTCTGTCCGCATCAGCAAACACCAAGTCGAAATAGCGCTAGTTGATGCCGAGCAATCTACTATAGCCACAATTGCTTGCTTTGCTCGGCCCAAATCGGTATCACGATTCATATTTCGATCCTTTCTAGCTATCACATTCATCGATGAAGTACTGCCTGCCTGATATAGGTCTGTGCCAGACCGGTATTTGTTACTAGTCCCTCGAACTTTGGATTGTTGTTCAGTAATAAAGAGCAACCCAATAGCATCAGTCACTTAGGTCACATTTACAGCAGTCTTTCTGGATTACCGCTTTGGTTTGCCTGGCTACGTTGTGGCCACATCAACAAAGCTCGCAGCGACTGCTTCCGAGTAGATACCCTTGGTGTGATTATAATAGATCGAGGGATTCTGCGCTCTGTTCGTGAACGCGGCCAAGAGGTCGAGAGTCAGCTTCCTAACACTTCCTCGGAAAGGGCATCCGGGTCTTGGAGAATCCGACCCAGTAGAACTTACAGCCGATACACCGAGGCAGGAAATGGGCGGCAAGGGGCAGGCTAAGAGTCATTCTCTGTTTGTTGTCTCTCGCTGACTCTGGCCGTATCTCCTAACCTTTTCGTTGCCCCTCGCTCTCCCTATCCCTGCTCTTTCTCTACCTCCCCTGCCTCTACGCATCGCTGTCTCTTCGACTCCCCGCTGTTGCTTGACTTCCCTCTGTCCCTCTGTGCCCCCAATCTTTCCCTGTCCCTTGACCTCGCCGCTTCTTTCTCCTTCTGCCCATCTTACCGTTTCTAATCTCTCGCTATGCCTCTTGCCTCTCTGCCCCTGTTTCTTTCCATCTCTAGCTGCCTCTATCCCTCCTTAATGTTCTAGCTCTAATAGCTCTCAGCTCTCAGCTCTCACTCTGGACCTTCCTTCTCTTGCCTCTCGTTACTTTTTCAAACTTCTGAAATCTAATTTGTTTTTTTGCTTTGACAGGTTTTTCGGAACCCCACTCCAGGTTCCTTTACCGCAACAGCGCGGAAAACCAGGCAATGCACGTACACTTTTGCAATTTCTTTGGGTTCGCATATCTTGCTGTGATCTGACCCGTTGTTCAACTCGTTGTGTCGTTGCTGAACCCCCCGGCCCGCTCGATCGAAGCTTTAAGGTAACTCGATGCACAGTGTTCTTGGCGACATATCTTTCTTTCATCTTCATTGACTTGTACCTTCGTAGATAATCACATCCTACCTTCCACAGTGTATACTATTTGTTACATCCAATGCCCCTCTATGCACCTTCACCAACCCCACGCAAATATATACAAAACCCCGACCCCCGCCCACACCACCCTCACCCACAACTAAACGGCGCACTCACCTTCCCGCTCGCATATGCATCCACAATCTGCTTCACACTAACATACATCCCCGCCACACAAATAAACGCCCCGGCCACCAGCGTCGCCACATTCAGCCCCGTCATCGCCGCCCGCTTCCTCAACGCCTGCATTCCCCCCTTGTCCACCCACGTATCATAGAGCCAAAACGCGCCTGCGAGGCCGTACGTATACCAACTCGCGAACAAGCTCGCGGCGATGCCGATGAGGTAGTTGAAAATGGGTACGCCGACGGCGAGGACGAAGGCGGCGGCGTTCATGAGCACGACGAGGGCGATCCAGACGCTCCAGCCGAGGAGGGTGTGGCTGTGCAGGTGTTTACTTTTGCGGAAGAAGCGGACGAAGAGGAGCTTTGCGGCGGTGTGCGAGTACAGGCTGCCGGCGATGAGGAAGTTGGGGATGGCGATGCCGTAGGCGGCTTTTTGCCATTTGAGGGGGAGGGAGCTGAAGGAGGGGGAGGCGACGGCGGGGCCGGTGTAGATGTAGGTGATGACGGCGAAGACGGCGTAGAAGGTTGTGGCGAAGATTTGGAGGGTGTAGGCGGCTTTCATGGCGTCGCGGGGGTTTTTCATTTCCGAGCTGTGGGTGGAGGAGTTAGGGGGGTGGGGGTGGAGGTGTGGGGTGGGAGGCGGGGGGCGTACATGAGGATGAAGAACATGAAGTGGCCTTTGGAAGATGAGGTTAGCCTAAATGAGATGTGCTCGAACGAAAGGAAGAGGTATAGGTCAACCTACCGGCGTACGCGAAGACCGGATTTGTGATACTAATAAATGCCGTCACAAAATCCGTTTTCACAACGATATCTATAGGTGCACCCGACGGGTTGATACCGGCTCCGATCATGCCCACCAAGCCTGCAACCATAATGGTGATCACGCTCAGCACGCTCAGCCAGCTCAACCGGTCAAGCGTACGGGGTAATGCGCAAATAAGCGTCGGTATGGCGAAGACGCCGGTGTACAGCATTAGACAGAGCTTGTTCGAGGACAAAGCGCCCAGGGCGATCTGACCGGCAAGTAGTTGACCACCTGTAGCGAAGACGGCGAAGACGACGGTGCCAAAGGAAAGAATTTCGCGGCCTGGCCAACCGAAGAGGATCATGCCTGCGTCTCCCATGTTGTGGACTGAGAGGTTTTGGTTAGCTTACCTCTCTATAATGAATTCAAATTGAAGATCAAAACTCTCTGCAATATTAAAACCGGAACATCTGGTCGCACTCCTACTCACCTTGAGGATGCCGCAGTTTGAATTGTATGAGAATCCAGCTCGTAAATAGAGCGAACACTCCAAGAAAGACGATGAGTATCAGGCCAGGGACTAAGCCGACGACGGCGAGGGAAGAAGGCAGCGAGAGCATGCCATTGCTGACAATCTCAGCAATCATGAGCACGGCAACGAGCTGCCACGTGAGGGTCTTGTAATGAATATCATGATGTTCTTCAGGGCCAAAGACATCATTTGGAGACTGATTGCCGACTGCGGGGTCCGGGCTCTCTTCCACGCCGTCGCCATCGTATGAGCGATACGGCTTTTCTTCTCCCAGGTACATCTCCGACATGCTGGCGGTTTGATGCGCAGCAAGAGAGATGAGATGAGATTAGTGATACGCAAACATGATAGCTGGGACGATTCAGACCTTGATATGAATTTAATAGCCGAGGATCCCCGCTCGTGGTTCTGGTACCCTAAAGACCGGGGTAGCTGGGAATTGATAAGGGGGATGGGGGGTGGCGGGGGCCTAGATCGCAGTCGCGATAAGATACATACACTAGGGCTGACCGTCCAACCTGAACACATTCCCGGTGAGCCGATGGAGCACTTCTGGACATGCAACTGCCATGCAGCGGAATCAATGTTCAATGCCGTCGGAATTATCTGCAGATGGCAGATCTTGGTAATCCACCAGCTCCATCGCATTGATTAGATCGACGGAAGGATGGCCAAACTTCTTTGAGTACGCGGTGGTTTCGGAATGGGAAGCGCGGCGTCATGTCTCCAAGAGCGCTGATGACACCGTTCAGACTGAAATTGTGTTCCCGAGCTGTGGCGTGGCATTGTTGACGCTGCGATACCCTGAGATAGTGCATAAAAGCCAAAGGGCAATAGGATTGAGAGTATAGAGTAGTCCATGACCATCCATAGAGCATTATTAAAGAGAACATTCGAGAGAGAGTGACCTTGATGAAGAGAGACAGTCAATTGAAAGGTCATTCCCATCACACATCAACGCCAATAACGCTATGCGTTACGAGGTGCAAGAAGTTGCTAAGACGAGGTTGACGACGACAGATCACGTCTACTCGTAGCAGCATATCAGCAACGCGTTCCGAGTACTGCAATCAATTCCAATTGCACCATAAAAACAGATATCGGTCCAAGAATTGTGAGTCGATGCTAATAACTCATAGGCGTTACTATAATGACTTTTCTCCGCATAGTCGGCTATAAGTATGAAAAGGCCACAATAAAGGAGTACCACATGAATTGATGAAAAAAGGACTCAGTTTGAAAATGATATTGTAGAACAGCACGTAGAAGTTCGGCCAATGAACGTGCTCGGTTGTGCTGACGTAAACCATGGTTGGAGCCGGTGATACAAACGCTTATGCCGACCTTCGTGTCATGAACATGGAGCTTCGATGACAACCTATCAGGCCATTTCGACCTCTTTAGAAACCTTCAATGGTTCCAATGCTCCATCCTCTTGGCAGCGTCTACCTTCGACCGATCCCAGTCGTCTAGCACCCGAAGATGCTTTCTACGCGCACTCTCCTCCGCGTCGACGGCGTGACCAGGAGGCCCACGCGAGGGTCAACGGTGAATACGTTGATGCTGATTCAACGAGCGGGAAGACTGGGGTAAATTTGCGAGGGAGACGAGATAAAGACCGAGGCAGGAGTGGGAGTCGCAAGGACAATGGCGTGTGGAAAAAGCTACTGTGGGTGAAGCAGTCATGTATGCACGTCCTCGGAAATCAACGAAGTGCTGGACCTAACGAACTGCATAGATCCCGATAACTATACCGATCCGCCAACGTTCCTATCTCACCTCCAGCGAAATCCTCGCCTGCAACCATACGATTTTTGGCCTCTTGTGGCGGATTCCACTGTTATTGTCCAGCATATTTGTTCTGTGGCGCTGTTCATCTGCTGTTTCGTTGGTATCTTCCAGGAACGGATCTCTCCGGTTTCAGTCGTGAGTTGGGGCACTGCGGGGACAGTCTTGGGTTGGGTCCTTTGGGATTTCTGGATTGGGCAAGAGGAGGCCTCGAAAGGAATGCCTGAGCCTCCATCTTTTGGAGTCGAGGGATATGCAGGAGACGCGGAGAGTACTGCGTCTGGAAGTGCTTTTAGTTCGACTTCTCAGAAACCTGAAGCGCAAGGTGTCGGTCTTGGCTTGAGTCTGGCCAACGCAAGTCTCCAGCCTAGTCATGGCCACTCGCAAAGTACAACATCAGCGCCTTCGGTATCTTCTTCCACTTTATCATCCCCGCCAAATGGGCTCTCCAATTCCATGCACTACAACCCTTTCTGTCCCTACTACTCCACATCCGCCTTCTCCCCCCGCAACCAACAACGTCTCGCAACCGCCAAATCCGCCCTCCTAATCTACTGCGCCCTCCTCGGCCTTAGCCCCATTCTCAAATCCCTCACCAAATCCACCACCAGTGACTCTATCTGGGCACTGAGCTGCTGGCTCATGTGCATCAACGTTTTCTTTTTCGACTACGGCGGCGGTGTCGGCGTAAAGTACGTCAAATCCGCTCTCAATGCTGACTCTCATTCTCCAAACGCTCGAAGCCTCTGTTTAACACCCACGCGATCGTGTTGCTTATGACGTCGCTAGATTCCCCGCCTCCCTCTCCACCAACGCCGCCCTCATGGCCTCCACAGTCCTCGCCTCCCGTCTCCCCAGCACCACCCACGTCTTCAGCCTCACCCTGTTCAGTATCGAAGTCTTCGGACTTTTTCCCGTTTTCCGGCGGCACCTCCGCCACATCTCTTGGCGCGGGCACCTCTTGCTAACACTTTCCCTTGTAATTGGCGCTGGCGCAGGCATGGGCATCACGTTGGTGCGCGACGGAGGTTGGAAGGCGGCCATTGTGGGGATGGTGCTTTGGGGGTTGGGGACGATGGTGGTGATGGGGGGGTGTAGCTGGTGGTTGATTGGGTTGCAAAAGTATAAGAATGTAGTGATTGGACCATGGGACCCGGCGAGGCCGGTTATTAGGGGAGGGCAGTGGGAGTGATTCGAGAGCGTACCAATATCAGATGGTACGAGTGGCTCTCTGCCCCTGTTCTCCAATCATGTCTAACCCCTCACCTGCGCCTGCCCCTCGTCTTTCCCTCAACGCGCGTGGCCCTCGTCTCCTTCTCGGCGCCCCTGCCCCTCGTCTGCCCCTGAGTGGCTCCGCCCCCCGTCAACCCCCCGCTAACCATACTCCCCATCCCGAAACCCCATCAACGAACCTTGCCCCTAGATCCGCCCCATCGCAGTCTCCACCCTCCCTCCATCCCATCTCTCACCCCAACCTCTCAGCAAAGCACCATCAAATCCAGCATAGTATAGTATAGAGAACAGCAACAAGAACATAAGCGATACCCACTGGGCCCTTAAAAGTTTCTTTCCCCGAAGCGCGTACGAAACGCAATCAGAGACCAAGCCGCAGACACACGGAAAACATCTACGCTTTATTTTCGTCGTAGAGGGTTTTTACCGTAGCGTACCTGTCGTCCGTTCTATTTTTTCCTTCTAGGTGGAGGTGAGGTTTTTGACGGAAAAGATATGTGAGTACTCACGCCCCCCCCCCCTTGAGGCGTTATGGCGTGTGTTTATTCGGCTTTGTGGTTTTTTGGGGGGGGGTTATATAGAAGAATAGGATTACTTGCGGAAGCGATGGGGTTCTTTCTTATGGACGATGGTATGTTGTTGGGGTGGGATGGGGTTTTGACGAGGTTGGTTTTTGTTTTGTTGCGTTCGAGTGGTTGGTTGACGTTTGGGATATTCTACGTCCCGGTTTAAAATTAGATGTCACGTTTGTTTGTTTTTTCTCGCATGATTTTTGGAAAAATTGTTTTAACCAACATCTTTTCAATCATGATTCAACATAAGGTAGCTAAAATGCTTTTTTCATAACGACGCGAACACCCCCTTCGGTGTACATAGGATCTATGTATTACCAACTACCATGGCACCATATCTTTTTTTTAAATTCTTTTCGAAGTAATCTGCCGACCTGACAAACAGCCCCATGAACAGAACACCAGGCCGTTTCGCTTGGAAAACGAGAGGGGTTACCTTTGTGCTGAGAAAATCTGGGAACGGATAGGTTTGTTGCAATGCGAGGCTGAGATAAGCTGGACTGATCTTTGGCTGTGGGTAAGTTGGAGGCGCTGTGATTTGTCCAAAGGTGATTCATAGTGTACGATATCCTGCAGCCGCGCTCTCTGTACTGCTAAATTTCCCTTATCCAAGTCACCTCATCCTCCTCTGCTTCCGCCTCTTCGTCGTCCTCCCTCCACCCCCGCATCCCCTGCGCCACATCGGCATCCCAGCACCGCTCCTCCTCCTCCTCTGCCCTCCGCTCCTCCCCTCTCCACCTCTCTCCCTCCTCCCTCCGCACCTGCCCCCTCATCCTCCGCATAGCCCCCAACGCCTCCTTACACCGCTCCAACTCCATCCTCGCAAACCCCAACCTCACGCTCATGCCCCCCAGCTTCCAAAGCCTCTCCTGCCTTTCCCTCGCTCTGACCTCCGCCTGCGCTGCCGTCCTGGCGAATGAGGAGGCGAGATACTTCCACAGACCCTGCGCTTGTCGCTCGTGCTTTCGTCGCTGCTTGGCGTGAAACTTCCAGGCTTGGATGTCTGCTTTCACGGCTGCGACGTTGGTTTTCGCGAGGGCGATTCTGGCGAGCGCGGCTCGTTCGCGCTCGGGCCAGGTTGCTTCGGAGTGGGCTTGGCGCATTTTTTCTCGTCGCTGCTGGTGCATCCATTCGTTGTTTTGGTACTCGTAGTCGCGGTAGGACCAGCTTGTCGTTGGCGAATCTCCTGGTCGGTAGTTTGGATTTAACGTGGTTTCGTTGAGCAGGTCGTCGTAGATGGCGCGTCGGTGTTCGTCGTGAAGTTCTTCGTAGGCTGTGAGGAGCTTCTTATGGATTAGCTTACTGGTGGACGGTAGGAGTGAGGAAGGGGCAACTACTTTTTGGAAAGCTGCACACGCGGCCGGGCTTCCGAGGTTCTTGTCCGGGTGGAGCTTGAGAGCTAGTCTCCTATAGGCGTTCTTGATCTCGTGCTTTTTGGCGCGTTGGGATACCCCCAGCGTGGTGTAGTGATCCACCATGACATGAATTGGTACCGCGTCAGGGGTGCTAGATTTCACCTTTCTGTGAAGATGGAGATGGCGAGGATCTATCCAACTTTACTCTTTGATGTAATTGAGAAAGATATAGGAGATATTGAGACGAGAGCAGGCGCTCAATGGAAAGTAGGTCATGTTGTAGATGGGTGTTGGGCTTTCAGTTCGCGAGTATAGACGCGACATGCATCTGAAGTGAATACGGTGGTTGAATTGAAGTGAGGTGAAGTGAAAAGAGGTAAGGGCTAGCCCGTGCTACTAACTGCTATAAACCTCGTAATTTGACAGATGGAGAGGAAGATTAAATTGAAGAACTGGTGGAGATACTCTGTTAGTCGTTGCTTTGACTACTCACACAAAGATCCTGATCTTTTGTTCTACTTTCGCTCCCTCATCCTTGACAAAGTTGGCTTACACGACATTGGTGGCCAATTTAGCTCGTAAAGGGTTGGGCGATAGCCTTCGGAGATATGCTTCAACTTAATCCTTCATGAATCCAAACTCTATGGCATCCACATATCCCGTCAACTTACTTGTAGCCAAAAATTCCGTCTCGTTCCTGTTACCCAACAATCCCATATTCATCCCAAACTCTACGCGCCCTTCATTTTTCGCCCTTACACAACTCCAAGCAAAACTCGCCAAAGTCTCCCTTCGTCCCTTCTTTGATGTCATGTTCAAGCCTCGCATCATACTTGCGCCTGTACTCAACTTTGATCTTCTCCAAGTGTCTTGGTTCCCAATGGAAGCGGACGAGGCGGCTAACGAGCAACTCGGTGCGGTCTTTGGACGTTTCGCCTAGAGCCTGGTGGAGAAGTAAAGCATCTCTCACAGGACGGTTAAGAACGCCGTTGAGGATGTGTGCTAGGGTTTCGCCCTATGTAAATTTAGACCAGTGATTCTGCTTATTGGAAAAAGAGTAAGGAAACGACTTACCACCAGATTCCTAGACTTCTGAATCATTTCCCTCGCAAAGTTTTTATGGTAATTACCCTCAAAGACACGCAATACTTCTCTCAAATGATTGTCGCTCCTTACAACTATGATGTTAATCATCGCCGTTTCGCCTCCTTCCTTTGCCGTCAAAGCCTTGTACAGATCCTGTACGTCTCTGCGCACCAGATCAACAGAAAGTCTATCATTTTCATCCATGCGTTTCTCCTCCAGCGCAAGTAGTATCGCGTTGCGGAACTTGTCCTTTTTCAACTCTGTCTGCATACATTTCTCCAAGCTGTCGTTGTAACGTTTGTCGCTGAAGGCGTCTTTTATCTTGACAATCTCGCTATTCGTTCGTCCCATGAGACTCTCAATGAGTAGCTCGCGTCGAGAGGTATTAGATTGGTACCAAAAATTAGCCCAGTGAGCTTCGCTCTCCCAGCGACCAAGTGCAACCGCATAAGCAATTTTGCCAAGGTTCCCGGGGACTTTTAGCTTGATGTGTTTGGCGATGTTGATCCCTTTCCCATTCGTCTTAATGTGCTTCTTGTACTCTGTTCTCAACTCCAGGATATGATCATGAGAAAGGCGAGGCAACACGGAGATAATCGGTTCAGAGTCGGGCTTCGAGTGCTTCAATGCGGCCGCAAGAGCAAGTGCATCAGGCTCTGGGTCATAAAATGAGACACGCTTATTGAAGCTAGACTTCTTAGGATGCATTCTACGCATGTCGTCTGAAGAGTACTGAGGTGAGAGTTGTTCTAGATCGGACAGGTCGTCATCCATCGTCGATGGAAGCATCATTGGGGAAGGCATCGGCGAGATCGACTGGTATGTGCCACGATAGGCTTCCAACAACGGACTTCCAGGAGGCAGACCACCCTGCATAGGGCCGTGATGTTGCCCAGGCGCTGCAAGAGAGAGTCCGCCAGCAGTACCACCAGAAACCGAGAGACGATGCAGCTTTGGCGTAATCTCATGGGCATGCGACGACACGTTGTGAGGCTTGGCCTCAATAAACTGGGGCTGAGCGCTTTGGGTGTAGCTTGGTTTTCTACTATCGGTCTTGGAGCCATAAGCATTTTGCTGTGATAAATCAGCGTATTGATAGCTTCCAGTTGCCGAACTTAGAGATCCAGAGTGGATCCTTTGGTTTTCTGGATGAGAAGCCGGATGCGGTTGAGGGTACCCATATGGGGGTTGATCATATTGGGAGCTAATTGGCTGGTTCGCATACGGAGCTGAAACTGGATGTGCATACTGTGGCTGCGATGTATGGCTATTGCCAAGGTGCATATTGAAGTTTCCGCTCATTGACAGATGTCGAGCCTGATCTGGGCCCGAACTTGGAGTTGCACCAATACCGCGGTCATGACTTTCTGAAGGATGGTCGTATTCCCATTTGTACTGCCCTGGAAGACCATGTACAGGTTGTCCATGGCCTTGTCCTTCGTTACTACTTGAACTTAAATGCCTTGTATACCCCGCCGGCCTTGTGGTTTCATTGGGCCTTCCATGCTCGTAGTGATCAGGCGATGCATAGCTGGGATGCCTCCCATCTCGACGATCACGTTCGTATTGGGGATACGATGACTGTTTGTACTCGGTCTTACGTGCAAGTGCTACTGAACGGTCGTCCGGAGATGAGGCACGCCGATGCTTTGGCTCGGCAACCTCATACTTCGGTTTAGAATGCCTGTGTCTCTTATGCCGGTCGTCGCTATCGCTGCTACTTTCGCTTTCGTCCTCATCATCCTCGTAGTACTTCTTGGAAGACTTTTTAGGCTTTCTGATCTCATCGCTGTCTTCGTCGCTGTGGTACTTCTTGGGGGACTTCCTCTTCGACCTTGGATCTGAATCGCTGTCGCTATCGTCCTCGTAGTATTTCTTGGACGACTTGTGAGACGATTCTTTATAGATCTTCTTCGGCTTTGCCACAGGAGAAGGCGCGCGAATGTCGCGAGATCTCGACCGTTCGTCTCGACGACCCGGAGACTTGGAGCGGCCCCGCGAACGAGGATCGTTGACGAATAATGACATGACTAACGGTCCGACACGTCAATTGAGAAAGAGCGTAACAGGAGGTGCACGTATCGGATGTTGGACTTGTATTTGACTCAGTCACTCAAATAAGACCAGAAGGATGATTGTGTTTCGCGTCACTCATTGAGCTTCAGCTCAGCCCTTCTAGGCTTGCGGCGGGGCTGAACCGTCCTTGTAAGGCGGGACCTGCACGATTAGGGCTAGGGTAAGGAGTATCTACTCGTACAGAAGCACCGTTGTGCTGGCTAATGCGATTTAGATAACTACCTTCGAACAGGATCGACTTTGCAAGCCCCTATAGAATTCGTGGAAATTCATCGACGATAGCCGCCGGGTAGATATGTGCATATGGAGGTAGACTTTGCACTTTACTCTCGTGTCTCTCTCTATTCGCAAGGGATCAAATTGTTAGACTAGTACGGCTGAAGCATGTTAAAGTTCATTGGCGTGGATACAGTAGTTGACGGCGAAGATCATATTTTGCTCCGTGGTTGTCGCTATATGGAAGGTGGGAATCATCATACTTCTGGGAGCACCCGAGTCTACATACTACTACTGCAGGAGGTGGGAATGTTGTGGACCTTGTGGTATGGACTTGATGGCGTTGCAGATCAAATGATGAACCACCCCTTGTAAGTTCCGATGCACGCTTCCAATTATATACTCGTTCTTAACCATGCGGCACGGACGTTCACCTGATCCTGACATGTCGCCGGCCGGCGATCAACATCCCACAAACCGCCCATGTTTCCACCGAAAGCCTTCAACACTGATGATTTGCATCTCACCTATCATCGACGGAGGACAAGCTACTTTCTGTCGCACCGCCTGACGAGAACCCGTTTGCGATTAACCTCCCGACCAATCACTATTATAGTATGAACAGCGTGTTTCTCTAATAGCCGGACCTCCTTTCACGGCCGAGGTTATGGCTCGAGGTCATAAGGAGGCCATGCCTCAGCATCAGAAGAGCACTTCGAACGTGACTGCGCTCCCTCTTTGTACTACAATATCGAAACCATGGCCTTCCCTTCCAGCGTCGTGCTGAGTCTCCTGGCATCACTATCATACAATCAAGTCGCCTCAGCAGCACCGGCATCTTCCGCGAAGCGACAGGCCATGAATGCGGTTCCAAGTTACGTCTTGGACTATGGTACGTGGGCCCTACGAGAAGGCCCGGTCCATTATTGATATTTGAACAGCTCCGATAGTCTGGCTGCAATCTCAAGAAGCCTACATGCCTTCCGATATCGGAGCGCAACTTGTTCATACCCGTCCTGAGGTGAACTTTGCAGCCGTCGAGGGTGCGCTGAGTCCGCTCACCCTCGATAACCTCGATTCGTTGAATGCTCTGGGTGGAAAGAACGTCTTTCTGACGTCTCTCGACGACGTCACGACAAGCCCTGCATGGCTAAACGGTGTCAAGCCCGATGGCGCGGGCAAGACAAACGGGGCTGCCAGCACCGCAGTCATTGTCAATGATCATGGTGCTGGAAATATCGATGCTTTCTACATGTACTTCTACGCCTACAATGGGGGACCGTTTATTATAGACCAAGAAGTCGGCGACCACGTTGGCGACTGGGAGCACACCATGGTCCGCTTCGCAAACGGAGTACCGCAAGCGGTCTGGTTCAGCCAGCACTCCTTCGGCGAAGCCTTCACCTATGATGCTGTTGAGAAGCAAGGGAAACGACCAGTAGCTTACAGTGCTAAGGGATCCCATGCGAATTATGCAACCACTGGGTAAGTCCAGATCTCATGTTACCAGTATGTCTTCCAAGCGCTCACGACCAGATAGGACTCATGATCATACAATCCCTGGCTTGAACCTTGTTGTTGGACCTTTAGAAGACTACTGCGACCAGGGTACACTATGGGATCCGACACTCAGCGCTTATTTCTACAAGTACGATGCGAACGCCAACTCCTACACGGCCTATGACCCCGGTTACCCGATTGCTTGGCTTCAATATCTTGGCCAGTGGGGAGATCAACAGTATCCCAATTCGGACAAGAGGCAGCAGGAAATCTTCGGTATCCCACAGACAGCCAAGTTCGTCGGCGGTCCTACAGGACCAGAAGACAAGCAGCTCAATCGCGTGAATGTTTGTCCGGCCAACAGCCAGGTTAAGTGTTTTGTCAGTCCGTTTTTGAGGCCATAGGGTGTCTTTCTTCTAAGATGAATTTATAATTATGATCTACGGCGTACAGTTCTATGAAATCATAATAATCTATCATCGCATCTTGCACATCGAAGACTCATGCTCTGTGATCAATCAGACGTTGGCGCCACTCACTTGACCCTCAACCGAATTTTGGACTTGTTGGTTTGGCGGCATCGAAGGGTCACCGTTATGGTAGCCTTTTGAGGCACGGCAAGCTATACAGTAGGCCAGAGGTTGAGACGATCAAATAAGCCAATGAGAAGTTCGAATCCAGAGTACCATCGATATCAGTCTCTGTGTACACTTACCTGACATTTTGCACTCGTTCATTCAACCTGAACGTTCTTTGTTCGTCTCCAAAATCTTTGAACCCATGTCGCTTATCCCTGTAGGATTCGGCCGGCGTTTGTTTCATGGAACTACCCTAGCCTCTTAAGAAGAACCTTAAATCACCATGGAAAGAATCATCACCATACACCCCGTAGCAATGCGAACTTGCTGCTTGATTGCTTCAATACCTGTGCCTTCACGCATGGTCGGTTCGGGAACATACGCGCAAAAGTACACCCCCGAACTCATAGTTTCGCGCGCAACTCACTACATGCATGCACCCTAGGATTCACGTAGATTGGCACCCCTGAGCTACTGTCCGTGCGGATCATTGCAGGAGTGACAATCGGGGTCTTAGGAAATCTCGTTCCTTTTTCGCCGAATTCTATTTGGCACCTTCGAGGTGAGAGCTTTGGGGCCGTAGCTAGCAAAGAGCGCCGATGCGATCTTGAAGCAAAATCCTGTGCGAAAGATTGGTGTGCAACGCGCCAAAACCGACCGCTTTGTCGTGTTTCGCGTCAAAGAGGCAACTTTGTTTCGAGTTTGCATCTGAGTGTTGCAAGATATCGGCAAGCTAGGAGATCGATAACGTGAGGCTCCGTCTGGGAGCAAGAGCCGGCCTGGATTACTGCGAAGCTGCGTGGATAGGTAGATCCACATTGGTAGTACAACACAGATATTCAGCAACCGAAAGCACTTGCTGGTCTAACAAAAGCATCTTGGCAGGCCTTGATTCCAACACTCTGACCAGATTGAAACATTTCGGCTGCTGCTTCCCTAGGGTGTAGAACCCGCGACTACCATCAAACATAGCTCCGCTCGCGGTTTCCGTTCAACATGGCTTCTCCTTCCGACCCTCGCACTCGGACACCAAGCAACGGAGATGGTCCACTTCAACCCATTGACGAAAACAAGGACGGGCAGCCGTATCCTCGCCGCCGTGGCTCGTTTAGCTTCCTTCGGCGTTCTAAATCGGGGGACAGAGTCTCGTCAGTAAGAAGTGTCTCCGGTGGAAAGTTGAGCAAGAAGCAAAGGATACTCGCTAGGGAGCAAGAGATGCAAAGGGAGCAAATACCAGGCCAAGCTCCAATGATTCCGGACCTCCCCCCAGCCCCACAACTTCAGACGTTTGGTGGGGAGGACGCACGACCAGACAGTGTTGCTATCGTATCGAACAGAATGGGGAAGTTTGGTCGGGACAAATCAGTTTTGAGGGATTCAATGGATACATCCAGTTCACCACGATACTACGATGTACCAATCCCACCTGTGCCACCAGAGTCACAGTCAGGTCAGGTGGATCCGTATGCTAGAACTGAGAGTATGACAAACCGTGGCCGGTACAGCTATGCGAGCAGTATGGTTAGTGGCATCAACACCCCTCGGAGGCTAAGAAGAAGGAAGGATCCTACTCCTTTCAAGTAAGTAATGATGCGTGAAGTATTCCTTAGCACCAAACTGATCGTGATGTAGTATACTTGTAACTGGCGCTCGCAGTTCTGGCAAGACCTCTTTCCTCAATTTCCTCCGCACATCACTCGCTCTCCCAGTCGGCAAGCAGCGGCCTCAAACGCAAGACGACTCCTTCGACATACGCACACCTTCCTCCGGGAAGTCTTTCCCGAACTTCACTTCACACTATCTTGAGACTGAGGTTGAAGGCGAGCGAATCGGGTTGACCCTTTGGGATTCTCAAGGTCTGGAGACCAACATTGTTGATTTACAGCTTCGGGAAATGTCATCATTCCTCGAGAGCAAATTTGAAGACACATTTGCGGAGGAGAACAAAGTTGTCCGTGCCCCTGGGGTTCGTGATACCCACATCCACTGTGTGTTCCTCGTCCTCGACCCAGCACGGCTAGACGCGAACATTGCTGGCGCAAAGAAACTAAACACATCAAAGGGTGCTATCAAGAATGGAAACTCTTTTCTTGACACCCGTTCCTCACTTGCTCTGGATGGCCTGGATGAAAACCTCGACCTCCAGGTCCTGCGGGCACTGCAGGGTAAGACAACCGTCGTACCCGTGATCTCTAAAGCAGATACCATTACCTCAGCCCACATGGCGCATTTGAAACGTACGGTATGGGCGTCGTTTAAGAAAGCAGGTCTAGACACCCTGGAGGCGCTGGGGCTAGACGATGGCGAAGCAGACAGCTCATCTGATCCCCACCAACTGAACGAGCAAGACGAAGATATCGCGGCTGCATACCAAGAACGTCCAGGCGTGTCGCGGAAACTGTCCGATGCAAATTTATCGAACACCTCTCAATTGGAGTCGCCTTCGTCTACTAATACCAGCCAATTCTCCGCCACCGACTTTGACCTTGCCAAGCCAACTGTAAAAGCAGCCGACTCCCTAGGCCCCGCAACATCCTCTTTGGAACCACGTTCCGCAATTGAAATCCCTTTCCTTCCACTCTCCGTCATTTCGCCGGATATATACGAGCCAGACGTCCTTGGCAGAAAATTTCCCTGGGGTTTTGCGGACCCATACAACGCCGAGCACTGCGATTTCCTCAGACTAAAGGAGACAGTTTTCAACGAATGGAGAGGAGAGTTGAGGGAGGCAAGTCGGGAGGTATGGTATGAGGGGTGGAGGACTAGTCGGCTGAATGGGAGGGATGCGCGGGCGGGAAGAGGAGTCGGTGAGCACACGATGAAGAGGTGGCGAGGGTGATTACGGAGAGGCTTGGACCCATTCTGAAAGAAAGAAGGATAAGGGCAAGAAGCGAACGGAAAAAGAGGAGTGTCGGGTGTTCTGCTCTGCATTTGGCGCTGTGCTCATACCCCCTTATGTTTCCATTCCTGTTTACATACCCCCTTACTTCAATTCTATTGTAGTTGAGTTACGAGTTAGAGACTCTTTTTATTTTCACAAGAGGATCAATGTATTATGGCGGCTAGATAGGATGTTCCACATAGTTTGCGCTGAGCGCGGGAGTATTCCTCACGCTTGTCTTGTAGTGTTCTTCAAGAAAAGGTGCTGAAGTATCTGATTGAGCAATGTTTATGGTGGGATTTGACCTATCAGATCTCTGCATTACTACGGTACTTTGACTGCCGATGTTTCTGCGTGTCTCAATAGAATGCCGACAGTTTAACATTATATGTTCCTCTCAAAGAAGACTCTCACTTACCTAGTGCTGGCCGGCTCAAATGCTCTCTTCTCAGAATCATCTTAATTGTCTTTACACACGTCACATTCTCAGTATCTTTTAAAATCAACCATGACAAGTCTGATACGTCTCTCTTAATGTATTCCGTAAAGACATCCGTACTACTATACGTTGCATAAGAAATTATAGAAAGGTATTTTACTGTAAGCTGGCTAGGACTAAGCGAGACTCGTTATTGCTTAGTTCGAGGGACGGCTAACTCGAATCCTGCTTTGCCCACATCCCCCCTGCTGTAAGTTCAGATCATCTGCTACCTTTACCTTTACTGAACGGGATCTTCCGCAATGGATCAGAATGACACGCCCACTGTCACTCTTCCTTCTCCCTACATTGTTGGATCTAGGAAGTTGATCCTATCTCTCCAACGCGCACTCCTGCCTTGACACCAAGTTAGCATTACACATTCACGAAATGAACGACCCAGGGCTTGATGACCCAATCAGCAAGGTCGCAGACCGAATAGAAGAAGACAAGGACGAGGAGAATGAGGCGGAGAATGAGGACGAGCAGACGTTCTTGAATCCGAGGTGCGTGCTCATCTCCGCCTACTCAGAACTACATGCATGCTAATTGCTGGCATAGTCGGTGGTGGTTTGCTTCTACAGCCTTTCCTCTTTTCGCCGGCACATTCGGGCCTATTGCCAGTGCCTTTTCAGTGTGTGCTTTAGTAGTCAATTGGAGGGTAGTGATACCACCTGGTGGGAACGAAGGGGAGAGGGGTACGAATGTGAAGGATCCGCATTGGCTCGTCGCTGTCAACGCTGTATCCCTCATACTGGCCCTAGCGGCCAACATGGCCCTCCTCCTCAATATGGCGCGCCGCCTTTCATTCAAGGTTGCCCAATCCATTACCATAATCGGGTGGTACATTGCGTCCTTCCTCCTCATTGCACTTATTGTCACTTCCACGTACAGCTTGAAGCTCGCGCCTGGGGAGAACCGTGCCTTGACCCAAGCCTTTTATTATGCCATTATAGCCGCTGCCCTATATTTTATTATTGCAACCCTCATGATGTTTACAGTTTATGGAGGGTTAAGAGGCGAATACCCCATGGAGTTCAAGCTCACGACGAGCCAGCGGACTTTGATGTTGCAAACCATTAGTTTTATGGTGTACATGGTTGGAGGTGGTGCTGTGTATGCCAAAATAGAAGGATGGAAATTCTTGGACGGAGTTTACTTTGCCAACTTCACGCTGCTTACTATAGGTATTGGAGACTACACACCTGGAACGCATCTTGGAAGAAGTTTGCTGTTTCCCTACGCCGTCGGTGGTATTGTCATCTTGGGTCTCGTTATAGGGTCTATTCGCTCGCTTGTACTAGAGCGTGGGAAGAAGAAACTCGGGACACGGATGGTTGAGAAGAAAAGAGAAAAGCTACTCCAAGAGCTGTACCGGAAGGAAGGAAAAGACGGTGCTAAAAGTCTTATACCTCTTTCTGGTGGAGAAGACTTTATTGAGGCGGGCATGTCCGAACGCGAGAGGCGGAAGAAAGAGTTTCACCTTATGCGGAAAATCCAGGATCAAGCCTCTAGGAGACAGAAGTGGAATGCGCTACTCATCTCCGGAGGTGCGTGGTTTACTCTTTGGTTTATCGGTGCCGTCGTATTTTGGAGGGCGGAGCGTCATCAAGGCTGGGAATATTTCGAGGCACTCTACTTTGCCTACACGACGCTATTGACTATCGGGTATGGTGATCTCAGGCCGTACAGCAATGCAGGCAAGGTGTTTTTCGTATTCTGGTCACTACTTGCAGTCCCTACCTTGACCATTGTGATCAGCAACATGGGTGATACCGTCGTGAAAAGCGTTCGTGATCTTACGCTCTACCTCGGTGATATAACAGTACTACCAGGGGAGCGAAGTACCAAAGAGCGGCTTAGGAAGGGAGTATCCAAGTTCACCCAAGATAAGGCTCGCGTGCCATTCATGAATGAGCCATCTGGCGTTCTGGCTGAAAAGGGTGGGGACGATACCGAGAAACAGAATCGTGGCGCCCAGATTGCTGCCACCGATCGGATGGCTGGTGACATTGAGCAGACGGAACTTAATGAAGCCGAGGCTGCCAAGGACCGAGGAGACAAGCTTGGAGAGGACATCCATGAGTATCATTATTTGCTCATCAAAGAGTTTCGGAATGTGTTGAAACATCTCAACGAGTCACCACCGCGAAGGTATAGCTATGAAGAATGGGCTTGGTTTCTCAAATTGATCGGAGAAGACGAGAACTCGGATGCTTCTCATCGGAAAGCACCGGTCAAGGTTCCACGGGGCGATGATAATGGACCAGATACTCAGCAGGGACAAAGTGACGGCAAGGATAAAGAAGCCCGGCAATGGAGTTGGTTGGGCAATCGAAGTCCGTTGATGGGAGAATTGGAAGAGGCCGAGTGGATTCTTGAGCGACTATCCATGACTTTGGAGAAGGAGCTGAAGAAGAAATCGGAAGCAAGGTCATCAGAACAAGCCTCCAGTGCGGAAATGCCTGAGGCTAAATTGCATTCGTCAAGTGGCAGCAGCGGGCTGCTGGACAAAGATCGACCGGAAGTTCCTAAGGAAAGGACTAAGTCAGCATGATACCCTTATTTGGCCTAGTTTTTACGGATAGCTAGGTACGTTTTCACAGTACTACTGAGGATTTCGTTCAGATAATTGCGAAGGATTGGAAGAGTGTTTAATGGTTCTGACACCTAACGTATTATCAAAAATAATTTCCACATACATTCAATACGCTATCCACGAACTTCATTCTACATACTGCACCTTCACCAACCCAGGTCTTCACTAGATGGGTAGCCCGAAATTTCACATTTCCATTGCTTCTTGTGTTATCGCCGATCATCTCGTGTGATCTAACTTCACATCCCACCGCTTGTTCATCTTAATGATTCCCTTACAGATATTCATGCGACTTTACAGCGTCATTCATCGCAGTGCCTGGTTCTGAATGCTACTGAATATTCACGGTAGTCCACTGATTATGCCTCGTGACTCCCCCAAGTTACTCTCATCATGGTTTTTCGAACCTATTACACGTATCTCAAGACCGTCAACAAGACCAGAGTCCATCGCCTCCATCGGTTTCGTGTGGGTAACGACAAAACACCATCTCAACGCACGCAGTGCTTAAGCACCAAATGCCGTCCATCTATCGCCGGTCCGGCACAGTCCCCCTGTCAGGATTTATCGTCACACTTGTTCTCCTTCTAGCCCTCTTCTCCATAACGGTCTATGCAACGTACTGGATCTGGCGCTTTGTCCGGAGTCCCTCCCCAACGCAAGATCCACCGGACACATCATCAGCAGCCATCCCAGCTACATCCCCATTCTCATACCTCGACCAACGCCCACTCGCCACCCCAGTTCTAATCCACACGCCCTCAAACCCCATCAAAACCACCCTTCAACCCTCCGAGCCGCGCCGTCCTCCAACTCCCCCTCGCTCTCGCCCGAGTCCGCCTCTATCTCGTCCAACCCCACCACAACTCCGTCAAAAGAAACCGCAACCCCGTCCAAACCCACCCCCCACCAACCCAACCCACCCCAAATCCCGCCCCCCAACCCCCCCGCTCCGCAACCCCAACCGCCCCCCCACCCTCCCCTCCATCTCCGCCCCCGCCGGCACCGGCTCCACCGGCCTCACCCACCGGCTCCCCTCCACCGCCTCCGAACTCGCCCTGGCCACCTACATCCGCAGCCTATCCCCAGAGCAACTCGACGCCACCGCCCGCGGCGACGGCACCTTTTTCTTCCCCGGGTCCTCGCTCGCAGCCTCGCCGATCCCAGGCGCCTCCTCGTCGGTGGCAGGCTCCGAGATGAGCGCCTTGCCGACGAACGCGGCGTTTGCGGCGGAGTTTGCAAGGCGCGAGCAGAGGCTGAGGGAGCAGGGGTTGGTGGGGAGGGGGTGGGCGCTTGTGATGAGTGAGGGGGGGAGTGTGGGGGAGGGGAGTGTGGGGGTGGGGGATGGGGGGGGGAGGGGGGAGAAGAAGGGGAAGGAGAAGGAGGTGGTGCCGAGGGCGTTGGATGTGAGGAGGGGGGTGGGGAGGTGAGGGACTTTGGAGGGGATGGCGGGGATTTTTGGGCCCGGGGGGGGGGGGGCAGGGAGAGCAGGCGAGTTGGGATTGACATTTTAGCACAAACGGTATCATCCGTCTCAAATGCCGCATGCAAGCAAACAACTCGGAGACCTGCTATGTACTTCAACAAAGATTTTAAAAAGTCCGCTGGCTTTTTGAAAGATTGCAAACCAACCGTATTCGTAACTCCCTATGGAAAAGCTACTTATCTGATAAACAAAACCTATGCTATGCAATGCGCAGGAAACATTTACATATGTAGAACCATCCCTGAAGTGATATGTACTGTATGTACGCCGCGCTGCTTGCCAACCTACTGTACGAAACAAACACAAGTTCTACTGGGGCGGGGCTTTGTTGCTTCTCCTCTACATACAGTAGCTGGAATTGATTTAAGAAAAATGGGGCTATTTCTTGGTTGTGAGGGTTTGTGCAGTAGCTGGATGTGCTTATGTAGGTGTGTGTACATAAGGGTTTTAGTGGGGGGGGGGTGGGTTGGTATGATATGGGTTGGGTTGGGTTGGAGAGCTGGTGATTTATGTAGGTTGGGGTGCAGTGGTGTTGTTCGGAAAGGGGGGGGGGGGGTGTGATTGTGCAGGGTTGGTGGAGGAGGTTCTGTATTGCCACTGTTCTGCAGCTGTTCGGTGCGAGTAGCTCAAGGCTCTGGATTGATGGTTTCATCTAGCGTTCCCTAATGTTGCCTATTTTTAACATCCAAATAGCTCCCAATATCACCAAATATCGATCCTTCAGCATCCCCTCCTTTTCCCGCCTGTTTTTTACTGTAGCCATGCTTTAAACCCCTCATACGTAGGTCAGCCTCCAGCTCTGGGGCCCCTTTGTCCTAAACTCTGAGTCTGATCCGGAAGCTTGAGCGTAGGCTGTCCGTGAAGCAGCAGGGGATGTGAAGATATGGCGTATGGCGCTCGGCTGTCTGGATGTTGTTGGCCAGCATTCAGCCAGGGAGCGTCGTCGCCCACGCATCCAACCCAGAGTCTTAAGTCGCTCGGCATCCGGAGGGAGTCTTCGAGGGTTTAGGCGGTTTCGGGATTTTCTGCGTTTGCCTACGGCCTTTTTAGCTCATTAAAGGCGTCGAATCATCTCCCAGCCGCTGCTCTCCGGGTCTGCCTTATCCAAAGGGTAAAAACTCCTCCTACTCTTCGAGAGCAGGTAAAGAGCGTTTTGTTCGTGTTGGACGAGAAGAAACGAACGAATCGATTCTCGCAGGAGGGTGTCCCTCGTAGCGGAAGAATAGACCCTCGGCTCGAGCAGCGGAAATTCAAGTCCGCTCTGTCTGATCGTGGCCAGGACGATTTGCCGATCGATTGTCCGGCATGTTTGATGGGAGCCGGACGTCGGGGCTCAATAGATGAGTGGCAGTAGGATTATCTTAGGAGGGCCTAGATGGAGAAGCGGGTGGGACCGATGTGGGTCGAAGAATGTCAGTTAGACGGTAGATGTTTGAGGCTTTGTTTCAGGCTCAGATCCTTCCCTGTAATCCGGTTGCAGGGGCCTCTTGAACGTTAGAAGCGATTGCTGGGGCTTCTGCTGGCTTAGAGGGTCGTCTGGGGGTGCTTTAGGGCCTGGATGTATAGATTGGCAGGAGTAGTATTAAGATAGTGTCCGATGGAGGGCTAGTAGAAGGTTGAGGTATCCGTTCGGGCTTAAGTGGCCTCTTCTGTCTGATATGAGGGAGTTCTTGACATCTTGGAGCGGTCTTCGAGGGGTTTCTGATGATGGAGGGCAAGGTCGGTCGAGAGTGCTTGGTAGGCATGGCAGGGCCTCAAGTACATGTGGGTAGGCGTAGAATGACGCGGAAAATCAATAGTCGGCCACTAGGCGTTCAAATTTACTCTCTCATGACCCGTTTTCGAGGGAGCTTGGAAAGTTTTAATGCGAGTCCTGGGCTCCCTCGATACGGAAATCCAAGGTTGGCCGGGGTTGCTTGATTGGGGCCTGAAGACAGGTGTCTAAGAATAGTATACCAGTTGGCAGAAGCAGCTGCGGTGTGCCGTTCGGGCTTAAGTCATGGTCCATGGCACAGTCGGAGGGTGCTTTGATGGTTCCAGATGTTGGGAACTATGTTGGCTGGAGGAGCTTTGAATACAGGTTGAGAGTACTACTAAGTTGGCATATAACAGCTGGCAGTAGCAGCTCTGATTTTTTCATTCGGACTCGGGCCATCGGTTTTGCTTCCGCCAACTAGATTTATGTCTGCGGGGGCACCAAGGGATGCCCCCCCCAGACTTCAAACCACAGATCCGATGAACCACAGGTAAAGCCACACACACAGTCCTGGTGGAACATCTCGTGAGATCATCCATAGGTCCTCTTGGAAGCTGTTCCTCCCTTCAATCGAGATCTTTCCTGTCCTAGGCCATGAATCCCCACAACCAAGCCGAGACTGCACGCACGTGATCGTCGGCCATACCTCGGCCATAACAACAATTCATTCAGCATCAACATCTTCCATAACTCTGAAATCTGACTCTTACACCAACACATCCACTCGTAGTAGTCAGTGAAGATGCGGGGTACGGCCGTCACATTGCCTTAATAGGTCGATCTGCCGAGAGAATAGAGTGCGACACTGCGGGATATCCGTGAATAGCTTCACCCCAGGGTCATTCGTAGATATTTAAACCGCTCGAACTCAGACCTTCCTCTTTCTTCCTCCATCATCTCTCTCATATATTTCATCAGCCAGTTTATATATCATCAAACACAGTCAAAGGTCTTCGATGATGAGGATGATGAGGACATCCTTATCACTTTGCTCAAGGATGTCTTTCTTTACCATACAATCTTGACCAAGCATTACTGGTGATCAAAGAGGCTCTGGGCCAAGTCATCAACTCTACCTCTTAAAGCTTCTGGCTTTGGTACCTATCTTGAATTCTGCCAACGACTGGCCTTGGAGCTCTTTCCTAAGCACACAAATATAATATTTTATCACCTATAAATATAGACATTCGATGGTCCGTCAGCTTCAAACATGCTGGATGTCATTATCAGCCGGCACAAGACTGTATTCGCACCACAGTGCTTGGCTTGAGGAAGTCAATCACACTGTCCCTTCGAGGTCCTGGCTTTGGAGGTTCGTGACATAGTGCACAAACATTGTTTGCCGGTCGGAAAGGTGCACCCATATCTGGAGTTTCAGAGAGCTTTATATCAAGAGCAAATTCCACAGGACGCAACGAAGAACGGTACCACCTATACTATTATATATATAGGTCAGTATCTTCATAAGTCTGGAAATTTCGGAAGAAGGGCTGACGTCATAGTCAGCCGGTACCAAGAGAATCTTCGCATGCAGCTCGACGTATGATTACTAGCAATGACTCACCGAAAGCTTCTTCTCGCAACACTCCCCATGAAGTACTCGAAGGTACTGAAGGGACCAGATGTGGGTCGATCATAGACGAGGAACAAACAACTCATCACAGGGTTTGACGGAAATAGTCCATGGTAGTGGGGAGCTTGAAGAAATAAACCTAATCAGCTGTTGAAGAAACCTACATCATGTAAGATCGGAACTGGCATTGGCGAACGATTGGTTCGGGTGTCAGTGAACGATACGCCGTTCCAAGCGCAATAGTCCCCGGACTCCTTTGCTCAGACAAGAAGGGAAGTAGACCAAGACCAGCGTGAAAGGTCTAGCAGCCAAAGTCGAAGGACCCGGGATTGAAGAAGCTGGCACGAACTTGAACAGTAGTACGAAGACCACGTGGTGTCTCTGTATGGAAACAGCTGAAGCGGCTTATGAAAAGCACAAGCACCAATGTTCACTGCCACAGACACAACCGAGCTGCGAGACCTACCTGCACGCAGTCGTCTTTCACGATCCCACCGAGATTCTACACTCGACAAGGAAAAAGGCGCGTCCAGGGACGTAGACCAAATTCTCTGACAGTCGAATCCCCATACAAGGTCAGCTCTTCGGTTCGCCCCTCATCTCCGCCCTCGCCACACTTACGCTTTGGGGTCTGGCTCACTCTCTTCCTCCCTTGATCATATTATCGCTTCTATACGGCTTTTTCGGCGGAGGATACGTCGTCTTGTGGGCCAGGATAGGAACCTTTCTGGACGATGATGACCCAACTATTGCCTTGACCACGTTCGGTGTTTTTACATTCCTAAAAGGCGTAGGAAATGTGCTTGCAGGACCGATCAGTTCTCTTCTAACAACGCAAGCTGCTGCCGCACGACAATACGCTATCGGCAGGTACAAAGGCGTGGTTATATATACTGGAGTCTGCATGTTTGCCAGCTCACTTGCCATGGTTGTCTGGTATATAGGGCGGATGATACCCAAGCGGATCCTGCGTTGTCTTGCCGTATGGCGCTGCCCTGCCTGATGGAGCAGGTTCACAAACTATCGACGCCATGATAGTTCCAAAACATGCTTCCATGATAACGGCGTCTTGACTGGAGTCATAGACTATATGGCCGATTTCACTATTGAGGAGTGAGGCTGTGAACCAGCGATCCCGTGAGCGTCTCTGAATCGAGTAGCGGAAGTGAATAAAGCGGTCTTGACTAGGATGGCCCAGATTATTACAAATGTAACGATCAGGGACGAGGCAGCAAACCAGCGATCCCATGAACACGCCTGGAGTGAGCCTCGGAAGTACGACTATGAATCGTACAACGCCGGCACTCGCGAAGAGCGTGAGGCTATCGAATACGAGTGGAAGGAGGAATATGAAGATGTGGACCCGAAAACTTACTATTGGTGAGGCTCCCAAAGACAAGAATAGCACGTCAAAAGGCTGGAACATCCCAAGCTGGAGAGAATGCTCTCCAAGGACCATGCCAGTATACGAATCGGGCATTGAGTTTGTCACATACTCAAATTCCTCATATTGCGGCTTGGTCGTGATGCAATTACGGAATCTATAGTCGTAACGTCCCAAACTCCGTTGAGCTGGGTATCTGAACTCCTTATCTGTGATAACAGCGCGAAATCGAGGAGCTGAAGAGAAGCTTGCCGCAGTAAGAGCCAAGAAATCCGCTTCTGCTGCCGCAAGCCAGGCACAATTACGAGACAATACTGTGATCGACCTAACGAACGGCCAATCTACTATATCTGGGACGGGCTTGACCTCTCATCATTACGCGGAGCCGCGACGTACCTTAACCTCGCCAACGTCATCAGCGCAGTCATGAAAATCACTGCCCGCTCAGGGTTCTTGCCCTTCTTTAGCTGATTACTTAAAGCCGCTCCAGAATTTGCTTGACCACAGGAATTGAAGAAAGTCATAGCTCGCTCAGTGTTCTTCTCCATCCATCATGAGGGTGAGGCGGCCCAAGACTGGACCACTTGTCGTAAAGGTTCGAAAGAGTTGTTCAGTAGTAGATCTGAACACCGATTCTTACACCAAGAAATTCCCACAGCCACACTCCGTCACAAAGTAGATCTCTTCGCTGGCTGGTGACGTAGGAGAGCGAAGAAAGTTACGACTCTCCGAAGATTCTTACTTTCTGTTGCTAGTCACACAGAAGTTATTTCGTTGACATCATAAATCACGGCGGAAAGACAGCCGGAAGCCTATCGGTCAAGCTACGCTCAGTCTATTGTTTGGGTCACGGGGACGATGAAAGACGTTATGAAGTCCAGAACACGGAATTCAGATCCATGAGCGATGTCCGCCGGCGGCGACAGATTCGGCTGACGAACCGCTCATAATCTGACTTGTGTCGGGAGAAGACCCCACAAGACAGCATTGAAGCCGTGGATGACGAGCGTGAGCTTGTTTGCCGGTTTAAGCACAGTGTAATGCGAAACTTGGTAAATACTCAGATGTCATGAACACTTACACCACGGCCGATGAAAGTCACTTCCCGCTCAGCGCTCCTGTCTTCTATGGCTTTCTCGCGCAGCAACGTCACTTCCTAACTTCAAATCGAGCGTCATTAGAAGGTCACAAGCGCCGGATTGGTATCACTAGGCACCGGAATGGTATCGATCGCAGAGCCACATCCGGGTATTGATCCGAAACGAGAGGCGCACGGCTCGTTTGCCTTCTATCAGAGATACAATGTAACGCTTGAGAGCCTCGACTAAGGAAGAGAGCTCAGGCGGGTGGGGTTTGGCGAGTGGACAAAGAGACAATGTTTACCGTGGTGGCAGTGGGCCGCTATATAATCTCGAGGTGATGGTTTTCGAAACAACAAACCACCGATTCCTTGGTGTATTCACGCTACATGTATCATACCTTGCTGCGTTGGCTCCGACCATCCCAGTGGAGTTCGAACCAGTTTCTTATTGATAAGGATATCGCTCACTCGTATATATATCTGCAGTGTTTTTGGACCTCCTGTTCGCAACCCACAGCTTTGGACGTCTCTGATGCCATTCGACAAGCTACCCATCGAGGCACTCGGTATGATCGTGTTGAAACGCGATTATTCGGACCTGAAAACTGCAGATGGTGAAGCACGATGCTCAAGCACTAATTTATACCTTATCAGAGTACGTGCGAACAGTGACAGCGGCTCCAGGGATTCTGCCGGTACCCTCTTTTACCAACCTAGAGAACTCATCCAGCTTGAGACAAGTACATTCCGCTCCGGAGATTCTGCAGGTTTTTGTTGCACCATCAAACCGACCGGCCCACCCCTGAAACCCAGGGTTCAAGCAATCACGGCCTTGTCCACTTCAGATGCCCAGAAAGTCCTATACTTGACACAGTAACCTGACAACAGCTTCACGCGGCTCATCATCCAATACTCGAAACTTGCTAGTGTCAATATGCAGCTTCCTAAAGATGGTGAACTACGATGCTCAAGCGCAGATTCATAGCATGTCAAAGTACGTACGAAAAGTAACGACGGCTTCAGAGGTTCTATCATGATTTCCATTCGTTGATCTTGACGACTCATTTACGTTGGGAGATAACAGCGGTCTCAGAGATTCTCCCAATACGCTCTTTTAAGGGATCTTGTTCTGCATGAGAGTGAAATTGAAGGCAGAGTGTTCGTTCTGCCATCGATTCAGCGGCTTTCTATTCCTTTCATTTCTACAGAGATGTTGCCAGTATTGCGTCGAATGCCATTACGATATCGAGCCGATCATTCGTTATATGGCGACTTAAGCATACAAGGTCCCATTAAGGCTCTTCAAAAGCTCCTTAGGATGCAGTGGCCATCGGGTTACTTCGGGGAACCTGTCAGACCACGGACAAAGCCATATGGATGAGATAAGTTGATGAGCCGAGGGTTGGCTCGCCAAGCTGGGAATAACCGACAAGGTTGTGTGAATTTAGCTTGATCAATCTCAAGAATTCTTTCAGGCCTGAGAAGAGTACATCGACTACTAGCGACGTCAGAGTGTGTCGAGGCCTAAGTCGGCCAAACAGCACTAGGCAGTGAACAACTACTAAGAAGAGGAATAAGAACATTTTGCCCAAATTTCTTCTGGTTTTGCTTTCAAACAGGAAGCGCCCTTATTGAAAGGTGGATTAGCTCGGAACGAGGTATCTTACTGGACAACTCAACTTCTGTCTAGCGGACGATAAAATTCACCACGCTACGGCTCGTCAGTTCCTTTGTGTGCATTATACTCATTTGTCTTAGATTGGAAGGTCCACAAAAAGTGCGTCCTGTCACGGTTAATGTGATGGAAACTGTGCACGTGGGTATGATCACTTCTTGGGGCAAATCCTAAATAATGTGTCCGCTGGAATCCAAGTCATCGAGCAACTAGGGTGAGATGGAAGAGCAGAAGAAGGAGCTTGAGGAGAAGGTAAAAGAGGAGTTGGAGGGGGGGAAATCTGCCCTGCATTGATATATATAGCCAACTACGGTGCAAGGGCTGCGGATCATGCTCAGAGTTTCACGATCTCCGTCGCACTGAATACTATATAAAGAACTGCTCACTATCCGTGGTTTCAAATCGACTACAAGGCTTTGGTCAAAGAGCTGAGACCAGACTGTACTACCGAAGCAGTTGTTCACGGCATTGCCATATACCGTATCGAAGGCAAAGCTCGGCTTTAATAAAGGAGAGCATTTGCTGGTTGTTCCTCCAGACACTAGAACTTCCTGCGCGCTTGAGGGAGTTTAGCACCTCAAGCAGCTAGCAATCCAGGTAATGCTTTGACCGATAGTTGAGTCAGCGAAGCACTTGGAAATCGATCATCAGCTCCGCCAACTCGCCGTGCCGACCATGATTTGGGTGTTCGAGCCTCATCCGTTGATAGAGCTCCTGGTGACGATAGCGATACAGCAATGCTCCTTCGCCAGTCTCGTGACCAATGCAGGGACTTGAAAGAGGGATTCGGGAAAACGTTCTGAAGAATCAAAGGAGAACATGATTCGTTGAAGAAGCAGAAGGGGGAAGGGTTGGCCCAGCTTAAGATGTCGAGACGTGAAAGCGGGTTCGGGGAAACGTTCTGAAGAATCAATAGAGAACATGATTCGATAAGACACAAAAGGAAAAGCTTGAATCGGCTCAAAAAGCCTTAAAGATTCAGCGCGAGTAACAGAAAAATTCGGACCTAAGATAGCAGAGCTGATGAGAAGCTCAAAAAATAGAAGCTTCAAGAAGGACGGACGAGCTTCGCAACAGGGTACAAGATCTAAAACCAGAGATCGATTCGGGGGATTTCAGAGAGCTTGAAAAGATCAACAACATTATGGCGTGCAAGTTTCGAGTCGTGAAAGCTCGACTGTACTCTCTTGCCGGACTACTATATACCTCAGACAGCGTGCTGTCGCATTGTAGTGGTGGCGACGCATTCCAGGACCTCTTCCTCTGGACATCCATCTCTTTCCCACTTGCAATAATTCAGATCAAGGTCGGCAAAGGAAATGTGGCATATTCAGAAGAACTGTGCTGGGAAGAGCTTCTTACACAAAGCCTAGATCAAGGTCGGCAAAGCAAATGTGGCATATTCAGAAGAACTGTGCTGGGAAGAGCTTCTTACACAAAGCCTAAATCAAGGTCGGCAAAGCAAATGTGGCACATTCAGAAGAACTGTGCTGGGAAGAGCTTCTTACAAAAAGCCTAAATCTCCATGCAGGCGGATTCAAGGATCTTCACTTCCACCCTTTAATCGTGGGTTGGCATAACTACTAAATATATGTCACTGCATGTTCTGGATCATCGCCATCGAACCAGTGGCACCAGGCAGCGGCTGCTCCATCGTTTTGGCCATCTCCTCGCGTCTCGCAAATGGCATGCTTACGGTACTATCTCTTACCAGAGCTTGGTCGGTGAAGGTTGGTTAGGGATATATATAAAGGTCGACCGTTGAAAGGAAGTGATTGATAGACGCGGTATGCCGTGAAAGAGGGAATGCAAACGAGGATGACAGAACCTACGGGCAGTCTCTCAAGACCCATCCTGAGAGTGGTAGCAGTCAATCAACTTTCCAAACTGATGGGGAATCCGCCAGGGACTAAATTATGGGTTGAAGGCCAAGCTAAGAATGGCGAAGATGGCAATCTGTTTCCTTCGCCGTCGCAGCGCGTGGTGGGTTTCGGGGGTCCGGGGGATAAAGAGTCCAGGGGGCGAAAAAGGGGGGCCCCAATAGATATCATCAAAGATATAGACGGAGTGGATAGAAAAGATGATTATTGAATAGTATATAGCAACAGATGCGCAAATTTATAACCTTTGCTCAATGGCACGAGAGACGAAAGTTTTTCTTGCGCCCGCTTGCTTGTCTTTGATCAAGGAGACGACGTGAGAGTGGTTCTCGAATTAGAACAAAGCGGTTTTCGACAGTTACGACCACTGAGTTTTGTTACTATAGACCATCGGATCCGAGCAATCATTTTTCCAGATTACGAAACGCGTAATTCCTTTTCTTCTTTTTCTTCTTTTTCTTCTTTTTCAACAGTAATCTAGCAAAAGGGAATACTTAAGTGAACGTTGGCGTGTTCCCCCTCCTCCCCTCTTCCCCTCTTCCCTCTTCCCTCCTCCCCTCTCCCCTCTTCTTCTTCTTCTTCTTCTTCTTCTTCTCCTTCCCCCGGGGGGGACATTCTGCGCTTTGTTTTCTAGACGACGTTTGTTTGATCTTTGTCACCCCGCACTTCCACTCGGCTTTTTTTTTCTTTTTCTTTCACATCTTCCCATACTCATCTCATATCGTTCGTTTTCCACCCTCTCTCTCATATTATTTACCGATGATTTATCAGTTAGTTTTTCGAAGCGCTCAGATGCTCACTTCATCGTATCTCATCTTATCTTAGCCGGTTTCCTTTCGAAGCTAGCGCTTCTACCAGAGCCACGAGCATTGAGTTTGAACTTGATACTGCACAGCTCCACAGATCCTGTTCGAAGGGGCAAAGACGCACGGTTGCTTGAATTTTGATAGCATCGCTGAACCTAGCACTGCACCTTTTGATCCCTCAACCTCTCTCAGCACCGCTCTACTCCAGCACCGACATGAGCAGGACGTCCACAGAGACGATCACGGAGTAGCAGCGGCCATGGGTCCTTCCAGTGCTATCACCGCCATCCCACTACCTCCTCAGCAGCCTTCAGGCCAAGGAGGTTTAGCACAGGATGAAGAGGAGGAATGGGAAATCAAAAAGATTCTTGACAGGAGATGGACGGAAAGGGGCTATGACTACAAGGTGCGCTGGAACGATACATGGCTCCCTGGACGCGAGCTTGTGAACACACAGGACTTACTGGGGGCTTTTGAGGCCGAGGCCATCATGTGCAGCCTAGACGCAAGCGGGGCAGACCGGCACGCTCACATCGCTGTAGGTGATCTATAGCTGCTTTGTTCAAGGTGAAGGTATATATGTCCTTGATTCTATCTGAGCATCTGTTCCCAGGTTTTGTAATTTGTCACTACAAGTTCTCAGTCTTCCTTCCCTCAAGCTTGCAACCCATTTTCAATAGTACTGCTGAAGTCATTTGTGCATGGCTTGTTCATCTACATCAACGACGATTCATTTTTGTAATGATGCTAGAGGCTTTCCTGCATCAACAGTATTGTTGCTGACATGAAATTTATCATTTTAGTCATTCGCTGTGGTCTAGTTCAAAGCTTTTTGAATCATATTTCAAGCGAAATCGTAACGAGAATTCTGCATTGTGAAATAGACAGCAGATTACAGACACTTCAATCTTTTAATGTTGAGAGGCTCTTTTGTGGCCAGCGCTGTGTTGTGAGGTTAGCAGACGAAGATGAGATTAATACATTCATCTTGTTTAATTGTGCCGTACTTGTATCGAGATGTTATCTGATTTGCAGACAAAGTCATTATGCAAAAATGTGCTGAATACAATCGCTTCTCAGCATAGGGTGTCCTCAATCAAGTCGCAAAGCTATTGCTGTTGACAGGGTTGATGCAAAAGAATTCCTTGGTAAAAAGAGGTCGACCTCAAGTGCCTGACCATTCTCTCAATTGACTGGTTGAATCAAGTGTATCTGGATGATTTGGCATACTCTTTGCGCGTAATTCAACGACTCTTTTCATCAATGCAATGGCTTCGCTGTGACGACCTTGAGAGTTGTAGGTACATGCTAGGTTGCCCATGCTGGTCAGCGTGTCTGGATGCTCTGCTTTCAGCACCCTTACCATCGTCTTCATCACTTGCACCTCCAGCTCCTCTGCCTCGTCCCACCGCCCCTGATTCCAGTACGTGGCTGCCAGATTGGCCATGCTGGTCAGCGTGTCTGGATGCTCTAACCCAAAGATTTTCTGTCTCATCTCAAAAGCAGCTATACTTCTTGTACAGGCAATTTCAAATCGTCCTTGCAGCATATCAAAGCAAGCTATCTTTTGTAAAAGATAGGAATATTGCTCTGAACGCATCTTCTTTACATTTCTGTATTGAATCACGGTTTCTGCGTGAGGCAAGAGAGTTTCACATGCGGTCCAGGTTTCAAAAACACCACTTGGGAAGTTTTCTGCAACCTTTAGCAAGGCTTGTTCTTGCCACTTTTCTTTCGTGCCCTCCATCTCCAGCCATTTTCGAGTGGCCAGCTGCACCAGTCGATGCAATTGATAGCTTGCTCCATTGTATTCAACACTGATAAGTGAGAACGCTTGTAAAGTTCCTAATGCCGTCATTACATCAACATTGCGGTCGGTATCATTTTTTAAAAGATTCTTTGAAATCCCCTGCCGATCTAGGACCGCCATAAGTGATAGCATCTCCGCGGCACGGGACTTCTGTTTGCTTATAAGATCAAAGGATAGCTTCCAGGTTCTGATAACAGAGTTCTGGCTTTCCGAATCCCTTCTGAGGTCCCCAAGATCCTCACTTAATAAGTCTTGTACCTCAGAATCATTGGTGTGGAACATATCAAGGTACTCTGCGAGACTACAGTTATTCTGGCTGAGGAAGGCGGCTGCTTGCGTGATTGCGAGTGGTACATATTCTAAAGCATCAAGGAGCGTTCTAGAGTCTTTGTCATTCCAGGTATCAGGTTGTTCAGATTGAGATCGCAATAGTTCCTGTGCCTCTGAAGAAGTCATGAGTGGTACCATGATAGATGCGTGTCTACCCGCCAGTCTTTCGCTCATACGTTTATCTCTTGTGGTGATCAACATCAAACCCCGTGAGTTTTGAGGTAAATAATGTGAAAGAGGCCTTGTCTGCTCAAGATCAGTGATAGTTGATGTTGGCTTTGCAAAGAATGTATCTAGATCATCAGCGTTGTCCAACACCATCAACCATTGTTCATTGTCATTGAACCATTCAGAGACCAATAGAAGCGTATCAACTGCAGGGGCATTCCACCCAGGAAGTTCCAGTCTTCTTGCTATATCCCTGTATGCTTGCTTAAGCCGTTGTCTTGTACTAGCATGAACCCAGACAATATGCTTATTGGGGTGAAGATTCCGATATCGATAACAGTATTCAATAGCAATCTGTGATTTTCTAAGCAAGTTTTAGCAACAGGTTATATACACATTTTAGAAACCAGCTTACCCAGCACCACCGATCCCTGCTAATGAAATACGATGATGAGCTTTGATTTGCTCGTTGATATTCTTGAAAACCTGAACGCGATCCACAAACATAGCATCTTTGTTGAACGGTACTAAGAACAGAGGTTTCGCCATTTTTAAAGAATCTACATGTATGAGATTAGCATTATTTCTCCTCATAAGTAGAACTTCTTAATTTCAGCAAGCTTGTTTATACACTTGATTCATGTAGCAGTGACATAGTACATCTTTTCAAGTTTTAATCATAAAGGCTGCAATCACGGTTCTATAGAAAATGTATGTTGATTGGAATTCAAGATCGTACAGTTAAAATGGGAACAATACCATGCGTAGGTTGCAGTCCTTTCACCCATCTCCTCAACTCTCCTAGAATTGACTCATATCCATCATCATCTCTGCTGCCGAATTTGGTCATATCCTGAACTGTCAGCTTGATTATATAGGCAACGAAAGATATCACTTGCCATGTGATTAGCACGTATTCCATAGTTTGCATATCCAGGGATGATCGCGGAATCCATTTCAACGACCTGAACATAATTAACACAACTTTAAAGTAGTGCACTTGTAGTCATATTTACTTTGCCAACAACAGGAAGCGGAAGCTCCTCAAAGAAACAGGTAATGGCTATTTCTGAACCTTCGTTTACACGCATTCTCAACAGACCATGAAACCCATCTTGAACTCTGGCAAGCATTTCTGATCCGGGTCGAAGAACAGATACAATATCGAAATTTGGGTATTTGATTATCCTTGCAATTGTTGTTCCAAATTTGGCCCACGCTGCAAGATCCGCTCCATGATGTGGTGTACCTAAGAATGATATGCCTATGGTACAGGAGCTGACCTGTCGCAAGTGTCTTTCAGGATGGTTTCTGGATGTCCACAGGCAGTCCTGCGTAACAAGGCCTCCGAGACTGTGCGCGACAAAGACAATCTTCCGATCTTCCTGTACACAAATCAGCACTGCAAAAGGGATATACACATAGGGTCATAGTCTCACAGTATCCGATTTTTCTCTCAGACGTGTGAGTCCTCCAAGTAAATTCAGCGCATGATTGCCTACTCGATTTTGAGAGGCTGGACTCCAGAAATTGACCACGTCTGCATCATATCCGAAGGACAGTATTCGACTATTGGGAATATCACAGCTTAGAAGAGAGGCTGGCCAGTGAATTCCTGTCTGCTGGTGACACCATGTTCTAGCTGGATCCCCTGTCAGGCCATGTACAAAGACGATGCTATGAGGAGCACAGCAGCGTCAGCAGATTTCAGCGTGGAGTTGAAGGAAGCTCTTACTCAACAACAGTCGCTGTGGGGTCGGATGGTTCATGTAGAACCCTCACACCGAGCCCTGGATTCGCGTTTGGATTCCAATCAACAAGCCGTTCTGTGTCACTCACGGTCTCTTTCCCTTCATATTCTGTTGTGTTCTTTGCCGTGCCTGGGGAATCTGCGGGACCCAAGTTCTCACCCGCCGGAGCTTCTCTTTTCTTTGATCTGAATAGCTTTGGCATGGTTTCATGCTGCTCAGCTGGTACAAAGGATGTAGGGGCCGCCTCTCTTCCCTACGGAAACGAGGCAATACCGCTGTATTTTGACTGGTATTCGCACATGCTTTATCAAGGCTGAAGCTCGATCATTAGGCTGAGCCCACCACTGATAAGATGCTCAGCCGAGTCGACAGCTAACTCTAACTTGCGATTGGGCAAACCCAACTGGGCACCTAAATCCCGATAAATCCGCTGTCTTCAGCCTTAGATGGATATCATTCAGCCGCACAATAGCAGCAATCTAGTCGGTAGTTTCTGTCCCCTCGTTCTCAAAGTCGGCCTCTGCAAATTCCTACCCGGCTGGTCGTACGACGAGAAGAAAACCAGGACTTTCCGTCATGCCGGGTAAAGATTTATGCCTACTATCCCTTGATGACGGTGGAGTGCGTGCGCTGTCGTCACTCGCAATCCTCAGACGACTAATGGAGACCATCAACCCGGATGCGCCGCAGAAGCCATGCGAGTATTTCAACATGATTGGAGGAACGAGTACCGGTGGATTGATCGCTATCATGCTGGGTCGTCTTGAGATGAATATAGATGAATGTATCGATGCTTACGTCGCATTGTTTGATCGAGTTTTTCGAAAGAAGCGGCATCGTGTCACAATAAGCGGAAACGTGCAGGGGAGGTTCGATATGGAGGAGTTGGAACGGTCAATTCGAGAAATCGTAAAACGAAAGGACCAAGCAGGCGAAAATGCCCTCCTCAAAGGATCCGAGAAGCAGCAGTGCAAAGTGTTAGTTCTTCGAAATTTACGTCCATCATTATAATCCTGGTGATGCTAACGACCTCTAGATTTGTATGCGCCCTGAGCAAAGAGACTGCCGACACAGTCCTTTTCACATCGTATCCCTCTCGAGGATCATCGGATATGTACAATAAAACACGAATTTGGGAGGCAGCTTGAGCTACATCGGCTGCATCGTCCTTTTTTGATCCAATCACAATCGGTCAGTTCGAAGAAGAGTTCGTCGATAAGGCTGTAGGGACCATTGATCCTGCCGCGCAGCTTTGGAACGAGGCCAAAAGTATATGGTCCGACGAAGCGCTTGAAGGAAACATCAAATGCCTGGTGTCCATCGGCACCGGAGTTCCAAGCTTGACTAGCTATGGATCAAGCCTCCTTGAGATTGGAAAGACATTGCAACAGAGACGGAACAAACAGCAGAGGCTTTTCATCAAACACACTCAGATCTCGACGATGGGAATCGATACCTTCGCTTCAACGTTTCCCATGGGCTTAAGAGTATTGGGCTCGACGATGCAACACAGAAGAACAAGATCATGGCCGCCACAACTCGTTATGCGGCTTCGGAAAGTGTGATGAAACAAATGAAGCTTTGTGGAAACAAACTCTCAACACGAGAATGTGCGTCAAGGTTTGCCTGATAACTTTCGCTTTGTTTAACTCTCTGAATAGACACTGGACCATACAAAGTGTCATTCAGTTTGAAAGGCTTACCGCGTGCATCCAAATTCGTAGCTTGCGACCAGGAAATGTATGGCCTTGAGGGAAACCTTCTTCCCAAGCCAACTCGTGAGACTCGCCGGAAGGTGTTCGTCTTAACGGACTTGGTGGCTCCGGCAAGACCCAGCTAGCAATCGAGTTCGCTCAACGATCCCAGAAGATTTTCAGTTCCATCTTTTGGTCAACGGCGACAGTAGAGAAAGCGTGCGTCAAAGTTTTGCTCAGATTGCTCGAAAATTGCCGAAAGATCAGATTCCGAATTGGTGTAGGAAATTCTTCAGAGCATCCCCTGAGGAGCTAGACGAAATCATTAGCAATGTTCTTCATTGGGTTGATCAGCACGGAAACAATCGATGGCTTCTCATCTTCGACAACGTTGACCGTGACCATTCCCTTGAAGCAGATGATCCTCAATCATTTGCCGTGGAGGATTTTTTTCCAGAAGTCAATCACGGCTCTAGTTTGATAACGAGCCGCTTACGACAGCTTCGGCAACACGGGCAGGATAGGCAACTTGGGAGGATGAGCAATCTGCAAGGAGTGAAAGTATTACAATGCAGAATAGGACGATCACTTGAAGGTAATGAAAACAGTCTGATGACCTTATTTCAATGCGCTAAGCACTATAGGCATTGAGAGAATCGTCGACCTAGTGGGTGGACTTCCACTTGCACTTGCTTATGCAGGCTCTTATATTCACGGAACGACTATAAGCGTGGATGACTATATCCGATTCTATCAAGAGACATGGGAGAAGCTTTTCAACAATAAGACAACGCAATTAAAGGATTATCCTCGCAGCATTTTATCCACTTACACCATTTCCTATGAGTATGTTCAACGCAATGACGCTAGCGCCGCAAAATTGCTTAATTTATTTGCATATCTTGATCATTCAGATCTGTGGTACTTTTTGTTAACGTCGTTACTTGACGAGAGCATTGTTCCAAAAGAGACATTGCCCATCTAGTTTTCACATGAAATAAAGACAGAACTTGATTTTACACAGAAGATTCGAATGCTGCTGGATTACTCCTTGATAGAAACACGGTATGACATCTCATCATATGCGATTCATCCAATTATGCAAAGGGATATCCACTCAAAAAAGGAAGGGATGCTCTCAAACATGGTAATAAGGTTCTAGTCGCTGAACAGTTGAGTGGAACTCACGCAATATCTCTATCATTGGCTTTTCAAAACCTAGCCTTCCGGCTTCTGAAATGCCACGATTTATCACGTCTTTTCCCGGAGCTGTCAGGCGTCTTCAAGAAGGTCTTAGCTAACGACGGGCACAAGGACGGGCAAGAGGATAGAGACGAAGAGGATAGAGACGACGAGGATGAAGAGGAGAACGAGACGTGGGACGAGAATACAGCAAGAGATAGAAATATAGCTATAGCCTGCCGGTTTCCTCAAAGGACAAAGGAAAAACTAAAGGACATGGAGGTATTTCTTGACCAAAGTCAAGAAATATATAATCGTGAGTACCTGCTACGTGAAAGCTTTATGTTTCATTGACTGATTAATTGGGAACAAGGTGGACTCGGTCGAACCGCAGGACCACTAACCCCGAAAGTGCCAGCGCTGGTCAAGGTCACGATCTACCACCGCAATTTGCTGGAACCGGGCAGAGCACTACGCAATCACAGGGCGAGTTTCAAAGTACCAAACGCCAACGCCAGCATGCATGACCAGCTGGCTGCGATCGACACTCAGGCAGATCAAAAAGCTTTGGGGGCTCAGCGCAATCAAAGACCACACGGCCAAAAAGACTTACTGGTTGAACCAGGAACGCAACAATCAAATCCACCATTAGCCCCTGAACAGGATCTACTTTCAAACCTTGCAACATCTTCGAGATTTGCTGAAGCCTTAAGGCCGTAACTTAGCAATCTTCCACTTCAAATGACCATAACAGCAGCCGATGAGATCAGCACGCCAGCCAGCATACCTGTAGCCCAGCCACCTATTGCGCCTACCCCGTGGAACTATCAGGCTGAATCGTTTCAGCCGGGGAATAGTGCATTGCAGAATTCACAATTTGAACACCGGCCATACCATCTATAACCAGCATGGAATATTTGTGGCAGCTGCAGAAAGACAAGATGAAGGGCATTACAACGAAGGCCAAAGTCAACATCATATCAATGGTAAGTTGACTGTTCGTAAACTGGCGTACCAGACTAACCAGTTGCATCAGACAATAATATATCCAATAATGTTTTGTCGGCCGATAATTTTCTGATAGAAGGTTATGAAAACATTGGATACCTTCTCGATGAATTTATCAGCAATACATCAGAACCTCTGAAGCCTTCAGCCTCTTCAGTGCTTTAACCCCTATGGCTCCATCAAAACCTAATGCAAAGCGCACGCCAGTTACTTGAGAACGATTGATCAACACAATTGGCGACCTCCAGACCCTCGCCACTTCCCAGCTCATATGATGTTCCATCGAACGTCTGCAGGCCGTTTGAGGAGTTTGTTTTTCTAGTGAAACATACGTGATCGCAAGGTGTCGCGCGTTTGGTGGTAAGAGCGGTACATTGTTTGGGTTAGCGCATCGAGTGTACACCATGGGTCTTGAATCAAGCAAATACACCTTCTCCACATCAACTCCCATTTGTTGTGCGGCGCCCTCTTTCCCCCGTTCCTGAGCTTTGTATCAGTAACAGTTCCAGTTGTGAGAACGAAGTGTTCAGACCTTGAAATACTCTTGGATGTTGAAAGACTCAGCTACGTGTGGAAGGGTTGTCATAGGTCATGATAACAGATTGGTGAGGAGCTCTGGCCGATCTTTCTGAATTAGTTGATCCAACTCGGCTTTCGCACGATTGGCCGATTCCCTATCCACCGCAAGGAACTTTCCACTTCTAGACTTTTGCCTAAATTAGTTAGTCCTAACCTTTATATTTTATATTGAGGACGGAGGGCTTCAGCCCTACCATCACAACCACTGTTCTTCTCGCAACGCCACTACTACTACTACTACTATGCCCTTATCAAGGTAGCTTCAGTTACACTTGTTTCGCGGACCATCACAATCCTACTTCTGCTGACGAGCATACCGTTATACAGTTTCGTCACGGCCAAGTTGATCTCTGGGGCAATGGACAAGCTCGTCAGCTTCATGGTTCAATCGTACCGTTGGTGATATTTCGAGGGACCTATGAGGGGCTCTACGTGTACACTTCTTCACTTGCCCTAGGCATTCCATATTCTGGGCTCCTCATGGCTATTAAGGAACCGTTGTCTCTAGATCCTCGGCTGAGGACTGTTGATGACCTTGCTAAAGCTTTAACCTACAAAGCGCAAGTTCTCACTCAACAATCATCTGCCAATACATCTCTTTCTCACATGAAGTTAATTGTTGATTGTTTTGAGTTCCAAATACAGGATCTGAAGCGTCACATCATAACATGTATCTTGAAAATTGAACAGCAGGATGCTCATATTTCAAAGCTTCCCATTGTTCTGACGCACATGGATATGACGTCTTTCAAATACCTTGTTGATGCAGCTTCCGGACAAGTCACTGCGATCCTTGATTGGGATGGCGCTGAATATCTCCCTGTAGGCCGCAATTTTCACTTTGTTGAACATCTGTTTGGATACATGACGAGAGACGGTTGGGAGGACAGTGAAGATCGCGAGGTACTTGGTTCGTTTTTTCATCAAAGAGTCTGTCAACATCTGGTCTCCCAAGGGTTTGATGGGAGTGATTTCACAGCACTCGAATGCGAGAAGACATTAGGAACCCTCATTTATTATGTGCCTAAGCTTCTTGAGTGGAAGGAGGGACGCGCTGAAAATTCCTTTTCTTGGGAGAGAGATGACCAGAACTGGAGTCCTGCACGCATTTAGCACCCTAGATGTTGCTGCACATTCGTCCGATCTCGGCTGTTCAACAATCAACGCTTTCTCGCCCCGATGACCTTTTGGCCTGCAGCCTTACCGAGGATGAGCCTGAGCCTCACTAGGATCAGGTGATGGCCTTGTCATCTTCTAACCCACCTTACCCTTTCGCGCCACCAGGTGCGAAGAAGACTTCCGGTAGAGATTACCCAGGAGGGCCAGGATGACCAGGTAGCGAAGGCACGCGGGCATCATCTCACCGCCCTCAATCACAGGCTATGTCCGTGCCTCCTCCTTTGGGAACCCAGTGGGGCGGTGGGTCCAGAAATGGAGTCTGGGGGAGCCGGAAATGGAGCGGGGGGTTCAAAATGGGAGCCCGGGGGGGGGGGCAGAAATGGAGCGGGGCCCAGAAATGGAGCGGGGGGTCCAAAATGGGACTCGGGGGGGTTGCCCAGAAACGAAGCAAAGAGGGGGGGGGTCTCCCAGAAAAGAAACAGTCGGGAGCCAGAGGTGAAGCGCGGGGTTCAAAGATGCATTGATGTTCTTCTCGAACATAAACACTCATCTCGCTCAGTTCAAGACAAGGATAATTCGTCCCATCATTTACACTTGATCCCATTCCGAGTCTTCTGCGCCTGGAAACATACAGTATGCCTTAAGACACAACAGTTTTACAAGAAAGGAAATGCGAAACTTGATGAAAAAGGTCAGACCAACTGGCGCGGTTATATCATGCGGACCTTGCATTTGATAATTCGCAAGAATGGAAGGTATTATGTATACTTATCGATCGTCGGACCACGAAACAATGGCCTCCCACCATATGTAACAGATATTGTCTGTGTGATCCCAAATACTTTGATCTAAAACCGACTTGAGCTTAGAAAGCATCGGTATCCTTTGTCTATATCAATCTGGCTATCCAGAGACTTTTGAGCACGTCTCCCCGTAAAAGACCGCCAAAAGTCGGAGGCAATGCCGACAATCCCCTGTTGACACCAAGCCAACAACGATAGGTTACGCCCATTAGATCCTCCTGCGGTGCCTTTCACTATAGCCCTGCTTTTCCAGGTCAAGAATCCAATACAACTCAGACTTATTCCAAGATCTCGTGACGACTTTTGGGTGTCGAGGATATATTCCCTTCCGACATCGCAATTTACGGATATCAGATCGCCCCTCTGTTTGCCGATACAAACAGTGGACGAGTACCGGAATAACAATCTCTAGCTTCTTGGCAAGTATTCCACCTGCTTTTCCATGTATCCTAGTGCAGGAAGATTAGTCGTAATTGCGAATCGCCAGCGGTCATTAGGTTCGCGATTCGAAAGTATTCCAAGGTTACCTTGACGCTCACCACCAACCACGAGGAGTGTAGAGGTTCATCCATCTCCCACTACTTCACTCGCGTGCTGTGCCGGTTTGTTTTAAATGCGTCGAGTGACCACCGTCGGCGAGGCTATGTATCGTCACCAGAATCCGAAAATGGAGATGACTCCACTTCTTTGGTTTGAGAATCAACATCATACGTTTCTTCTAACATCGCGTAGAATTAATCGCTAAAATGTCCCCCTTTTCTTTTTTCGGGCTTAAAAGCCATGTTGTTGTTCCACAGTACCTCGAACCCATCAGACAGCGACAAGTTTGACAGTTTGAGTCTTTCTTCGCTGTAAATCAAAGACCAATAATATATTGCAAGGATCAAAGACAAACGACCGAAGTCGCTTATCACCCACTCACTCACCAGGATAGCGCGTCAACAGTCGAACTGATATACTAAATCGAAGTTATTCATGACATTTGGGAGTCACGAAGGAAGACCGCAAATGGGTACATAATGGTGGTTTATGGGAAGGAAGGATTGATTTGCTAAAGCGGGGGGGGCAGCCCTGTAATAAGGCTATGTAGCCCTACTCGTATGCCTTCATAGTTCCTACTTGTAGGACCAAAATCTGGAGCGAAAAGACTGGCTCGCCGACGTGTTTACTTGATTAGACTGGCGAAGCTTCATGCCCAATATTATTGGTTACCGGAAAGGGATAAGATGAGGATATCGTTATATTATCGACACGAAATTATATACCTTAGGTTCTCCCGGGTGGAAATCTTTGGAGAAAGTCATCCCAATGCTCCTCCAATACTATTTGCCAAATTATGTTTACTTGATGGCGATACAAAAAATGCCACTGCCACGCATTGTGCTCATCATATCGGGGTGCCCTGTACCTTCAAGGGATGCGCCTCGGTGTTGAATACGAAATGATTCGTGCCCTGGTTCTCTACTTGCCACACGGCGTCCTGTGATGTGGTTAGCACGGCCGTCTACATTGTTTGTTGTAGAAAGACAGGGAGCCACTCACAGCTGCATGGATCAGGTACGAGTACTTCATGACCTCGGCGAAGAAGAAACTTTCTTGCACGTTCTGGAAGCCCCCGCCGCCGGGGGTGTTGACGTCGTTGATGGAACTGAAGCCGGACCCTACTCTCGTGGTTGCGTTGATAGCGACAAAGGCGTCCCAGGACCAGTCTCTGTACATTTGGTTGCCCGTAGCCCTATTGATTATCAGCAGCCCATCCCGTAGTCGGTGCCAGAGTGAGCAAGGCATACCTGTATGCGTAATAGATACTCTCAAGGACTTCCGGACGTAGAACGTAGTTGGGGTTAGTGATGTAAAAACCCGACTTCTCGTAGAACGCGGTCTGAGCAGGGTCAATGGTTGAGGAGTTCCAGCTCCAGCTGTCGGGACCGATCCCGGTAGCGGTGCTGGCGTAGGTGTCGTGGCAGCCGTTTACGAGCGCAAGACCAAAATCAATGTACTTTTGTTGCTTGAGGACTTGACCGCCAAGGATAAAATTCCCACCATCAAAACAAGTCAAGTGCTGGGAAGCGTTTACGAAGGTGTGGTTCTCGAATGAGGCCAAAAAGGTCAGATCTGGTCGAGAGGAGGGATGCGAAGTCAAGTACTCCATCGTCGAATCTGCTGCCGCGACCCAGCGGTCTCGGTAATTGGCGTACTTGTCCGAGTTGTAGACAAACATCTTGATGAGATATTCGTAAAAACTGTCATCACCGCCGTTCCAACCTCCATTGGCATCCAAGAACATGCCAGATTGGATGTCAAGGTTGGTACCCACCAACCCTGGAAAGGGCTCTGAGCTTGCTGGTTTAGGGTTCAGTAGGTTAGATTCCGCCTTTTGAGCTAAATTTCCGTACTCAGGGTCTCCGGTCAAGTCCGAGAGATGCTGCCATTCCAATACGAGAGTGCCAACCGTAGCAAGGCCGTTGGTACTTCCACCGTCGGTGGTTTGAGAGTCAATGATGAGTCCATTGGAAGGAATGCCCGACTGGGTATTGAAAGAGTATTTGAGAGTATCCCCTAGAGTCTTGGCTTGCTTAAGGAGGTCATCCACTTGAGTCTTGTCCTGAGCCAAATTTGGCAAGGGACCACTGAGAAGATCGTAGCCAGCCAACATACCACCAAGGTATCTGATGGTAGTTTCAAAAAGACTGACTGTGGTGCTGGTCTTTGTGAAATCAACGGTAGGGATATAAGCCAGGATTTGGTTGACGATTGGCTTGAGCTCCATAACGACTGCCGTACTGTCATACGTTTAGATAATGAAACTTTAGAAGCATTGATAAAAAATACCTTAATGCGTCTACAGCGGTTGCGCCCCAGTTGTTTCTTGGGTTGTCACATGTGTTGGTGACGGGGAGTAGTCTACAACTCGGATTAGATGGAATGTAGTGTAAGAAACGGAGGTGTCACGCACTCATCTTGCCCTTTGCAATACTTGTAATATCCATCCCAAGCAAAGGTGAAAGCAGCCTTGACGGCGTCTGCTCTTTGTCGGTTCAAGCCATGGTCATTAGGGCGGCCGGATTGCGGGTCGCGGACTCTTAGATGTCCATCATACGGTACACCTGCGGCGGGGAAAGCAACAACTTGCGTGGCAGCTAGTGCCAGTGGAAGAATTGAATAATGCATGGTGCAAGCTCAGGTATGTACTTGAAGAATTTATATGAACAAAGCTACCGAAACTCGGCACTCTCCTTGGACTGATGAAGCGCTTGGAGAAGGAGCGAACGACATGTGGAGAAGTGGAGCTATATGTAGCCATCGAATAGCGGAGAACAGCGAAAAGGAGGTCAAAGGACGTCAGGTCAACCGACTCTCCTTCTATTGTAACACTGCAGGCACTCGGGTATTCAACACACTGGGAGCGACATTGCGAGATTCCTCTTTGGGCGGAAAAAGCATATTCGCTGGGTGCCTGACGGCTTGAATCCTTGGATTTGTCCATGTTCGACGTCGAACATGTCGTGATAGACGCGTTGTAGCACTGTGGAGTGGTGTTCTGTGAACGGGTCATTTGGTTTGCTCCGCTGATGGTAACCTTAAGCTCCTTCCCGGCATAGCGACGTGCACTTCCCCGCAATTCTGAATTCTATGGAGTTGCTGTGAGCCGGGCGAGGTGGGTCAGTCATCTGTCGCCTACTCGTGATAGAGTAGCCTTAGGCGCCGCGAAGTCGAATCTCCGTCTTCTCCCCACTTCCGGAGCACTAGCCCAGAGTGTTCGGGAGGATCACAAGATAGACTTCCGCTAGAGCAGGTACAGTACACCGACTGCAGTGGCTCCTGCACAGAGGAGAAGCTAGAGCACATATCCCGGTGGACCAGAGCTGCAGCATCTAAGGGGGCAGAAAAGAGCGGATGTTGTGCATCGGGCAACGGGAGCAGAGGTGGAAGGTTGCGGCGGTAGCGGACGGCTTAGCGCGATACTAAAGGCTCGTCAAGATCTCCCCTCCACAAATCATCGTCTTTTTCTCTCTGTTGGAGAATCATCGGTCTTACGAGTAGTGGTCGCAACTGGATCAGGCTGGTTGGGATCCTCGCGACACTCTGGCAGGATCCTGCGCAATGTGTGCTACTTGGTTTCTCAAATGAGAGTCGTAAATGTAAGAAGTCCTGGATAGGCTACTTACTTTACAGTACTTACCCCCCGGACCAATGTCGAGTCCAAGCAAATGACAGAGTTCAGATGACCGGGGGATTATTACCTTGTGGTTTGTACGTTGGTCACACAGAGGAAAGTATCTCACAACTCTGCAAGAGTATCATATAACACCCCCCTCGACAATACTGTGCTGCTGCAGGCTGAAGCACGACGGAAGGTTGCTGAAGTCCCCACACGACGAACACGCTCACGCTGTGAATGGATGCGAACTATTGGGGTGACACCTTTCGGGTTGATGTGCGCCGAAAGAAAAAGCTTAATTGGACATCGAATCGCAATCCAGGAGATTCCTTCCCCTTTCTCTGGCGCCAGTCTACTCGTCAGCATGTTGGACATGGCTGTCTACATGATGCTACAGCCCCATAATATACGTGATACATTACTTTACAGTATACAAGATGAACGGACGGGATCACTGAGTTCGTGGACAGGGATGACGGCAGACCCAGCAGCGCGGTTGAGGGGTAAATTGGGTAGTCATTCGCCCTCGGTCATTCGCTACGCTAAGGGGGAGTATTGCAAATCATCTTTCGCATGTGAGGCATATACTGTATCATGTTGGAATGGTTGAGGCTCGAGCGTTACATGGATTTAGCCTCTAATCAAGGTGCTACTGCTGCGACGCGGCTTCCTTCAGCAGTTCCGCCCAAGGCTTGCTGTCCTCACAGAATGAATGCTGCAGCCGCTATGATCACGACGATTTCAGTGACTCCCGCGGGCATCTTACTGGCCGCACCGGTGAATTGAGCCGGATTTGCCGCAAGCGTCTTCGTGCTGCTGGCGGATGCCTTACCCACTGAGCTTGCACTGACACCTGCCGAAGCACCCAGTGGTGATGTGGAATTGCCGGATGGAAAGGGAGCAGCGTTGATGGGCCGAACACTCTGACTGGGTTTGGTGGATGCTGCCGTTTGGCCGGGGTTCATGGGTACTGGGACGATGATCATCGTTGACACAAGCGCAACACTCGATGATGATCCAGCGCTGACTGTAGATGCAAGACTGACCGAGGCAACTGGGGCCGTTCCACTGGCTGTAGACGTAAGACTGATCGCAGAGATCGAGGCAACTGGCGCCATTCCACTGACTGTCGAGGCAGAGCTTTGAGCTTTCGCCGTTTGGCTAGGGTTTAGCGGAATCGGAGAAATGGCTATTGTAACGACGGAGGCAGTGCTGGGTGAAGGCCCATTGCTCGTCGCAGCGACCGAGCCTTGAGCTTGAGAAGAAGCCGCCGTTGTCGCAGTGGAAGTGAGGGACGTGGTTTTTGTTCCTCTTGAGGGTTGAGTGATAACAGAGCTACTGGCTTGGACTGGGCTGTTACCTGACGTTGACGAGGATTGAGGCCCCACACTGGCAGGAGCGCTGGACGGACTTTGTGGCGGTACTGATACCCCGGAGTTTGTAGAGAGCGGCGCAGTGGTAGTTGGAGCGATACATTGTGTGCAGACGGTCGATACTGAGGTGCTAATCACTGTCGACACAGATAGAGTAGTCTGTACAATCACACTCCCGCTCGATGTCAACGTCTTTGTTACAGGGCATGTCGTCACGGTGGTATAGACGATATCGGTCGTTACAACCGCCTGCGTAGCAGCTGGCGCCGATGCGACGGGAGCGGCTGCGGAGCTGGAACTAGCCGACGAGGTTAATTTTGTCACAGGAGCCGATGCAGTACTCGAAGCTAAGGTCCCTGTCGGGGCTAGAGAAGAGGTAGGTGGAGCAATGCATCTCGTGCAGATTGTCGAAGTGCTAGTGCTGTAGATCGTCGAGACGGTTGAAGTCGTCTGAGTAACTGGCCGTCCACTCGAAGTCACGGTCTGGGTCACCGGGCAGGTTGTCAGTGTGGTGTACACGCTATTCATCATAGTTAGCATCAGTGGAAACAATAGAGTGTGGCAACCTACATTTCAGTCGTGACCACCGCCTGGGTTATGGATGAACCTTGTGGAGGACTAGCTTCTGAGCTTGAAGCGGCAACTGACGGAGAATTTCCCGAGGTACCTGGCGGAGAATTATTAGTGGACGGTAAGCTAGCTTCAGCACTTGAGTCGAACGAACCTGCTGATATAACCGTTCCATGACCATGGGTAGATGTCGTCACAGGGTAGATTGAAGTCGAGAGCCTAGCTGGGCAGCTCGTGACCTCTGGACCACAACTAGTGACAGTAATAACTTCCGTTGTATATACGACGCCTTCCGTGGGAGTCGGCTGGGAAGTAGAGTTGTTGCTGACAGGGTACGGTGCGTTGGACGAACTTCCAGGGCTAAGCGAGAAGCTAGCTGAAACACCAGTTGGAAGGGCAAAGATTGGGGCAGAACCACCGGTACCAATACTCTTGGTGAACGACGTGGTATTATGCGTGACACTGCTGCTGGGTCGCGTGAACGGTGCAGAGCCCGTCGGAATGAGCGGTGGAGTGGGACCCGGTGTTGTTGTCGAGTTCCATAACCCAGTACCGCTTGTGTGCGACGGCACGGACAGGGAGGCCGATGCAAAGGTTGGTATGTCGGTGCTTCCTGTGGACGACGAAGTCGATGAAGCTGAGGTACTGGACTGGCTAGACGAGGTTGACGTGGTAGATGTTACAGAAGAGGAGCCTGAGCTGCTAGACGAGGTTGACGTGGTAGATGTTACAGAAGAGGAGCCTGAGCTGCTAGACGAGATTGATGTAGTGGCCGTTGCAGAAGAGGAGGCTGAGGTGCTAGACGACGTGGACATCGAAGACGAGACAGAAGATGAAGAGGTAGGACTCGGCAAAGCTGACGTGATCGATGTCTGAACAGCGCAATTCGAGCTCATTAACTCGTCTTTGAGGACATCTACGTAAGGTCTTCCACCGATTGAGTTTGACTCCGACGACGTCGCCTCGAACACCATAAGACCACCAAAATTGTCCGGATAGTCGCACTGGAATTTACTGATCAATTGTGAAACTTCGCTTGGCTCAATATACATCTTCGCATCATACGTCATTGCTGGCGACGACGGTAGCCCGAGGTAGACTTTGGCATGAGGATTTCTTGACGAGCGGATAAAATCTACCCATTTCTTGAAACTGATATCGGTTGACGGACCTCCGAAGCTGCCGTAGGTATGGTCAAAGAAAGCTCGCGCGGAACACTCAGGAGTGTTGTAGAACTGGACAAAGACGAAATCGAAATAAGATTTCTCAATGGCGTCTGCTAAATGGACATCAGGTACGACACACTGTGGAGCGCTTGAAATGTAATAGGTCTTCTCTTCGAGGACGTAGAAACTCCGTAGCGTATTGATCACCGTCGCATAGCCTCGAGAGAGGGCTGGCGCGTTGGACACCTTGGAAAGCGAACTCTCGATATCAAAGTCAAATCCGTCAACAACTGCATCGCCAAAAGGCCGAGGGCCAGTGTAGGATGGGTCTTTAGGACCAAAGGCGTTCCATAAGAAGTTGGCAAATCTTATAGCTGAAGCATCATCTTTGATCTCCTGGTTTGTCGGGACGGCGCCCCCAAGGGAAAGGAGAATCTTCTTTCCAGCGTTTTGACAAGTTACGATATCGGGTCCTATGAGAGGGCAATCGGAGAGCAAAGGGCTACTCGAGCCATCTAGGTTCTTATATGTCGAGTTCCCGCATTGATTCGCAAAGTTTGTGCCAGGGTAACCTCCACCAGCCTGGTCAGGAAAGACATTTAGAAAACCGATCGGAATAATGTCAATGCTCGAGTCCTGGCAGTAATGAGCTAATCGCTGTTGGCCGTCTCCTTGACCCTATAATGTCAGATAAGCATTAGTCATACTCTCTTACATTCATGCAGCCTTTCGATGTTGACATACCCAGTACACCGCCATGTTTGTATTGAGAGAGGCATCAAATGCCGCAGCGCAGGATGAGAACGCTGCGGTGGCAATAGCCGCGATTGCCAGGGAATTAACGGTATGCATGTTGTTGTGAATGAATTAAGTTGGATGCAATATACAGGGCACGATTAGGAATGTAGCAATTGTATAACGAAATGAGCGTGTATATGTAAAGATATTGTCAAAGACAGGACGCAGACAAATGTCTGCACGGTGCAAAAAGCGGCCGCCGCGAAGAAGAAACGATTGTGGTAAGATAGACAGAGGTGAAGAAAGAAAAGCAGAAAAGAGAAGATGAGGGGATACAACTATCAGGACCTCTATGTACGGTAGGACCCCTGGACATCCAGGCGCTCTGTCCTAGCACCTGGGCCATGACTCGCAATCTAATTCTACGCCCGTTGTCTGCCATCTGCGAATGCTGCTTCTCCGGACCCAAGCTCAATGCGGAGTATTATTACTGCGTATTGACACATGAGGCACGCCAAATTGCACCCTTTTCGAATCCTATGATCGTAAACTTGATTCTAGCGCAAGACGGTTGTCCTACGGTCTTGTTCCTGCAGTAGTCGCATCTTCGCTGATTCTCATTCGGCGATGGAAATTGTTTGTGGAAATTGGTCGTTGATCTCCGTTCCGCGAGCATCCGGGCGGTAGAGCGGTGCGAAGTTTCCCCGAACATACAATAACACCCGATGATATGCCGAAAGCCTACTCTCCACCTACAGAGTACTCTAGCAGAACGTGGTTTTGATTTGGGCATGGGCAGATGTCTCGGCGAAGGTAGTTGTTTTACAGCTCAGCGTTGCAAATCATCAGGCTATATCATAGCTTGACCGGGCTTGCAAAGATAGGCAGTTATATCGCTCAGCCTTATTGGGCCAACATTGTGACTCCTTCACGGGCAATTAAAGTCTAAAGTACGCCTGCCTCACAATAATATACCGGGGTGCCAATTGTACCTGAATCGTTCGGCCGACAGACCGCGCGATGTTTTCTATATCCAGCACGCATAGAGGGACGTGACACGTGCCAAGGTACTCCGTATATACATTGTATTGCCTAACTTGCACTCTCTCTTTCGCCCTTCACCGTCTCCAATTTTGCCCTGGCCTGGCGCATGCGCTTGAACAGGGTCAGATCCAACGGCAACCTGTCTCCCATCCAAGTAGCTCTCTGTGTATGATCCCTCTCCTCATCATCGGTGTTGGGGTGTACCAACGCGCTCAGTGGGCCTCGATTGATCACCAGCCATGGGATGAACGCGCCAAATTGCTTTGGAGTGAACAAGTTCACTTCAAACATGGCCACCGGGTGAGGCCCAACGGGTCTGTCCCATACCTTGTAAATGCGAAGCTCTGGAAACTCTCGACGGATGCGCTCCCAGAGTTCAAGGGCGAACTTCGCTTGATCTTGGTTGTTCTGTCAAATAGCTAGTCAGTACTGATTCTCCTTGAGGGCAAGCCACCCGAACCTGGAAGTAGTAGATATGAACGTCAAAGCCACCACGTTCGCCATTATCGATAGGTTGCACAAACCTTTGGTAAGCCCTGCTGGGAACGTTGGTTGTTGGATTGACAAAGCTTTTGCCGTCGCTCCTTTTCTCGCTAAATTTCATTAGGCGCAAAACATGACATTTGGTAGCGACACACATGCTCTGGAAGGGCTGGCAAGTTCTCGTAACCCTCTAGAGGCGACGTGTATCTATACAGCGAAGGGTCCGCCATTTGCAGAGAAGCTCTTGATACTTGTTTGACTGTACGGTGGTAGTTGCAATGTTGCCCTTTCTCTAACGAGGAATCACGTGGCTCGGAGTCTCCGAGTACCTTGTTCCCTTTTCAATTTACTAAGCTTCAATTATACCAAGCATTGCTTTCGAACAAGTTCACTGTATGTAGATTGTGCTTAAGCTCAAGGTTTGGCTGACTCCATATTCCTATATCCTTACAATTTCGCCCGTTCGGTCTTGATGTCGCGCCCACTGCGCACTGTATTACAAATCTTTGATTAGCGCTCCATCACGGCTACCCATAATCCAAGGCCCATCAACCCGAGTGTAGTAAGAAACAAACCGTAAGTTTTGCTACAGGTCACACCTGGTCCTGTTGAATCGGAATCTGTTCGACCGTAAAATCTCCAAACATTTCTCGCTTATCATCTTCTGCAACCGGGCCATCTCCTGTTTTTCAATTTCCCTACCGTAATACGATTGGTGGAACAAGGTAAAATGGAAGTAAACGTACTCTTAACTTTATATTACTGCATGCGGCGATTCAGGCCTGCAGCTCCAACAATGTGGAGATGGCACAAAAAGCGCAACTCTGTCAGGGGTTCCAGTTGAGTGCAAACAAGCGGGTGTATTTGGCCCATCTTGCAGTTTGCTCAACTCTTCGCCGAACAACGATTAAAGAGCTCGCTGGTGACTATGTATACTGACTCCGCAGAATCTAAAGATGGGCGAGCCAGCCTCGTCAAGGTATGGACTGTTTTTCGATGTGAAAGTAAACCTTTTCGAAGCTATGGAAAACGCTGCTTTCAAGCAACGTAAAAAAGCGGATCTCAGTGGCATTTTAAGGGATTCCTCTGAGGAGATTGGCAGGCTCCGGCATCATGAAATCACGGTACAGCTGGACGACTTCGTTGAGCCTACACATCCCGGATCGTTTAACGATTGTTAGTACAGACCTGCCCTAAGGCTAGATTTTGTCGGTTCCACTAAGATATCTCCAGACGAAGCACAACCTATTCAGCTTGTTTTGAAATTTTTCGATTTTTCTGATCCTGCGTGGAAGTCCAGTCTAAATTCCATATTCAAGACTGTGGCCCTTGAAGGAACGGACCTGCCTCCGCTTTATTGCGAAACCAACAATTCGACACACCTGAAAATCGGCATCCGCTTGAAAGAGGTTCAACTGGTCATGGAGCGTTTGAATACACCGCATATAAGAGACTGGCCATTTTAGTCCTAACCTTTGAGAGCGAAATAGATAAAATGCTTGCGGATCACATGGGCTTCATCAACCACAATGTAGGAATGCTTAGACCTTGTTCTACATTTTTAAGCTGACATGACTCTAGGCATCTGCTCTGTCTAATGCACAGAACTCCAACTTTCGAGATTCGTCGCCCAAAGAGAAGCTTCGCCACGTGTGGGAGAAGGGCATGTCAACGCCGGAAATCGTTGAATTGATGTGCCCCAACGATCATTCCATCGAATATTCCTGTCCACCGGATCACTCTACGCATCACTCAGAATGGCGAGGCTTCTATAAATACAATTTCTTACCATTGCTTGATCAACAGAGAACAGTGCCCACACCCCGTGTCGAATTTCGCCAACACCAAGGAACTATTAACTCGTCGGAAATGACATATTGGATTCTGATTGTCTGTGGTCTCTTCCAACTAGCTGGTATCATTAGCGATTCCTGCCTCGGACGTCTAGTGCATTTGAATGATTCGAGGGATGTTTGCATGACAGAGCTTTTCCGGATGATAGCTGCGGGGAACGAAAGAACTGACCATGATATGTTGGAGATGATGCGACACTACAGTCGAAAGATCATGTCGCGCGGTACGCAACTGAGGGGGAAAACGAAATTGAGATTACGAAGGCGAGAAGCTGGTGCCAGGGAGATTGCATGGAAGGACCTGAGTTCTGAGGAACGTATAACCGCAAGGCCAGCCGGCCTCAGGAGTACCTCTAAGGTCACTCCTTAGAACCGATCTTTTGAGCAAGGTGTGGCTCCGCACCTATTCTCCTTGGAATCGCACCCAATACTTTAAATCCAGGATCTACAGCAGCCCATAGGAGGCCCGAGACTCACGAATCAGTATCCCATCTCGAAGATCATATTAGTAACACGATTGAAAATCGCCCCAGTGCAAATAAACCAAGTGCAGACCGCTCAATAGAAGGACTCCTAGCGGAATGAGTCCCAGCAATCACAACGGTACGACTGATGAAGAAAGTTTGGACGCAAGTGCTGAGCATTTTGTTGTCGGTCAACTAGGTCGAGGCCTTATAAACCTTGGTAACACCTTTTACCTCAACTCCGCAATGCAACTGCTTACGGCATGCGAACCATCCAGAACGGCAATCGCAAGTGTGCATTTAGGCAATGAATTGCACGCTCATCTTCACCGTTCTGACAGAGACAGGTTCCGTGAAAACTCATCGATATTAGTGACTTTGGGACGTGAGATTCTAGGCGTCATTGCCTCAATCAAGGACTCTGGCCGCAAGGATGCAGTCTCGCCAGAGAAGCTTATTGTAAGGAGTTCGCGCATCAATGATCTCATGACTAATATAGGGATAGATTTATTCAAGGATCCTCCACCCAGTTTTTGACTCCAACGAACAGCAAGATGCTGGAGAGTTTCTTTTGCTTTTAATGGATGCAATCCATTCGTTGACTAGGCGTGCACGATCACTATTTCTAAATGACGAGCACCTGGTAGCTCTACTGCCGAAGTGTCAGCAAGGCTGGGAAGAAAATTTTCGAATTGAAGGCGCATCATCTATCAGAGAGGGATTCTCTTGTCAGATCATATCCAGCATAAGCTGCAAGCTTTCTTGTCTACCGGAATATCTTTTTATTCAGCTCAATAGATTTGCTGGTAATCAATACCTAAGTAAGATTGTACAGTTGATCGAATTCCCATTGAGAGGACTGGACCTCAAACCAGCTGTACATCCGGACCTTCGGGGCTCGATGGATATGCTCTACGAATGCATTAGTATTATAGAAAATATCGGCGCTACCCTAGAGTCTGGGCACTACAAAGCAAACGTCAAATGCGTTGATGGAGATCAGGATGCTGGATGGATTGAGTATAATGACGAAACCTTGACCAAGTACGGAGAAGAAGAGATCGTTGTAGGTACCCAAATATTGCTTATGGTTTCTAGCCTCTTTTTAATAACTATGTTTTGTTTGGAACGAGAACACCTACATTCTCCTGTACAAAAACTACGGAACACACTCGCCAGCTCGGCCGTCAACAGAAAATCCAAAACCACAGACCGAGCCCTCGTCACCGAAATAGAAATTCCATAACACCAAGCGAACCATCACAATCATCGATGAAGCTACCATTTTCTCGCCTCGCAAGTCTAAAAGAAAAGGCAATTAGGAGCTCAGAGAAAAGTAGATGGAACTCGGCAGCACCCATCAACGAAACCTGGTAGTTAGACCGACCTTGACGCGTTGGCAACGATGGCTCCGGGTAAATATGACGTGACAAGACGGGGATCCGACGACTTCGATGAACGTTTTAGTCGAGTACCCAATTTACGAGGTACCTTCTGCATTCATTGCTTTCCATTACTTTCAGAACGGAGGAATGCCAGATTTCAATCATCGTGCCTACAGCAATCCCGGCGTGATCGGAAAGCGACGACTACCGTAGAACGTACGACTCTCTAACTTGGAAGTGGGCACGGTAACGTTGTGGAGCTTATAGCAGCTACCAGACCCAGTGAATGTAACCACCACATGTTGAGGCCAATCGTCAGTACTCTCGTTGACAGCCCGGGCAGAGGTTCCGCCCTATAGCAAGGTATGGTCAGCATATGGGTAACATGAATGGTTGCTTCCATGTTCTCCTTGGTCTCCTAATGATACCTTAAGGTGTTGTTTAGGGCTCTGGATGCGGGTTTAGGGTTTAGGGTTTATCACTACGGAGTACCTTGGACTGTTTTATGCACGTTTCGGGGGCTAGTGCTGAAGCCGCGAATAAAGGCCGTTAGCTCCGGACACGCTCAAGACCGAGGGGATGCCAACAATGCCGAAAGAGCCGAATACATCTACTACAGTGGTGCAGTAGTATATGTTTGCGCCAAGTCCGCATGCTCTTCATGATGGATCGCTATCATATTCGTATTGTCGCCTGCCTCCTCACATCGGAACAGTCGCCTCTTAGATTTTATACCTACGATTGGGCCGACCCTTAGCACACTACAGTCAGTATTTGGCTTCATTGCCGCTCCGGAAGGGCCTAGAAAATCCCGTTCAGATATTTCTGAACCGATTAATCCAGTAAGAACATCGATTGAAGAGACTTGAGGGTTCGCTTTGAACAGATGCCGGAATTAGAGCCGGTACGAACAGCAGCAAGCGTAGACTCTCGAGGGAGTGGACCTCGCTCGTCTGGATCTCGAAACAGCTCTAAAAACCGTCCTCAATTGCACAACGTCTTCTCGGGCCGACATCTCGATGATCATTCGACCTACCACGGCCACGATGAACTCACACCCAAAGAAGAAGGTCAATGGGTCGAGGACGACTCGGATTACTCCGAGCAGGTGAGAAAGGACGAAAATGAGAAAGCAGAAGAGGATGGAACTCGGGAAACATCAGAGGTCAGAGGAGGGATACTGACCGAGCGAGATCTTGAGGCGCCGTTAGAGAGGAAGCAGACTACGAAATCAATCAGAGACCCGAACCTGGTATGACTATTTCCTCCCGAGGCTTGACCGGAAGAAAGACTAACTGGAACAAAGGTCACCTGGGAAGGTCCAGACGATCCGGAAAATCCCAAAAACTGGTCGCGAAAGCGAAAATGGGCTGCTACGGTCGTTGTATCATCTTTCACATTCATCTCGCCAGTCTCATCATCAATGGTGGCACCTGCTATTTCAGCCATCTCGAAAGAATTCGGCATCGAAAATGAAGTAGAGCAACAATTAGTACTCTCAGTGTTTGTTTTAGCTTTTGCGATTGGTCCCTTGATACTTGGTCCTTTGTCCGAGATATATGGCCGTGTGCCGGTGTTGCAGCTTGCCAATCTCTTCTACTTGGCCTTTAATATTGCTTGTGGGGTAAGCAGGAACAAGGGCGAGATGATAGCGTTCAGATTCCTAAGTGGTTTAGGTAAGTTTTTTAACCGTTGCTTTTTCAAAGAAACTGAGAATTGTAGCCATTGACTCTATTAGGTGGTAGTGCTCCTTTGGCGGTAAGTCGGAGTGGAAACCTTGCAATGACAGTTTTTATGGACACTTATATTTACAGATTGGAGGAGGTGTTCTGAGTGACTGTTGGCGGGCGGAAGAGCGAGGCTTGGCAATCAGCATCTACAGTCTGGCTCCCCTCCTAGGCCCGGCAATTGGACCCATAGCAGGAGGCTTCATCACGCAAAACTCCACATGGCGGTGGGCTTTTTACGCAACATCAATCGCCGATGCCATCATCCAAATATTCGGCTTGTTCTTCCTCCGCGAGACGTTGTAAGTTAAACCCCCTTGACCTTCCCATACGAGTACTTACCCTGCCCGAAGCCCCCCTAAACTCCTACACGCCAAAGCCGAAAAGCTCCGCAAAGAAAACAACAACACGGCCCTCCACACCGAATACGAACATCCCGAACGCTCCCTCGCCAACACCATGAAACGCTCTCTCTCCCGCCCCTTCATCCTCCTCGGCACTCAAGTCATCGTCCAAGTCCTCGCGATCTACATGGCCTACCTCTACGGCCTCATTTACCTCGTCCTCTCCACCTTCCCCAGCCTCTGGGAACTCCGATACCACGAAACCGTCGGCATCGGTGGCCTCAATTACATCTCCCTCGGCCTCGGCTTCTTCCTCGGCACCCAAATCTGCGCCCCCATCAACGACCGCATCTACAGACAGCTGAAGAAGAAAAACAACAACACCGGCCGCCCCGAGTTCCGCATCCCCCTCATGATCCCCGGCTCCGTCCTCGTCCCCACCGGCCTCTTCATCTACGGCTGGACCGCCCAGTACCACACCCACTGGATCGGCCCCAACATCGGCGCCGCCCTCTTCGCCGCCGGCACCATCATCGGCTTCCAGTGCATCCAGACCTACCTCGTCGACACCTACACCCGTTACGCCGCCTCCGCGGTCGCCGCCGCGACGGTGCTGAGAAGCTTGGCTGGGTTTGGGTTTCCGCTGTTTGCGCCGTATATGTATAGTAAGCTGGATTACGGGTGGGGGAATAGCTTGCTGGGATTTGTGGCCGTGGGGTTGGGGGTACCGGCGCCGATTCTGTTTTGGGTGTTTGGGAAGAGGTTGAGGGAGAGGAGTCCGTATGCCGCGGGGGGCGGGGATTGACGCGGCTCGGTGGGTTGGGGGTGGTGCGTTGGGAGTTCAGGAGCATTGGATGGGTGGGTGTACAAGAGGTGGTTTGAGCTGTGATTAAGCGCATGCTCATCATAAACCTACACTCAGCTCGCCGCTCTAAATAAACCCCTCTCGGTCCTCACGATTGTCATATCAACAGCGAACAAAATCTCAAAAACCCAATGCAACCCCCCTTAATACTGTTCCCACCCCCCGGGCGTCCATCCCTGCCCCGGATAACTCGTCGGACTCATCAGAATCCTTTCCTCCCCCTCGTCCCCCACCCTCGCCCCCGCCCCCCCAGTCGACGCCCCCATCTCCAACTCCCGCTGCCGCTTCTTCCTCGACTCCGCCGACGTGTTCTTCGCGGAAATATTTTGCGCCGGCGGAGTGGGGGTCATCATGTTTGTCTGCAGTGGCGGAAGCGACATGCGGATTTCTGTGGACAGTCGCCGGGGAGATGGCGCGGGGGGCTCGCTGAGGTGGGAGGGGGAGCGGGAATGGGAATGGGAATGTTGAGGGGGTGGTTGGCTGAATTGGGAGGGGGAGCGGGTGTGGGAGG
>JAABVA010000117.1_pt1 | contig 99991 bp, 94 predicted proteins | sample 5560331 | NCBI WGS metagenome assembly JAABVA01 (sample SAMN12812661, study PRJNA571458) | rock metagenome | isolation source: Antarctica rocks | place: Antarctica: Victoria Land, Mt New Zealand sud | collected 2016-01-07
TGAAGCAGATAAGTATGAAAGACGTCGAAACAGGACCAGTCATCGGGCAACTCTAGCTGATAAGAATGAGAACTAACAATTTTGATGATTCTGAAAGGTCCCTCGAATTTATTAGATAACTTCTTGATAAGTTCTACCTGGATTGCGCAAGGCTCCCTTTAAATGAAATCCCACTCTTAACAAAGCTATCGAGTCCATCCATATCCTCCCGTGAAAATCATCAATAATTTTCTGATTATAAACCGTACATTGGCTGTTGAAACAAGAAATAATAGACAACGAACAAGATAGCATAGCTAGCTCCCTTCAGTGTACTCTCCTCCACCAATTACTTCAATATCAAAGTATAACCCAGTCAACCTCCGAAGATTCCACCAAGTCCTCCCTACACCAATTCCCCTCAGTCATGAATATTCCTGTTTTGACTAGAATAAGCCTGGATTCATCTGCCATTGATACCACGCCTTCAGCTGTAATACCAAATTGCCGGCGACCATAACGGACTGCGGCGATTGCAAAACGGTATGGCACGTCAGGGAGGTCGTCAATCCAAGCACGGAATGATTCAAAATGTTTGAGCCCGTCGGGAGAAGATAGTGAGACAGGCCCTTCGGTACCAGGTGACGTCTGGTGGCCAGTTCCTGCGAGGACACTAGCTTTCTTGATTATTACGGAGCCATCAAGTTGAATCTCCCAATGGTCTGTTAACGACATGGACCAGTCTGTAGCTGGCAAGTTCAGGGACTGGGTAACTTGCCAGTGTTTCTTGTTGTGGGCGAAGGGCAGTAACGTTCCCAGTGGTTCTCCGAATTCCGCGTCTTGAATAGTATTCGATGGCTGACGCAGATGCAAGAAAAAGGGACCGCCGATCTTGTGCTGAGCTTCGACAAGAAACTCGTAAGGGTAGGAATGAAATATAAGTTTGTCCTGAGGGTGAGCTCGGCCGTTTTTCTTTCGATAATCCTCGTACCAGTCTGTAATTCCAGTGGCGGACATTATGGCCTGTGCTCTCGGACTAGACGATTGGCGGGATTCGGCAGCGATGAGGATGGACATTCTACTGGGTGAGGTCAAGTCGTTGAGCTCCCATCTCTTGATGGTGAATATCAAGGTCTCAACTTCACCTGGCCTTTTCTTGGGTTCATCGACAACTGCTGCAAGCGAGTATGCTAGCGTAGCAATATTGTCAAGAGGCAGGAAAAGCCGTTCTTTGATGCTAAGGATGTTCCATTGTTGATCTGCCAGGAGAGAAGAGGGACAGAGATAGGCTTCTTGAAGAGTCCAAAGGGAAGAGAACCAGCGGGAACCGGGGTCGTTTCGAAGCTTTTCTAGTTCTTCTTTGGCTCTTGGCCCGTCTGGAGGCACCGGAACCCAGGGATCAAGAATATCCTTTGATATCGCCAGAGATGAAGACTCCTCTTGCAGCTTTTTCGTAAATTTCTCATAATGGCCTTGCACTATTGGATCTTCTGGAGCAGTGTGGCGAAGATAGTTTAAGCCCAGCCATACGACGTTGTTTTCTAACACTGTCCAATCAAGCACGTCATGCATCCATATCACGGTGCATTTCGCCCGAGAAAATATCTCTGCTTGCTTTCCAATCTCCTCCGCCTGTTCTGAACATTTCTCTTGTGGGATACAAAAGAGATCGAACCAGAGATATTGGACTGGCCACTCGAGCCGTTGAAATGCCTCTGGCAAGCTCTGGACATCGAATCTTGTGTTGGCTGGGACTAGCCAGTTGACATGGGGCACATTGACTGGGTGTTTCTTGCGCCAGCGACCCCATGTGTGACTTATACAATAATATTCCATGTCACCCTCGGACAGAGATTCGGTTTTTATCGATTTTCGGGAAAACCTGTCCCACAGGTATAATGGCTTCCTAACATTAATTTCGATTTTCGTGGTCAACCACGGGCACGCTTCCAGGGTCGCACCTAACAACATTTTCTCAGATTTAGATGGAGACAGCTTCTCCATCTCCTGGTAAGAAGCGTGCGCAACGATCTGACATACCGCTTGTTTCAGGGCGCGTCTTCGGGCTATTTTCACTTTGTCATTAATTTGTCTCAGTATCGCCTTCGCCTGTGGCTGTAATTGCTCGGCCGGTATTTGATCTAGTTGCTTTATGCTCGAGTACCACACCATCTCGACAACACATAAATACGCGAGGCAACTCCCATAAGTTGCATTTGCTGGATCTGGGTGCTCCTCTTGCGATCTTCCTTCTGCTTTGAGGAGATCTAACGTCGCAGCATTGTCGTCTGGTTTGGCATGGTGGTAAGTAGCGTTCCACCACTCGTCTAAAATGCGCCAAGATTTGTACTGAGCTTCTGACAAGGTCAACTCGAATGACTTGCGCGCTGGTGGATGCGAGATATGGATTTGCATCTGCTTCCATAGCCATAGTCCTTCGCTGTACGGGTCTCTCTTCCTATCGTCAGGAACGACCAGGTCAGCGTTGGCATCCAAAAAACTCCAGATATTCTTGTACAGGAAATCGATTGCAACAATTTCCATCGCGTCGAAAGGGAGCCAGTATGACCGTGCCCCAAATATTCCAATCCTTCTGTCTCATTGATGGAAGGTCTTGGTAGTATCTATCTACAAAACAAGCTCGAAGCTTCTTTGGTGGAGGCCTTACGCTGTTGTGCTAAGTTTCAAGATAATTGGGGTGTCAAACTCGCTTACGCAGGAGCCTCACCAGTAATCCATTGTTTTTGGTGGGGCTCCCAGTGGCTCCTTAATCGACCCAGCTTGACTGAGGGAGTTGGGTAGCCGTTTTGCCACCACCTTTGCCACTATCGGCCTCACCGGCCTCGGCTCAGGTGGCGGAGAGGAAGGGGATATTTAGGAGGCTTCCCCACCTGTTTTGGCCCTCCATCTCATCCATTCCGGTCAGATAGCGCTTTTCGCCCACCCACCCACTCCATAGCTCAGTTGCTTAGATAGAGGGAGTTCTTGGCGCCGTTTGGCAGCTTTTGGGGCGTCCTTTTGCCTTGAGGGCTGCCGATCGGTGCCGGGGCATGCCCAACCATAATATAAAGTATATAAATTGTGTTTGACCACATCGGTGTTCTGGACCAATAGTTACCTGAGGCCGCGAAAATCCCAATTATTTCTAAACCCACTCAGCACGCTCTCCGGTCCCTCAGACGCACACCCCAGACGCACTCCGGTCTCAGTAGCCCTAGATGACAAGCCAATTAGGATCCTCCGTGTGGCAACCCAGCGCGCCAGACACTATCTTCCCTGGCCGTCTCGCTTGCCTTGCCAGGTATTGCAAGCCGGAGGCGACCCACGAACTTGACTCCTGAAGTGGCTGGCTGACACCGGCGGGTAGAAATCGATGAGCTGTGCACGCACGGCTTCATAGATAATACGGCTGCCGCTGAGTAGCCTCTAATGGCCGAATTCACTTGAAGAAGATTGTTGAAAACAGGGAGCAGTACTGTTACCTCTGTGTGGTTGACAATCTCGCCTAGCTCTATTCTAGGGCGCGGGAGTCAGAGTTTTCACCTTCTTCCTCCCTTCGTAGTTCCTACTTTCTAGAGTAGTTCAACCAATATATACACATGCACCCACTCCTTCTGACCCTCATATACTAACAATCGCTGCTTCAACACGTGTGACTGCCTACTTATAATGGTTGGCGCAGGCGGTTCCGAAAGGTCCGAATCACCTCTATACATTGATCCGTGAGGAAGCCCCCACCAGTGTCGATTGATGTCTAGGGCGTTGCTTTGTGAGAGAGGGTGTTGATCGCTTGGAGTGGCAAGTATCGAAAGTAATGGATCTACAACGCCCCTCTACCCAAGACATGCATGTATACAACGAGCTCAAACCCGGTCGTAGCGCGATTCTCGAGGCGATTGCTTCATAACGGCACAATTCTCTGTCTCCCAAGTCTTCAGATCGAGTATCGTTTGGTGTTGAAAGACAAGAAACATTCTGCCGTATTCTGATTTATCTCGTCCTAATCGCCGGCGAGTACATCAACTTGCCGGTCCATCAGACTGGATGAATAGGCAAGAATGTACACTTGGCCCACTCCCCTCTTCACCAAAGGCAGAGACGGCGGAAACCGGATGAGCCTACTCGCACTAACTCATTGTTTTCCCCCCCAAGAAGAGTTCACCTGCGGCTACTGGTTTCCAGAGGGCTGTGCATGAGCTTATAGCCGGCGATTATTTCTTTCAGCACGTACATTTCTGTCCTGCAGACAATACGAGTATCACAAAATCACAGAGGGTTCGGATGCGGATACGGCATGGCATTTTTTGGTCCTTGTCACGGTAGATATGTGTGCATGGTTCTAGCCAGAGCTCATCTACGAGACATCTCGCCCCATAGTAAACATTTGGCTGCATATTGCCCTGGACCGTGCAGATTTCCTTTCCATTGACCTGGCTGGGTTGAATGTGTCTTGAAGCGAGTGAAAATACCGCTTTATAAGGTTTCAGTTTCAATACTCTAAAATGGAAAGAATATGTATTAGTAAACAAACATGTCAGACTTCATTTTCCGGAACAGAAAGACCTTGGCAATCTCTCTGGAAATTAGTGGGTTTGCCGCAGTGCTTTCGCCATCAAATGTCGTTTAGAAGCTCGATGGAGAAGAAAAAAACATCGAGAATCTGTCCGAGCCGGCGGTGAGAGGGATTGAATTACTGGATGATTATGGAGGGTTGGTGACTGAGGGATGAGAAGCAGGAGAGGAGGGCGGCCGTTTGTAAGGGCGAGTGCGGACGTGGTGTTGTGTGATATGCGGCATGGGGAATGGCTGGGTGGGGTCGCTTGGGAAGGTTGGGGTGGGAAGTGGGAGATTCTGGGGAGAGGGTGGAGTGGAGAATACGACTTTTTGTGCAAAAGCTGTTACGTATCTGGTAAGCATTTCTGTAAGCCTTTATCTAAGTTTCCAAGACTCCCCAAGTCCGCGTCAACCAGAAGCTCTCAAACATCCTCAAACCACGGCCCCTCAGCTCTCACAAACTCCTCCCACCCCCTCGGCCTCTCCTCCATCTGCGACAGCGTCCAATCCAACTGCTCTCTCCCCCCCGGCCCATAATACGCATACTCCGTAATCAGGCCCCTAACCTCCGCAAGCGCATTTCGCACATGCGCCGGCAGTGAAGAAAGCGCCTCGGATCCAGTGGAGCTTTTCTCAAACACGACAGTCTTGCCTGTGGCTTTTGTCCAGCCAGCCGCAATTTCGAGGGGATTATAGTAAGCTGTGGCGCTGATGAAGGTTTTGCCTTTGTATTTCGAGGGGTTGAGGAGAGCGGGGGTGAGGAAACTGCCCGTGTCGGTAATGTCGACTAGGGGGAGCTGGGTTGTGGGATCCCAGGGTTGGGCAAAGATGTAGGTGCCGTCGCCTTTCTACATAATACCTGGTGTTGGATATATCCTCGAAAGCGAGTGAAAGTGTTCTGGTAGAATGCTAAAGAGAGGATGGACTGACCGGCTTTGGATTCATGATGACTTTGAAATTTTGCATGTACCATGCAGGCATGTAAAAGATGCTCTGGATAGGTAGGGTGCGAATATACGTCTCCACCTCCGCCTTGCTGTCAAAGTGGTGCACGTTACTCAGCTTACCGGAAGACATTTTGGTAACGTTCGGGAGCGAGGACCAGATGATGAGGGTGGCGCCGGCTGCGACGGCGGCATCGGCAACAGCTTTCCCTTGGGCAATCTCACTGGCGGCGGAAGCTTTTTCCCAATCTGATGTATGGAGCGTTAAAAAGACTCATGATCAAGAAACTGTGGACTTGAGGTCTGAATAGAAGCGTACAGCCCGTGACAGAGAAGACAGCATAAGAACCTGCAACTGCGTCCTTCAACGAGGCCTGGTCATCCATATCGGCCTATAGACTCGATTGTCAGACTACCACCCGACTGCTTCAGCCCATTCATTACCAGTACCTGGACGACCTCAACCCCTTCTTCTTCTAACGCGATAGCCGCAGGCTTGGTAATATCGCGAGTAATGCCACGAAGCTTGTAGATTTTTGAGAGTTTAGGATGCTTGAGCACATGAGCAATCAAGGCACCGCCTTGAGCGCCTGTAGCGCCGACGACCGTTAGGAGCTTGCTCATAGTCGCCTCGGATTACTACCTTGTGAAGCAAAAAAGGGCTGCGGTTCTGGTCAATATAGACTTTGTGCATTCCTCCAGCCGCAGGAAGCCCCGTTATATGTCAGCATGGCTTGCAGGATGCATCAACGAGTCGCAACTCAGATGGTTCATGACCCGTGAGCCGGCCCACTAATGTTGGGAGCAACCTTGGGAATTCGACTGTGTGATTTGCTCCACCAGCTTTACAGATGGTGCTTAGAAATACTTGAGTTATTTGATCACACTAGAAAAACTCGCTTGCCCTCGGTTAGCCCTATCAACAATTTGATGGGATCTCCAGCTCTCTGGGAACAGGTTCCCTGATCGTAAATTATCGTGAGATCATGTCATCGTTCCACTCTCGAAGCTTTTCTAGCAGTGGCCATAAGCCATGAAACACACGATAACAATTATCTGCCATCTGTCAGGAGCAATTAATAACATATGGTTTTTATTTTCTTGTCTCTGCATTGCTATGTCAACATTCACACGTTCATGAATACTTGCGCAATCGGGAGCGAATGATAGACAGTTCTGAGATTGTGCAGTAGACAAATGTTCGCCAAGGAGCCCAGCTTGTGTAGGCCCTGTATGAGGGACAAAGACGGGCATATGCAAGATAGGATACCTGAAACGTATCACAGGTACCTGATCCAGTTCGAACCTACGGCCAATCTCCGAGGCTGCGGCTCTTACCCCATTCGAATGCGAAACCGAACGAAGACAATTCCCTACCATTTCGCCTCCTTCGTGGCTTGAAACTTCTTAAGTATGACAAGTTGTTTCTCCAGAGCACTCAGCCACGTTTCCAATGCTTGGTTGACCTTTCTCTGATCATCCCCCATCTTCGCGTAGAAATCCTTCTTGTATGGTGTCGCCGACATGGCGGCACTGAAAAGTGGTTTCATCATGAATGAGTGGTGTGGTTTCAGCGTATTGGTATATGCAGCCCGGAAGGACACCGAGAGCTCGTCGTTGGTGTTCGCAAGATTGTGTCGAAGTGCTTGCGCAGTGAAATCGAGTCCTCTACCACATTCATTAGAGCTGCATTTTAGCTGGAACAGGGCCGACCAACCGCACGAGCCATAACAGGCCTTCTGCGGCGATGTGCTTCTCGGTTTTCAGCTCGTTGACAACGAGTGACTGAAGGTTGTCCGATTCAGCCGGCGCAGCTAATTGGCGTTCTCGCACTTTCTTCGATTCTATCAGCTTAGCAGGCAGCGATGATGACGCGATGAAGGTCTTGCCTTGACGTTGCCCTGGATATCATTTTTGACGGGGACGAATGATAGGGAGCCTAGCAGGTCTGAGGCAAGTAAGCATCGAGCTGTGGATAGAGCTTGAAGTCGGCATACCAAAGAGGGATGTAAGCGAGTCGGCAGAGTCAAGAAAGTCGGTAGTCGGGATTGCATTGTCATGGGCAGCATCGATAGGTACGTCAGCAAAAGACTTCTTCAGAGTGTCGAACCAAGTTCCTCGCGACGGAAAAGATTGCGCTGTTGCTGCCATGGAGGTGGAATTACGGTACTCTACCTTAGTGGTGTACGAATCTCGGGTCGCAGCGTTTTGGAATCAAAAGTCGTGGCAGACAGACCAAATTAAGCGATTCCCACCAAACCACAGCGAAATATGTACTAATTTACGGAGAAAATAACCAATTTTCTACTATTTGACCTTCTAAAATGGAGTAGAGTATCCATTCAGCTCCCAGCACTGTTGCACCCTATTCTGCATATTTGGCTTCCCTTTTTTGATTCCCCTAACGTCGGGTTTGCCATTGGGGCTATCCAAAAACACTCATTGATCTCCTTCAATGTAATCTTCTTCCATTCCTCCTCCATGGCCTGCCTGAGCTGTCTGGAAGTCAGGTATTTGTGAAGCTTGACGCGTGACTTCAGTATACGCCATACGTTTTCGATGGGGTTTGATTCCGGTGATTTAGGGGGCCAATTTTCTATGAATTCCAGCTCCATTTGGACCTTCCTGAATCGAGCGATATTCTTGTCGGAGCGCGTACCGTGTGAGCCATCATTATCCTCCTGAAAGACGAATTGACCTCCTGCTCGCTCCACTTCTTCCTTTCTACGTCGTACAATGGGTAATATATCCTTAGCATATCGTTCCTGAGCCATGGCTCCACCCGTCTTCTGTGACTTTCTTCTTATTTTGCCGTTCTTCTGCTTGTGATCCACCTCTTCAGTTCAGCCGTAAAACACCAGCTCGCTTTATAATCAACCCCTATCATAGCTCATACACTGATTTCAGTGCCTGCAATTCATGATTTTTGACAGGCATGCATTCATGATATCCAGCCTGATTAAAAGCTCTTTTCACAGTCCAAGGACTGCAGCCTAATTCGTATTCATCACGCAGTGCTGCCACGTCCAAATACGTCGATTATAAGGTCCTTCCAGAGCCTTAATCATCTTCTGAACAGTGTCATTATCGAGCTTAGAAGAACGTTCAGAACGCTCTGCTCCAGAGCGACGCGTTAGTCCATCTAGCCAACGATATTGAGTTCGTTCAGGCACCCCTGTTTCTTTGCGTATACTTAGTGCTGAAGAGCCTGATTTCTTCGGCTGTTTGGTACGCGAGTAGATGTAGTCCATTCTTGAAGCTTAGTAGGCCTACTGTCTTCCAAATCAGGTGTTCGCGGTCGTTTCATAGTGATGTTTCAGAAATGTGGTGAGCTTCCCGTTTGTTTACTACCAAAGTACTAGTTGTAGTGGGCACCACACGTGGGGTTTGATGGGGATCGCTGAATTTGGCTTTTGATTTCCGACCCTCCGGTCGGAGGACTCCCGTCGCTGCTTTCGGCTGGAACAAGCGCTATTCTAGCGTGGAAAGAAACAAGGCTTGATGAGTCAGCCACAGATTCTGCTTCTTTACCCAATCTGCCCTCGCTTATCCGCATTTTGGGTATTTCTCCGAAATGTCTTCTTTTCTCTTGGCTTTCACATCTGTGCATGATGTTTAATTTAGGTAGATGTGGTGCTACTCTACTAGCAGTCTTTTCCCGCTTCTCTAGGGAACTGTTCTGGCTCCTCAACTTTCCCCGCATTGCTCACAGCTTACGGAGTATGTGTGTTGGAGAACGAGGTCATCTGAGGCATTTTGGTATGTAGGTTGAAGCTTGATAGGAGTCTATCTAGGAGCGAGCAGGTAAAACTCTACGAAGGCGGAGATTACCATCTCCCCTATTTCCAACAATCTGGACGTTGCACGAAGTACTGACACTGTACCTTAGATTTAAAGATCTGCGGTCTAGGTTGAATTGAAGCCGATGCCAAGAAAGGCTAGGAGAAAAGGGGTGGGGGTTCACCAACCTTTGACACGGCTTGGGGCCCATTGGTTCAGCGAGGACAGACGAAGAAACGGGCTGAATGCTGACACAGGAACCGGGCGGAGACCCAACGACCGCTGATCTGCAATAATTCCCCGGTCATTGTCGTCAACGTAGAACATTTCAACACCGCAATCTGCCGTGTTTCTTAGCAAGGTTTTGGATGTACGAGAATGGTCATATCTCCGCCACGAGCTCTGAGTTCAATGCATTGAATGCCTGTGGCTATAAGGGCCTTGCTGTACGTATACGAGATTGATACAGGGGGGCCGTAATGATATTGGTACTGCTTTCGGACTCGTACTCTTGGTTCGTCGAACTTTTCTCTCGAAGGTGTGGATTGCTACCAGGGCGACAGCTTCACACCTACACGCTCTACTACGTACGGTATCTGCTCCACGATGCGCTCGAAACCGAACCCCCACGGGATCACACGTTGCTGTAGGTTTCGCAGCGGTTGGCTAGTACTATCTAGTTCAGGGTACAGGATGTTAAACTCCGAGGTTCAGATCCTTGATGTCAAGGTTTCCTGGAACATAGCACACCAAGTCTCCCTTCAGTCTGGTGTTGAAAGGAATCTGAAACCCACGGGACTGAGGAACCGATCAAACGTTCCATCTCTCTTCCAAGTCATGTTCCTCCGGTGGTCACGAGAGGCCATATGCGTAATACTATCCCATCTCATCTCAAGACCTGCCGAAACAAGGCAGTTGTTTTTGCCCTTGAAGGACCCTAGTGTCATCCAGCTTGCCTACCGTCTTTCCCTCATCTGCAAAAATGAACCCGGAATGAGCAGTTCTCTACTATTCATACCGAGACATTTCAGTCTTCTCACGCATTGTGTTGACTCTTTTGAGAGACATCCTGTTTCTATTCTGAGCTCTTCACGTTGATCGAACAACTTTAGTGTGTATATATAAAGCAGGTGCAGCTGCTGTTCGGTATTCCAATCAACCAGACCTTGTACCAACCATCAAGAAGAATCCAGGCCCACGCCACATATATCCTTCTGATCTTCATTCAAAGTATTCCATATTTTTGAACATGCTCTCCCAAACACTTCTTCTCGCACTTGCTGGCATCGCCACAGCTTTCCCGAATACCCTTGCGCCGCGCGCCACCTTTTCAGGAACCGCCACTTTCAACGATTACATAAAGCAGGGCCAAACTGTGTGCGGTCCCCTATCAGGTTAGCTACGTCCATTGCTCAGGCTTCTGGTGCGAGAAGCTCATCATGTTTAGGTGTATCTGGCACGTATGGCGCTGCAGCCGGTGATATCTCACCAGATATCTCCGCCGGACTTTGCTACTCCTCAATCGATACCTCCAAGTGCAACGGTCAAGATGTCGTCGCAGGCTACCAAGGTCCCGCATGCCCGAAGGGTAACTGCGGAACCTGCTACAGGGTCACCAATCGAGGCGGCTACGGTGGAGCCGGTGTTGGAGGTGTCGGTAACTCGGTCGTTGTACAGATCATCGACAGCTGCCCCTCCGTCAGCGCGTACAACTACTGTAAAACCTCGGTACCGGCCAAGGAAAGGTGTGGTGCTGGGAACTCTTTGGATATAAGCTTAGACGCTTACCTAGCTCTTACTGGCATTCCATGGAGCTCAGTAAGTTTCAAATGCCTTTACACCACATGCGACGGCATGCTAATTTTCTCCTCAGAGTGTGCCCAACCTCACCATCGATATTGAGCCAAGCGGCTGCTGAACAATCAGATTGGGACGTGCATGAATGTTCTATCTGGATAGGACTGGCGTACGACCATGCGTTTGGAGGCAAATTGAGATTTATAGCGCTTGAAGCTACTTTGATAGGAAAACTAATCATCTCGGAATTCTTCTCAGAAAGTGATTATATCGTCCATTTGCTTGTAGACACCTCTGAAGGCTGCGAAATGAACTTGAGCGCTCTTTTGAGATTTGACAACCTGACAGCCTTGAATAGTAGGAACCGTTACCGAGCAGTGAAGTAGGTTTGTTTACAACTGATAAAATGTCTGCGTTTGTGAAGGTCGCTAAAGAACAAGTTATGATCATGTACTCTAATCCCAAAACAGTCTTCCGACTTCTTTCCACTTGTACTCGTGCTCAAGTAGTCATCGTTACCTTAATATGTAAACCCTCATGAATCCGAAGAACTAGGTAAGGGAAGTAGTATAAGATTAGGGTTAGGGCTAGGGTTTTTGCAATTCTAGGTAGGTAGGGAAAGATAAGGTACCTTAAGCATGCTCGCAAACCGCGTCATTGGCGGGTAAGAGATGACCTACGCTACCACCAATGTCCAACTCAAAGGTGTATACGAAGAATTCTTCCCATTCATTGTACATTAGTGTTGTTTGAATCTATGCATTGTTTCTATTATTTGACCCTCCAAATTACAAATGGGCTCTGAGCAATCTCCAGAGGTGGAAGCTGTAACGGCCCATGATCTGGAGTCTGGGTCTTACACTGCACTCCGACTAGTATGTGCATCAGATGACCGGGAGGTATTCGCAAGGCTAACTCTTGCCCTCAGCAACACGCCACGCCGCATCATCTACACCTCACAACACGAAGATGCTTCATTGGCCCGATCCCGAAAGGCTGGTTGAATAGCCATCGCAAGTCGTGGTACAAGCGTTACATTAGCTCGTCAAGCTACTCATCAAGGGCAGCAACGTTCTCGGCAGGCCCAGATGTTTCTCGTCAAAGGCGAGTCACCGGCCTTGACGGCCCGTCAGCGACGGCGGCCCATGGTCGCAGCTTTCCACAACCTGAAGATGTTGATGAAGAGGAGGAGGATGAAATCACAGAGCATGACCTGGTCGAGGAGACTGGAGCAGAGGACGATGCAGAAACTGGAGGCTCTGCGGACCGGCCAAAATCACCTCAGGCAAAGGCGAAGCCACGTCCAAATCTCGAGCAACCGCTGGGCTCATTAACTTCTGGCACGACTCATAGTGCTTCTTCCTATGTTACAGCTCCGAACGGACCACGCAAAACTTTCAAACAGAGGATGGATTCTATCAATACCTCAGAGGCTGCCAAACCTGCCTCATTTGTGACTGCTCGTGACTGCAAAGACGCTTTGTCCAAGGCAAAATCAGTTGATGACGGCTCAAAAAAGCCTCCATATACTCCGGGTAGCAGTGCACAGCCATCTCCTGCCAATCCTGATTCACCTTTCCATGGTGAACCTATAGCTTCCTCGACGTCTTTACTTCAACATGGACAGGATCAAGTCGGAGAAGTGCCTTCTCCTGGTATCCTAGCCAGAAATTCCTCTACCCGTCCACTTCTCGAGGACGGAGATCATCCTCTAGAGCCTAGTCCAGAGAACCTCCCAGTGGGTGGGCTGAAGCAAGTCACTTCCGGTCTGATCAGATTCAATATACCCGAGAAGCCTGTCCCTACACAAGATCGTACTAAGGCTAGGCTGACAGAAGGTGCTCGCCATAGGCCATGGAGCCAGCTGAGGCGTGGTCCGTCTCGACCAGGGGAAATTGTCAAGATCGAGAAGATGCTCGTTCGCGTTGACGCCACTATGAATGAGGTGGAGGATGATTATGATGAGAACGATAGCTTAAGAATAGACGCCCGGACAGTAGAGGCTTGGAGGGAATTCATTGTCGTTTGTCGAGAAGGCGCCGATGAAAAGGCCCATTATTCGATTCAGATGTACAAATCTAGAGTGATACCTGCTGTGGAGCAGCCTCGAGTCAAAAAGCGTGCTACCCATGAGATACCATTGATCCGCAAGGTTACCCATGTGAACCTGTATTCCTCGCTAGACAAGACATTGGTGGTTTGGGTCCCGTGGAAAATGAGAAAGAGAATATATATTCTTCGAACTCGATCGGCAGCTAGTGCTATGGAATGGTATACCTTCATACGAAATAATCTGGGTCTGGTCCGCTCTTCGTCTCTAGAGGTTCATGTGCCGGATCTCAGTATCACGCTGCAACTGGAGAACCCATTCAGTGAATTGGAAGCCTCAAGAGAAGCAGCTCTTGCGGATGCAGAAGACGACATGGCTTTACTTAGAATCACGGAAGCTGAAAGAGCAGTTGCGGGAACCATCATAAAGCGATGCATGAAGATGTTAGAGACTTCGCCCGAGTGGGCGGACGTGCTCCAAGCATGGCTCGAGAAAGAAAGGATGGGCCTGGCCTGGAAGAGATACGATCGCCTGGAATGGGTACATGGTGCCAACGAACAGAGGATGTATGGCACAATTGCGATGCAGAAGTCGCATGATCTGGAGCTACTACCAAAGCACCACTACCCCACGCATACAAAACCAAAAAACGAGGACCCTTTGGAAGAGCCTGCCCCTGTTGAGGGTTACCTGATACGCCTCACATCGCAGAGAGGCCGGATGCAACGGTTTGGTAAGATGTATTTCAAGAGACTGTACTTCACAACGCACAATCAGTTCTTGTGTTACTGCAGACCCGCAAAGGCAGTACCACCACCGCCACCACAAATGCCGTTATCCCAGAATTCGAAGATACCGAGCGCAAGCCAAATAGTCGATAAGGCCCCACTGATCTTTGCGATCAATCCATTTCCAGTCAAAGAGGGCCAGATTGAGTGGCTCAACAATGGAAGTCGTGCAAGTACGCGTAACCGTGATCAAATAGCGTACAAAGAGGCAGAGCGTACAGTCAATTCGATGTTGCAGGCTGAAGGCTACATTAATTTGACCCACGTAGTTCGGATACAGCATGCCCGCAGAGGAAATTCGCCAGCTGACGCAACTGTTGCCGAAGGCCCCGATGTCGACTTTCATCAGGATGTCAGTGATACCCGACGGGACGGTGGGAAAACTGATCAGTTCGACGACAAGCGGAACTTTGAACTGGTGCTGAAGAATGGGCTTATGGTAAGATTGCAAGCGTATGACGAGGTAACGAAGACCGAGTGGATGACACGGCTCAGCGCACTCGTTCGGTACTGGAAGCTCCGTACAGCAGAGCAAATGGATATCTTCAAGACCGTCCGCAATACTAATCTCAAGAGCCTAGAGATTGATGAAGAGATTGAATCCTATATTGGTCAATTCGGGGAGAAATGGGAGGTTACGAGGTCTGTTGCTTCGCCAGAGCTCTTCAATATGTGCGGGATCTCTTGCTGCCGTGCTATTACAGTATGTCATTCTGACTGGTGGATAAACTCTGGCTAATGACAGTTTAGATGTCAGGGGTTCTCTACCGCAAGCCAAAACGTCATACCACATTTCTGCGATGCGGTGTCGTCCTCTGCCATGGCGAGCTGTTGGTTTTCCAAGGAACGCTTCGAAAGCGCACTGGAAAAGAAGTTCCGCATATTCAGCATGAGCGTGTGGCAGCTATCGACTTGAAAGAGTGCTACATATATAGTGGCCTCGTCACCGAAGGTGATTTACTGTATCAAAACCAAACCTTTGACAGTAATCATCCCGGCCATCACGTCCTTCCAAGGGTATATCTCGAAGATGGCTGGACGTCGACCGACGAAGACACTATGACCTGCTTTGTCGTTTGGCAGCCGCGGAATAAGTCACTTTTCAGAGCTAAGGAAGATCAAGGGGAGGGAAAAACCAGACAACGCCTACGTTATGTCTCCCAGCTTGGCGTGGCCGGTCGATCTATTGTGTTCAAGACCCGAAGTCGGGCTGAACGAGATCATTGGGTAATGAGCATCGCTATGGAAATCGAACGCTTGCAACAGGTGGAAGAGATTAGAATCATGCCCAAGACGTAAACCATTCGAACGACTTGGTTCCAGCGAGGCGTTGGCGGTGGGTTCTTCGACGAAGAGGCCAGCGGAGAATGGGCATGAGTTGAGGTACCAAACTTCCTTAGATAAGGATTCTACTATCGCAGATGCGAAGGGTAATACTAGGCCCGAGACAAAGGAATGACAGGAAGCGTAGTCACCTATAACATTATGCACAGCTTATACTTCGATTATATTCTCTATCCTACCCTCAATAACCCTAGGACTCCCCCTGTAATCCTGCCACCGTATCTTCCCGGCCCTTGCCCAAGGTAGAACTATCCCCTTAACCTGCCCAACTACTAGACTCTTCGCCACCTAATGCACACGTCTGGAATTAGTATTCCGCTTTAAATTCCTCGTCTTTTGCCTGCAGATTAGAGACTTACAGGTCCATACAAATTACTGTCATTGCTATGCCTAGTCCCCTCTGGATGCTCCCCCTCAACCCAGACATGCCCTAACGGCACGGTCTCTCTTGGAAACGGATACGGACTTTTCGTAATCACGGTATCCCCTTCCAGGGCTATAACCCGCTTTATTACCATTCTCTCCTGTGAGTGCGGTGACCTATCCCACATCAGCCCACTCCCAAACGATTAAAACCCCCTTCTTCTTCCCTCCCCGAAACCCCACCCACGCTCTAGAACAAACCATCACATACCAAAACGCAACCACCGTCCCCCTCTTGAGCCCCTTGGCCGGCGCCCACATATTCACCCACACCACATCCTTCCGTGTTGAGGTATTGTAGTCGGTGTTGAGGAAAGGATACATTGAGGGGCCGGTTACCCACATTAGCTGGGCAACGTGCATGTTGATGAAGGAGAGGACGGGGATCCAGGTTAGAATGGAGGTGATGGTCAGGAGGGTGGGGCGGAGGCGACGCCAGAGGGGGTGGGAGGAAATGGGGAAGCGGAGGCGACGTAAGAGGGTGGACATGGTTGGTGGGCTTGAGAAATGTAGGTGAGAAGGTGTAAGAGTGGACGAGATAGGAACGTCGTCGGGTTTAGGGCCCGAGCGGAGCGCGGCAAGGTTCTCCTCCGCTCTTCATGATTTTCACACCTCTGATCCAAGTGCCAACTGCGACAACATCGGACTTCAATATGAGATCCCAAAGATTTCGGATAGTTGGAGCTATGCAGGTAGAAAGACAATGGGGAGGCTCACCGGAAGGTTCCCTTGGACCCGCGTCATTGCGGGGGAAGCCAGCACTACCATGGACCTGATCAACCTACCCATTGAACCTGTTCGAATTCACCGCCATGTCTCCTAGCACGATCCACGATGTTCGTCGGATTTATCAAATAGCTTCCATCCCCGGTGACGGTATAGGTCCCGAAGTCATCAGCGCCGGCATCCAAGTTCTCGAGAAGCTTGCTTCAATCCTCGGGGAATTCGAATTCCACTTCGACCACCTAGAATGGAGCAGTGACTACTACAAGAAGCATGGGAAATATATCCCGGACGGCGGTTTAGAGTCACTAAGAAAATACGACGCCATTCTTTTCGGCTCTGTCGGTGCACCAGGTCCGCCTCCTCATCTCCAAAACCAAACCGCAAGGCATAACCTCTCCCAACAGACATCCCAGACCATATCTCCCTCTGGTCCCTCCGCCTCGCCATCTGCCAACCCCTCCAACAATACGCCAATGTCCGCCCCACCAAACTCCTCCGCGGCATCTCTTCGCCCTTGCGCAACGCTCGCGCGGGCGACCTTGACTGGGTGATCATCCGCGAAAACACCGAGGGCGAGTACGCCGGTCAAGGCGGGCGGACCCACGTCGGCCAACCGTGGGAGGTCGCGACCGAAGTCAGCATTTTCACGAGACATGGCGTTGATCGACTGATGCGGTTTGCCTTTGAGACGGCGCAGAAAAGACAGAGACGGAAGATTACGGTGGTGACGAAGAGCAACGCGCAGAGGAACGGACTAGTGCTCTGGGACGAGGTTGCCGCGATCGTCGCGAAGGACTTCCCGGACGTCGAGTGCGATAAGATGCTCGTGGACGCGATGACCACGCGCATGGTCCTGCACCCCGAAACCCTCGACACCGTCGTCGCCACAAATCTTCACGCAGACATCCTAAGCGACCTCGCGGCTAGCCTCGCCGGCAGCATTGGAATCGCTCCAACCAGCAACCTCGACCCCACGCGCCAAAACCCAAGCATGTTTGAGCCGATCCACGGCAGCGCCTTCGATCTGGTGGGCAAAGGGACTGCGAACCCCGTGGCGACGATCTGGACGGCGGCGGAGATGGTGAGGTGGTTGGGGCACGAAGGGGCCGCGGAGGGATTGTTGACATGTATTGAGAATGTTTGTGAGAAGGGGGTGAAAACGAAGGATTTGGGGGGCGAGGCAGGCACGAGGGAAGTTACGGAGGCGGTGTGTGAGGAGATTGAGAGAGTGTTGGAGAAACAGGGGAGGGGGATCTTGACGTGAGTGGGAGATAGAGAGGATACAATTGAAACCCCCATTGGATTGCCCTGCCACCACGAAGAGCTCGTATTCCCTTCCATTTTAACTAAAAATGCAATTTCAAGTCCCAAAAATTCATCATCACATAATCCGAAGTGTCCATACCCCAACGCCCTGCTCACGCTATCAAAGTCCGATCGTCCCCTTCCCTCTTCTCTACCAATCCTTCAGCAACGAATGCGTGGGCGGATTTCCCCCCTTTGCCGTCGGAACCTCAACCTTCACCCCATCACCTTCGCTCCCCTCGCCACCCTCACTCGTCTCCCCCACACTTTCCCGGCCTTCAATCTTCTCCCCCTCCTCGCTCATCTCCGCAGACTCCTCCGTCGTGTCTTCAGGTTCCCCAACGGGTTTCTCGACGGGGACCCAGTCATCTTTGCCGAGCTCGATAGCCTCGTCGTTGAAATCTGCTTGCTCGTGTTCTTCGGAGCTTGTGACTGTGGCTGTAGCTGCTGTTCCAGAGGGGGTTTTCTCGAGTTGTTCTCGAGGCATAAGCTCGTCCTGCGTAGGCGGGAACCACCGCGGCAAACTCTCCTCGTAAGCCACAACATCCTTCTCCAGAAAGCAGCAAAACACCACCCTCTCCAACCCCCCCTCCTCCCTCCCCTCCTCCAACCCCACCAAAAACTCCCTCACAACCTCCGCAGCCACCTCTGCCGCCTCCGCGCTCGGATACCCATATATCCCTGTGCTCAAACAGCTAAACGCCACGCTCCCGCCCCTTTCTGCCGCCAGCTCCAAAGATCGCCGATACGCACCCGCTAGTAATTCTTTCTCCAGTCCAGGCCGTTTGCGTCTCGCGGAGCTGTAAACAGGGCCCACAGCGTGGAGGATGTGCTGGCAGGGTAGGCGGAACGCGGGGGTGGCTTTGGCGGAGCCGGTGGGGCAGCCGGAGAGGGCGCGGCAGGCCGGGAGGAGGGAGGGGCCCGCGGCGGAGTGGATGGCGCCGTCCTGTATAGGTGCTGATTAGCAATGAGCTTTTGTTGAGGCGGTAAGAGTGGAAGTTGATGGGGAGGGGGAAGTTTACGACGCCGCCACCACCGAGGAGGCTGTTATTCGCAGCGTTGACGATGCATGTCACAGCGAGCGTAGTAATATCAGCGCGTATAAGCGATATCTTCGTATTGAGAGAGGCTGACGGGGCTGGGAGCGAGGCGTCGGCGGGGGCGGTGTGCAGGCACGAGGATTTGTAGAGGTCGGAGAGGGTGGGGATGGAGGATAGTTGGATCGGGTTGGAGGTGGAGTGTGACATTTTCCGGGTTGATGGGGAAACGGCGGAGTAAGAGAGAATGGAGGTGTGGGGTTGTCGAGGGTGGTGGGGGATGAGGTAGAAAAGTTTCCGAGTATAGCAAGGATGGAAGAGGGAGGTGAGAGTTGGGGGTTTATGCATGCGAGATTGGTTTTATTAGGGAATTATTTACGATGGCGAAAAACTGTTGGTAGAGCAGTGGAGTCTGATTTGTTGAAAGCATGACCCATTCATAAAATCAATGCCTCGAATAAATACTTCACGACTTTCCAAGAACGACATGTGATAGCGTACAACACCTGGACATCACAAGAGCATTCAATGCCGCCTTGAAAATATCTGCCAAAGTCCGCCGGGATGGTTTCGTGCAAATGCTAAGCTTCTGCATGCCATCCATCTCTAGACACAACGCCATACACTGAACAAATGCTGGTGAACAAGAAAATGCCCCTGTCTTTGACATGAAAAGTCATAAAGCCATGAGACCATAACGTACCAATCCCGCATCAGCTCCGTCATCATGATCATTTCCCAGAGTCTTCCTTCAGGCTGACAATACGGTTGAGCACAATCTTGCCGTCTTTACTATCCTTATCCATAGCAAAGTAAGCGACCCTAAGCCCTTGGAACCTCACGCTCTCAAGTCCCGGGTTCTTGTTCCCAACGTCCTTCTCCCCTTCCTCCTCTGGCCACGGTGCTCTCTTCCTGACCTCATCTAACCCCATCTCGATCATAGCGTTGGGGTAAATCTCCTCACTATTAGGATTCACATCATTCAAAAACCCTCCTTCTGCGGAATCCGGGTTCTCGGACTTGAAAAGGGGGTTGAACATGCGGACCTCAGCTTGGATAGGCGGGTTGTGCTTTGGTGAGGAAGCTACCCATTGGATGTAGGTTTTTGGTTTCTTGAAGGTGGCGCCTTCTTCAGGCTTTTCGTAGTTCGCATGGACGGCTGTTACCAGACCGGTGGTTTCATCCTTTTCGAAGGTTGTGGCTTTGATGGGGAAAGGGACTTTAAGTAGGCCTACGGCCTTGTCGGGTGCTAGGCGAAAGTAGTCTTTGCTGTCGACCTCGCGGAAGTCGCTTCGGTCAATGTAGACAGTCTTGGTGAATGGAATGGTATGACTGCCCATAGAAGGATCCTTGGGCGAGAACGGTTGTTCAAGTTCCTCTATGTAATTGTCAGGAAGGTTATCAATGATGACCGGTATCGGATCGAGAACAAGCATGAGGCGCGGGACGGTTTGCTCAAGATATCGACGAACAGACTGATCGAAACGGGCAATTTGAATATTGGTAAGTGCGGTGGAGACGCCAAGCTCATTGATGAAGGAAAGAATAGCGCCAGGTGGTACACCTCGTCGACGAAGGGCAACAAGGGTGAAGAGGCGAGGGTCGTCCCAGTCACGGACAATTTTTTCCTCTACTAATTTAGCAATCTTTCGCTTGGAAAGTACTGTGCCAGTGACATTTAGTCGCCCGTATCTAGTGAGAGAATCAGCTTTTGTCCATTTGCCCTATTTGGATGTACTTACTCTCTCTGCATTGGCTTGTACACCTTCACAGCATCGCACAGCCACTCATAGGATACTCGTGACAATTGAAACTCAGTCGTGCACAATGAATGTGAAATGCCCTCGAAACTATCGCAAAGACAGTGTGTGAAGTCATACGTCGGATATATCCTCCACTTGTTTCCTGTACGGTGATGTTCTTTGTCTAGTATTCGATACGCTGCCAGATCCCACATTTGCGGGTTACCATCTTCTATATTTTGCTTCATCCGTAAGAAGGCTTCCCTTGGCTTGTACTTGCCATCTCTCATTGCCCTGAACTCAGACAGTGACTCGGTGACTGGTCGATCACGGTGCGGACAGGTATATCGAGGTCCATTCTTCTCTCCGCCTTTCTGAAGTTTTATTTCTGTGTCAGTGCAATGACAGACATAAGCACCATCCCTGTTAATCAGGTCTTCTGCTAATGTGTAGAGTTTGTCAAAGTTGTCGCTTGAATATGTTATCTTGTACGGCTTAAATCCCAGCCATGCTATGACCTCTTCGATAGCCATGAAGTACTTCTCCTCTTCCTTTTCGGGATTTGTGTCATCGAACCTGAGGTAGCAGACACCATTGTGATACCGAGCAAAGCCAAAGTTTATAGCAATTGCCTTACTATGACCAATGTGTAAATATCCATTGGGTTCTGGGGGGAAACGTGTAATTGTTTGTTCATCTGGCTTCTCATTAAAGACAGATTTGAGGAAGCCTTCCTTGAACATTGAATTTGGATCTATAGGAGCTGCAGGGGCATTAGGGATTTTCTCTTTCTTTTGTGGTGGAGGTTTTGGTTCTTTTGCGGGCTTAGGTGCTTTAGGTTGCTTTTTGGGGTTCAGATTTGGGTCTCCCTTTTCGCCATTCTTTTTCGGCCGCTCAGGTATTGATACACTTGCCTCCATGCTTCGCACTAGCTCGTCTTTTGTTTATAGCCTTGAGTATCAAAGAAGGAACTCCATTGAAGATACGCAACGCCGGGGCTGTTTTAATCCGGGGCCGCCAACGGATATACATTATTCCGACCGTGCTCATATTTCTAGGGTAAGTATTTCGTCAATGTCAATCAAGCTGCGATAAACACTTTCCCTACATGGGGTGGCTTTCGATACATCAAAACTCCGCGAGAAATCCCCTTTACGGTGGCTGATCGCCTAGCATATCTGCCTCTTCGCCGGCACGATGTTTGTTCAAGAATTCCTCCTTTGAGAACATAGCTAACTAGACCTGATAGGCCACCTCTCGTTAAGAACCCCCAAATCCAGTCAGCAACGCTGCACAACCCCATACCTCTATATCTACATACCTATGTCTGGCCTTTTCTGTTTGTATGGCCGGTCTTCTTCGCCTTTTACTTATCCGAGGAACGATATGACAAATATATTGCTGGATCAGAGTGGACTTTCGTTTTCGCAGGCTCAATAATCACCGTGCAATCTCTGACATGGCTTACCACCAAATGGAATGTGAACGTCGACTCGCTATTCACTTCGACTACGGCCAAGGATGTTCCCAGCGCACAGCTAATCAAGGTCATTCCAGTGACAAACGCAGGGTCGGCCGAGGTTTGCAGGATAATCAGAGATACTGTAGGCGTTCCGTGCAAGGTTGAAGTTAATGCTTATCGCTGCACAGGTCGGCGGCAGAAAGAATATATCATTTCTCTTCCAGAAAAGACGCTTTCTGTACGACTACGAGTCGAATTCTTTCGCCCCTCTGTCGTACAAGGTCGACACAGAGCCTAGGCCTACGATCGGCACTTTCCAGAATTCCCATGGCCTAACTTCGGAAGCAGAGATTGAACGTGTACAACAGCATTATGGCGGCAATACCTTCGATATCCCGGTTCCGACGTTCACCGAACTATGGAAAGAGCATGCGGTGGCGCCATTCTTTGTCTTCCAGATGTTCTGCGTTGGGCTATGGCTCCTCGATGACTATTGGTACTACTCCCTCTTTACTCTTTTCATGCTTGTTGGTTTCGAGAGTACAGTAGTCTGGCAAAGACAGCGGACACTCAACGAGTTCCGAGGAATGAGCATTCAGCCTTATGATATTTGGGTCTACCGGCACAACAAATGGGAGCAAGTTACAAGCGATAAGCTATTGCCTGGAGATCTGGTGTCTGTCGGAAGGACGAAAGAGGATAGCGGGGTAGCTTGTGATATGCTACTCATTGAAGGCACGGCCATCGTTAATGAAGCCATGTTGTCTGGAGAAAGCACGCCACTGCTCAAAGATTCGGTTCAGCTTCGTCCTGGGGATGCTCCGATCGATCCGGAGGGCTTGGATAAGAACGCATTTCTGTATGGTGGTACCAAGGTTCTTCAGGTCACTCATAGCAGTGCAAGTGAGGATGCACCTGAAACTGTACCAACTTTGTCGTCCGGTGTCAAACCTCCTCCTGATAATGGTGCGATGGCCATCGTTGTCAAGACTGGATTTGAAACTAGTCAAGGCAGTTTGGTCCGCACCATGATTTATTCGACCGAAAGAGTATCAGCAAATAATGTCGAGGCATTATTGTTTATTCTTTTTCTGCTCATCTTTGCCATTGCTGCCTCCTGGTATGTGTGGCAAGAAGGTGTTAAAAACGACCGCAAGCGCTCGAAGCTTCTGCTCGATTGTATCCTAATTATCACGAGTGTGGTTCCCCCTGAGCTTCCCATGGAATTGAGCTTGGCGGTCAATACCAGTCTCGCCGCTTTGAGTAAGTACGCAATCTTTTGTACTGAGCCATTCCGGATACCCTACGCCGGAAGAGTGGACATTGCGTGTTTTGATAAAACTGGTACTTTGACCGGAGAAAACTTGGTTGTGGATGGTATTGCAGGATTGTCGTTGGGGAAATCCAGTGACTCCCGGGTTGGGAAGGATGGTGCTCACTCCGAGGTCATCCCAGTGACCAGCGTCGGGCTACAGACTACGTTGGTGCTCGCTACTGCCCATGCCCTAGTCAAATTGGATGAGGGGGAAATAGTCGGTGATCCCATGGAGAAAGCTACATTACACTCTTTAGGTTGGACGCTTGGCAGAAATGACATGCTTACCGCAAAACCAACATTTGGAAATAGAGGAACTGCAGACACTGTTCAGATTAAGCGTCGCTTTCAGTTTTCTTCCTCACTGAAACGGCAAAGCTCTATTGCGACTGTTGTCACCACTGATCAAGCGACTGGAAAGAAGAGTCGAGGGACATTTGTAGGCGTCAAAGGTGCACCAGAGACTATTCGGAATATGATGACAAGTACGCCACCAAACTATGAGGAAACCTTCAAATATTTCACTAGGAATGGGGGTAGAGTATTGGCGCTCGGATATAGATATCTGTCAACGGAATCGGAGCTTGGCCAAACTCGGATTAACCATCTGAAACGAGAAGAAGTTGAGGCAGATCTCACCTTTGCAGGCTTCCTTGTTCTACAGTGTCCTCTTAAGGATGATGCAAAGAGTTCCATTCGGATGCTTAACGAAAGCAGTCATCGTGTTGTGATGATCACTGGTGACAATCCTTTAACAGCAGTCCATGTGGCACGTCAAGTTGAAATCGTCGATCGCGAGGTCTTAATTCTCGATGCTCCAGAGCATGACGATAGCGGTGAGAAACTCGTTTGGAGAAGCGTCGATGAAAAAGTGAATATTCCGGTCGATCCTAGCAAGCCCCTAGACCCAGCCATAATACGAAAGAACGATTTATGTGTTACCGGATTTGCGTTGTCGAAGTACAAGCATGAAGCCGCGCTTACACAGTTACTTCGCTACACATGGGTTTATGCTCGAGTATCCCCGAAGCAGAAGGAAGAAATCCTCCTTGGGCTTAAAGATGCTGGATATACGACGCTTATGTGCGGCGACGGTACCAATGATGTTGGTGCATTGAAGCAGGCGCACATCGGTGTAGCTCTACTCAATGGCTCACAAGATGATCTTAATAAAATAGCAGAACACTACAGAACCCAGAAGATGAAGGAGATCTATGAAAAGCAGGTTGGGCTCATGAAGCGATTCAACCAACCTTCACCACCAGTACCCATCCAGATCGCCCACATTTACCCGCCTGGTCCAACCAATCCGCATTACGAAAAGGCCATGTTGCAGCAAGCAGAGAGGAAAGGTGGCACGGGTGCAGTTGCAGCGAAACCAGAAGCTACGGACACGCCGAATGGGATTCCCACTATTACCTCGCCAGGTGGTCAAGCTCTCCAGCAATCTAACGGTGATCTTACCCCCAAGCAACGGAAACAGTTAGAAGCCCAGCAAAAAGCTGCGGGTATGGCGGACAAGTTTACCCAGTCCTTATTGGAACAAGAGCTGGATGAAAGTGAACCCCCTAAAATCAAACTAGGGGACGCTTCGGTCGCCGCTCCCTTTACAAGCAAGCTTGCGAACGTTGTCGCAATCCCGAATATTCTTCGACAGGGGCGGTGTACCTTGGTGGCGACAATACAGATGTACAAGATCTTGGCCTTGAATTGTCTGATTAGTGCCTATAGTCTTAGTGTGTTGTACCTGGAGGGTATTAAATTTGGAGATGGGCAGGTGACAATTAGCGGGATACTCATGAGTGTTTGCTTCTTGTCCATCTCTAGAGCGAAGGTACGTGCCCTATTCCCACTCTCGACTCCTACTCTGATGATTCTCCTAGTCTGTTGAAGGATTGTCAAAAGAGCGACCGCAACCCAATATCTTTAATCCTTATATTATCGGCTCAGTACTTGGACAATTTGCCATTCATATTGCCACCCTTATATACATATCGAATTATGTTGAGCAAATTGAACCGCGCAGCGAGAAAGTTGATCTTGAAGGAGATTTCAAACCGTCTCTTCTCAATAGCGCAGTGTACCTTCTACAACTCATCCAACAGATCTCAACCTTCGCTATCAACTACCAAGGCCGACCTTTCCGGGAGGGTATTCGAGAGAACCGAGGCATGTTCTGGGGCATTGTGCTCGTGGCTGGTGTGGCGTTCTCCTGCTCGACAGAGTTTATTCCAGAACTTAACGCACAGATGAAACTTGTCCCGTTCTCCTCGGCCTTCAAGATGACCATGACAATAACCATGATCATCGACTATTTCGGATGCTACATCGTTGAGCAGGTGTTGAAGCAGGCTTTTAGCGATTTCCGACCAAAGGACATCGCGATACGGAGGACTGACCAGCTGAAAGCAGAGGAGGAGCGTATTGCAAGCGAGAATGCGGCTGAAATAGAAGCGAAGATGAAAGCAGAATAGAACGGGTAATATAGATGGTTTTGTAATATAACGATTGTCGTCAGCACTTTCCTGTCAAAGGACGTTATTCACACCAATTGGTGTGATGTGAGATGGTATATTGATATATGAAAGCCACCGCTTAAGGAGTCCACGGGGTTGGAGCTCAAGGACAGCATCCAGACAAGGCACATGAAGAGGTCAGTCTTGAACCTCCAGCGTAAGTGAATTCCGAGCGTCCTCATTCCGGTTATGGTCCGCGATCCGTAAAATAATCCGGAACCAGTGCTGCAAGCTTCGCTCTGTTTTTGTTAATAGGTTTGATACTGTGAATTGTTCATCGTTGATATTTTTCCTTGTGAGATCAATGCCGCGGGACTGCTCTTATGCCAATCTGTTTCAAGACTACATGTGCACAAGTTCTTGAAGCTCTACTAAGTCAGTCCTAAAAGGCCATCAATTTTACGATTAGCTTGTAGAGAGCGCAGTGTACTGTGTCTCATTATCGTTTTCGAATTCGTTCTAGACCGGTAGGACCTTACTGACCATCTATCCGCATTGTCAAGCTTCTACAATCGTCTTACCCATACTATGCCCGAACCTGCAGGATACCGTGTTACTCGGAGTGGCCGGCAGAGCATCCTCAATTGTATATTCCAGTCATCACATACGTCCACTGATCAAGCACTTGCTAACCCGAAACCAAGAGGACGCTACCTTATCATTCGCTTTCCTCGAGCTTCCACCCGAGGTCAGGGTTATGGTATTCTAGTTCCCTTGGTAACGACGATTCCAGCAGAACCAACCGAAGAGGATTGCCGACGTGAAATTTACACTTACAGAGTATCTGCACGGAAGACCTGCGGGCTTTTATCCACAACAAAGCGCCCACAAAGGCTTCGAAAGCGACAACTGCGGTGCATTATGTGGACGCGAGGAAAACAATACTACCGCCCACATGATCAGTCAAGCCTAGAATGGGTTTGGTCTCCTGTCTGCCACTCGTTCTATCCGCTCTTTCCCCCATTCCACTATGCTACCCTCTGACCCAACTTCAGCGTCTGCTCCGGCTTTGCAATCATACCCTTTCTAAACGACCGCAGCAAGCTCGACCTCCGTAGCATCACAAGCCTTGGCTTCTGCTCGACAGACACGCAGATTGGATGGCTGTGTTGTGAGTAGGTGCGTGGATTAAGGTTAAGGATTTGGAAACGTTTGGTTTGCATGTCCAAACCCCCTCTCCAGAACGGACCTCACAAGACCTATACGTATTGTAACGGAGATGATTGCCGGGATTATCGAAAATCTACGGCGTCCAGGTTGCTGAAAGCTAGATAGGAGGGGTCATATCACCGGTGGTTCTTTGGAGGAGGGAAGATGCTGCAGGTCAACGAGCGAAACCATTAGGCTAGCATGTCTTGAAGAGGCTCAGAGAGTATTCGCTGATAATCACGACGAGTCTCTGTCTCTCCGCTCAACGAAGATATACAGCTCCTACGACCCACCATTCACCCCGCCCTTCATCACCTCCCTCAGCTCCGACATCTGGCCCTTTAGATCTCGAATCTCCAATACCGCAGCGTCAGTCTCAACATTCGGCCTCGTTCTCTCCACTCTCTTCGTCCACCCTTCGGCCTCCATATCTAAACCTTCCTGCATCTGTTCCCACTCCTCGACCGTGTCTTCGTCCTCCTCTCCATGTCGGCGGTTGTGTTTCACGCGAACGGCTTGTTTAGTTTCGATGTACGCTGTGATAAGGAGCAGAGGGGAATACACGATTCCCATCACGGTGTTGTTTAGGCGCTCATATTTGGCGATGGGCATCCACCATTCAAAGGGGAGGATTAGACAGAAGATTTCAATTAGGTTGAATGCTAGGATCCATTAGCTAAGGAAGTGTACCAATAGAGTATACGTGCTTACGAGCTATGAACACGTTCTCGTCAGGAGCTCGGACGAATTGCATGGTCTTCTGGGAGAATAGAGCCATGTACTCATCAATGGCATTATCTGTGATGTCCGAGTAGGCGCTGTTGTACAGGGCGATGAGGATGTTTAGCAGCACTATGAGCACGTTAGAATATACCACATCAAACCAAAATGTTCAGCAAGAGAGGATAACACGTACCAACCATAACCACAAAGGTGAAGATATAGTACAATATAATCCCAAACGGTGGGGCGAACTTCTCGAACCCAGTAAAATCTGGACTTTGCATCACACTGTTCGCCATCGCTTGCAGGATGAACGATGTTGCTTTCGCCGCATCATCATCTGCCTGGTCCATTCCGATGAATGCCTGCAAGAACCCTACCATCACGATCATGAGGAGTGCAAAGAAAATCAGCGACTCCTTCATCATCACCTTCAGCACCACCAGCATCGCCCCAAAGAACCGAAAGGTATCCAGATACAACAGCAACCGCATCCAGAACATCGGCGCACTGAATGCGAGGAAATTATAACTCAGTTGATTAAACTTTCTACGCCGGCCATCATCATCGTCGACAGGGTGTCCCAAAGCTATCAATCTTGTCACAAAGGACACTGTCAACAGCGCATAGAGGGTGCTATTGAAAACATTCCAAAAACCGATATAAAACCTCCCTACTTTCCAGAATTTGGCAATTTCGTCAAAGACGAACCCAGCTGTCATGACGTACAGTACCCCTTCCACGACATCCAAGTCCCCAGTAGAGTTGATCGTGTTGATCGCGCCCGTGTAAAAAGCTAAATATAATATACTGAAGAAGATTTGAACCGCGTTCTGGTACTTCGGAGCGCGCATCCTGTCGGGGTCAAAGTGCGCCCAATACGAGGTCTCAGCCTTTTGTTCCCAGGGAACGAAGGAGGAAGGGTCTGCGGCGGACTGGACCAGCCAGCCGCGCCAGAGGTAGGTAATGCACTTTTGGTATCCTGAGGAACCTATCACACGCAAGGCGTGGAGGTCAACGGCACGTTCGATGGCGTTGGCTGGCAAGGTGGGTTGCCCGTTCAGTAGGATAGAGTAGCGTTTTAGTAACAGGGACTGCAGTACGTAGGTCTGGTCTTCTTCCGTCTCAATAATTTGCTTCGCAAGGACCTCGCACGCGGTGGCGCGCACGTTGTGCAGGTCGGCGTCCCAGAGCTCGAGCATGGCCTGCCGTTTGAACCAACGGTAGCAGACAAGGAGGCAGTAGACTACGCAGGCTTGTTGGTCTTTGTCCAAGGAGGCTTCTTTGGCAGTCTTGACGACTTTATGGGTTATGACGGGCGAATTGGCTTTAGTGACCTTCCATTCTTCTAACTCACAGGGTATTACCTGCTCGATTTGGTACTTGAGGCGCAGTGCGACCTTTGTGACGTCGGCGGGGGGGAGGGAGGAGGGTGGTATGTCCGAGCGGTTAGAAGGGAGCACTGGAGGGATTGAGCGTTAGCTGGGGAGGAATTTGAAGTTAATGGGGAATTGAAAAGCGTACGGTGACGAGCTTCATCGCGAAATCGACGGTCATCGTTGTTGACGTTGAAGAGCTTGTTCCATTGGACCATCTTTCTGGTAGGAGATCAAGGAGTGGCTGGGAGCTTGAGAGGCCCAAACACTGAGGTTTACTTGGTCAGTAATAAGCTTTGAGTTTGGACAGAGTCTGCTGCGACATGTTTAGACCTCTTTGATGCTGTTCAATGTTTACTAAAGTTTGAAGTCGCCCAGCGGAGTATTGACTTGGCGTCAGGGTTCACGAACGCCGGGTACGAGTAACGGCGATAAGGTACCTTGAGGACGTGAAAGACCGACAAAGCCCTAACCCTAGACTTCGAAGCGGGCAATGTCCCATCGAACATTGGGTTTTGATGTTGGCAAAAACTCAGAAGAACATTCTGCTGCTGGGCCACTCACACTCTTCATGACGGAGGTATGTGAAGGAATGGAATTATGCGATACTGAGGATGGTCTCTCTTTAAAGCCCAGTAAAATCAGCTTGGGTGCGCCTGCAGTATAAAACTTCTTAAATGGAATAACTTGTAATTTGTGATATAGAAAAGCGGCGGAAAGCGTAGAAGAAAGCAAGGTCACATCTGAATATCAATGCATGTTCGGCCAACAGGGCTTAGGCAGGTTGATGTAGCATATGGAAGGTGAGGAAGCCTAACCTTGGAAGGTAGGCAAATAGGAAAGTATTGGGCCAAAGGCCTAGGGCAAAGTCTGCCTGGCATTTGTTGAGTACTCAGCATCTAAAGGATTTACATTGGGAGCTCAAATCCTTGATGAACTAGAGTCGGCATTGTCTCCTTTACCAGGTGATCCTGTAAGATTTTTTCCCCCAGTCATATGCATGCGTTTACACATAATGTCGTACGCCTCTTCCATACCTGAAAGAGCACCATTGACCGAGATACCACGCACAAGCCACTCTTTGTTCTAAGCGGCGCTCACATCGTTTCCGGCACCACGCCTTCATCACTTTCACTCATACTCTCGTCCCCACTAACCTCCATATTCTCCCTCTCCCTCTTCTCCATCAAGGCCTGCAACTCCGCATCATCATTCTCTGTCACAGCCTTCGGTGCCATCTTCGTCACGCAGCCCCCACCATTCGCCCGAATGTTTCCTTCAATCTCCTTTATGGCTTGCTCCAGTGTCGTAATACCTGTATGCTTCTCCAAGCATTGCGATGTCAATACATACAGAGGCGGTGAAACGAGCTTCACTTTCACTTGAGTTTCGGGCGTGTTCTGGGCTTCTGCAGCGCGGAGGGCATTCTTCACGGCGTCAATTCCCTCGTATCCGAAGCAGGTTACTTCTACGTCAGCCCGAACTTTTGTTGGTTGAGGCGTGAGGCGGCGGGAGATGTAGAATTGGAGTTCGTTTTTGACGACTTCGCTAGGGAATGTGACTTCGTTCCAGACGTCTGGGTTTCTAGAGTTTATTAGCGTGGCGTTGGGTTGAAACAGGGGATCAGATACGTACGTAATTGAGAGCTTGAATGCATCTACAGCATGGCCGTATTTCTTATTTAGCGGCCAGCCAATTTCGGAGTATAAAGTCTCCATGGGCGTCTTCGTCTTTTCGGCCACATGTCGCATAATTGAAGCCACCATCTTGCCTTTGTTGAATCGCTCCTCGCATTTGACAATATCTTCGGGAGACACTCTTCGTTTCGACAGATCGATGTAACCTGGCTGGCATTAGCTCTATTGGTTCACAGTGTCTGCCAGGAAATCCCACCCTTCTCCTTGTCCACTCTCAGCACCACCACTACCTCATTTCTTCCTACACGGATAAGTTTTTGTATACTTCGTATCCGGCGTCTGGAGAGTTCTGAAAGTAAGATCATGCCATCGATGTTGTCGTATTCTAGTAATTTGACGTATGCGCCCATCTCTGCGATCTAGTATAGGCATAAGAAGATTCCAAATGAGCCTTGGAGGGTTTTTGCGCATACTTGCTTGACCTGGTAACATAGTCAGTTCAGTCCTAAGGTGTTTGGGCAAAAGATACACATACATTCACCATCACAAAACTATCTATTTCTGGGTACTTCCCCTCATAGAAGCGGCAATTCGTCAACGACATCTTGCCTCTGTGATCAGCTTTTTGCCCTCAAGTGGCGTTGGTCGATGGCTGGACGCTGGTTTTATCTTCCGTATGAGAGGCAAGACTGTATCAAAGATGCACTGGCGAACACAGTACGAACAGGGTAGTAAAAGTGCGTATATTTTATGAGAGGGTTGGAAGCGACTTGCAGAATTGAAGAGGAATTGGCTCTGAAGTTAGAAATGGCAGCTTTTCGCGATGCTTGGTGCAGGGCTGAAAGCACCACATAAGGTTGTACCGATCCAGCCAAGCTCAACTCTACCCTCAATGTTTTCGTTCCTCCAAATATAAGTCCCTCCAAATATAAGTCCCATACTGTGTCTCGATACTCGAGTTACAGCCTTTACAGAACACCAGCCTTGAAGGGTCCCATCTGCCCTCTTTCCCGCGGTAAGTGATATCGAGCTTTGGTGTCATTTTATCTTCAATTAATCTATTTAAGAGTTACCACGACGACAGTGAGGTTTGCAGTGAGTTAACAATAGCCACTCTTAGTAAATGCCATAACCCCAACGGCAGTCATGTCATATCGGTACTACGAGATATCATATAATTTACTTCAACCTATCTATGAGAATTACACCTTATTGATTGCCTTGAACAGAGTTTGATCACAAACTCGAGTTTAACTACAAAGTATGTACACCATAAAGACTAAGAAGAGCACATAGATTGAGCCAATCTTGGCTCAATATTGCCACATACCCTGGTAGTGAGCCTGGCTATCAGTCAATGTTTATTGGTTAACGCCACTACCTGATGTACCCTACGTTTAGCAGTATGTTCAGCTAACGTGCTCGAAATTGGCACATCCAAGCCACCCTGAACCCATCATATATTTCTATATTCTCAATCAGACCTCTATATATGAAACTATGCTGTGTCATACATGCCAAAAAGTGCTCTCCTCCTATCTCTCCAACTTGTACCTTTACCCGTCTTCAGAACAATTTCTCAATGGGAAGCTTTTTGAGACCAGTGCCGGAAGGTTGTACCGTATGTAAGATGGTTATTGATTTAATCGATAATACGCCCTTCACAACCAACCGGCTGACCGCGACCCTCCATCTGCCGCTTGATAAGCTTCACTCCCGGTTCGTGAAATCCGGAGAACCGACCATCGTTACTAGCGAGACAATTCCACCGCGAGAGCCGTATAATATTCCTCAATCTCGCTTCTCGACATCTGGAGAGCCGATTATCGTCAATACCGACGGTATGACTCCGTTGCAAGAACTGCATGGCAGTAAAAAGAGACCCACAAGTCCCATATCTTCGGAGTTCCACAGCAGGATGATATCAAGCGCGAGGTCGCACTCCTTCCTTATAAAGTCTTGTATCTTAGAGAAATGGAAGATTACAAGATGATGTATTGGGTACAACTGATTCTTGAGCCTTGCCATGGGATTGAGCGCTTACTTGATATCCAAAAGCTAAGTGACAACACTGGCTTGCAGTCTTCAGCAGCTAAGCACATGGTATGTTGATTGCTTACGGAATCACGAAGCGTGCAAGCGGGAGTCTTCGTTCATATTTTATCGTCCCACACGATTGCTTGATACGAGTCGCGTTGCAGAGTAGGATAGAGTCCAACAGGTTGGTTCGGCGAATCTAGAAGACAAGGATCCATATATGACGCTCAGCCACTGTTGGGGTTTCGTGAAGCCCTTAAGACATACTGCTCAGACAAAATCAAGACTGCAGTCCGGCATAGCTCTCGAAGAGCTTTCCAAAACCTTCCGGGATGCAATCACAGTTGCACAAACCCTACACTGTCGATATTTTTGGATTGATTCTTTCTATATTGTGCAAGACGACTGGAAGGACGGGGACGTTGAAGCATCTCAGATGAACAAAGTGTACGATATTGAATATTGCAGCAACTGGCTCGATAAATAGCTTCGGAGGATTGTTTTCCCCGCGAGACCCTTCTGCAATCATGCCCTGCAAGTTTAATCTTAAATCCAAAGGGGCCAAAGGGCCAGAGCACGCCTTGCTGGTTACACCACCTCAATTTGGGAGCTGATGCTTGAGAAGCAGCCGATGGCAAGTCGCGGGTGGTATTCCAAAGAGCGTATGCTGTCCTGTCGTGTGGTTGATTTCACAAGCAAGCAGTTGATGTGGCGCTGTAATGAGCTTATGGCTCTCGAGATGTTCTCACTGGGCTTTCCACCAAGTGTCCAGATGAGCCCAACAACACTTGATCTGGAACTAGGCAACTTGCTCAAAGACCAGAAGGACCTCGTCGCAGAATATTGGGTCGCAAATCGTTAATGTCTGCTGCGCTGGCAAGAATTGGTGAAGGAATATTCTACTCCAAAACCTTTTGACGAAGTCGGAAGATAGATTGATAGCCATATCCGATTTGGCCAAGGAGATAAGTTACGTTTCGCAAGAGGAGTACTACGCTGGACCGTGGTACTCACCTTTACCTCAAATGCTGCTTTGGCGTACTACCGGTCACAATCGAATGGGGACTCCTCGTCGAGGCCTGCCAACAACCGAGCTCCGTCTTGGCCATGGGCGTCTCTTAACGGTATGGTGACCTTTTATGGTTTCTTTGAAAAGAACGACGTAGAGAGTATCTTGATAGAAGTCCTCGAATGTGGAACAATACTCGTGTCCGCTTACAATCTATACGGAGCTGTCAGTGAAGGATTCATAAAAGTGAAGGGTTTGCTGTGGCTGGTCACATTGAAAATGGAACGCGGTGGTCCCTCGATCTGTGACTCTGAAACTGGAGCAGACCTCGCACAAATGATACACTGCTGTTTGGACCTCCGACCAGCGGAAGATACACACGGAACTGATTTCTATTGCATGCCTGGCCAATTCGTAAAGCAGGACTTCGTACCAGCACCGAGTCTTGCGGGATTGACCCGCTGATGAAAAAAGCTGTACTTTTTGCCGATGACAAACGCCGGAGAAATAAGCATGAGCAAACGATCTTCAGCATCATCCAATCTGTGAGGAGTTTTGTATCCAGAAGACTTTGGGAATCTGAATTAAGCTGACCAGGCGTCGAGATCTTCTGTGATGGCCAACAAGTGGTACAATTGCACAATCTACAAATTCTCGCACTCTGCCGTTGAACTGATGAATGTCTCTCGCAATTCATGGTTGAGGCCTTCTTCGTAGCGAACATCATTGTTTAGCCTTGAGCTTATGTATGGCAAGTATTTTCCTCGCGACCCAATGGCCTCCAGCGCTGTCAAGGAGTAGTGGAAGAATTGAGCTCAACATATGTGTAATATTTCCTTGATTCTTTGAACCAGACGCATGACCATCCTCACCTACGACGCTACCTTTGTCTTGAAAGTGTATATTCGCACTGCTCTCATTTCAAAGATGCCGAATTAACACAGCGAGGGGATAGATACAGACAGCCCCGGGCAATCGGACCCTAGTACCCAAGACTCAATACAAGAGTCTCCAATAGACAAAACCAATAGTATCGACGAAAGAAAACATGACACATGATAAAGACCATGCAGGATCTCGGCTCATAACCATCAGGAACAAACCTCCAAGACTCCCAACGGAAACGATCCACGCCTACATACCCACGACAGCCACTTCCGTTATATCCTCTTCAATTACCACCGCACTCACTTCCTCAATAAAGCCTCATAAATACTAACCAACACTCCCACTCCCGCGCCAATCATCATCCCCACCGCTCCCCCGGGCACACCCTTCTCGACAACCCCCTTACTCGCCCCGCTCACCCCACCCTTGGCGTAAACAATCCAAGCCACAAGCCCCTTCACCACGTTGAAGCTCACAGGATCATAGTCCCGCTGCCCATGTGTCAGGTTGAACATCCACGCGCCAATTAAGGGCGTCCCGACGCTTGTCGCCAGCCAGAGCCCTACAGGGCCCCAGAAGCCAAGGGTGAGTAAAGCGAAAAGGTCGGGGATCTTGACAGCGAGCTCGCCGGTGCCAAGCGCGGGCATGGCAGGGAAGGTGGTTAAATAGCGCATTGGGAGGACCTGTGAGCGAAGACCCCATGCTTCGATGAATAAGGTGAGGAGCTCGATCGCGATGGCAGAGGAGAGCGTGTAGCGAACCGTGTTCAGGAAGGACGGGAGAGGCGAGGAGGAGACGTAGCCGCTTAGCGTTGTGGTGAGGGATATGGTTTGCGTTTCTATTTTGTCGGCCAGTTGAGCTGGGGATGGGGGAAGGGGGAGGTTGCGCGCCAGGGTGAGGGCGGAGCGGGGGGTGCGGGTTATAGCTGATATGCCGCTGGGGGGTTCAGAGTCGGATCTGGAGGATAGATTTAGCTCATCTGTTGTCAACGACGGGAGGATAAGGGCGGGAAACTTGGATGTAGAGGGGAGAAGGTAGGCTTGACGCGCTGGGGTTGGAAGGCACTCACTGCTGCTGCTCCAGTTCTTCACGCGCTTTGGTGGGCCTTCGCGCTCTAGGCTTCTTAAACTCGTCGCCAGAGGTGAAAGCGCCACCGCTCTCGCGTTTGACGGGCGATGTCGCAATGCGCTTGAAGTAGGGTTCAAGAGTTGGGTCTTTGGATAACGTAGTTTTGTTCGTACGCAAGTGCTCATCGAGGGCATTTTCCAAATCCGCTTTGAGGAGGTTGTCATAGCTGCAATGGCAATAGTATAAGCAATGGTATCTTGTTGATTGGAGCTGTGGGGTTGTTACCCTTTCAAACCAACGTGTTCAGCGAGGTTGGCGAGCTCGCTCTTTCGCTGCTGGTGCAGCCAGGTCGACGCGCCTGACATGATCTTAGAGATGATGATCTGGATCGCGGAGCTGATGCGATCGTGACAAGGTGACTTGGACTTGCAATGTTTCCTGTGGTTTATGGCTGAGACGAAGGACAATGTAATGTTTACGTTGGAGTGGGATGTTTACTTCGGGGTTTATGCGCGTCGGAACTGAATGCTCGAGGATGGTAGCGCCTGTTGGCTCGGCCAATCAATAGTGCTTGTTGTTCAGAAGCCCCGTGAAACCCTAACAAAGTTGAGCAGAGGGTTTGCTTTCATCTTCTCTACTTGACTGTCTCAATCAAAGGCAAAGCTCTAGCTATTTTGTACTTTGACTCTGATCCAAATGACAAGAGTTGAACCGGATACCTATGCGATCTATCTTGCGCCATGAAAATGCAATGCGCTTCCGTACACCACCTGTAAATGCATTCGATGTATAATACAAGGCTCATGGCCTTTGCATGGTCGCTCATATCGAGTCAATATTTCTCTTGTTTACTGCTGCGGTCCACTTATCATCTTAGGCGAAGTGGCCACCGTCAACTTTCGCCGTCGTATTAGCCGCCATCTGTCGCAAAAGTGCCTGATAAAGGACAAGCATTGTTCCACTTTGCACACTAGTCCATACAAATCTTGGACCAACCCCACGAAACAAGCCCGCAATCCCCTCCGTTTTGTAGATTAGCTTCAGGCCTGTAATTACTGAAGAGGTATCCAGCGTCACCGATCCCAACTTGGGTACCGTTGTGCTTGGCGAAGAGGTTGAAATGAGACGTTTCTGCTGGGCTGACTGGTTGCTGCTTACGGCATAATTGGATGTGGGCGCAGTCGTGGTTTCAGTAGGCTGCTGCTGGATGTTGAACGATTTTGGTGGTGACACAACAGGAACTTCTTCTGGCGGGTTGAGCTGCGTTTGAATCCTCGTCTTCACCACATCAAGCGGACATGTGATTACTCCAGCCATACCACCTGCTGATGCAGCAGTCAAAACTTCTAAGCCTAGTCCGATGTCTCTGCTTCCAACCCATTGCTTTGCCCAGTTCCGTTCTTGCTCGTAAAAGGCAAATTGAAGAGCCGAGAACGGCAGGTCTCTCCAGATGGTGGCCCTGTAACCGTAGAAAAGCGCTGATACTCCCTCTTGACGAATGATTGTACGAGCAGCATCTAATGTAGATCGATAGTTGTAACCGGATTTGAAGAAAGGATTGTTATAACGCCCTTGAAGTTGAAGCCGAGTCTTTAACACTTCGGAGGGCACGTAGACGAATGAAGCGGCGAAATCAGCAAGGAAGCCTTGGACATTTAGTAACAGCACGATTATCGGAGCTTATTAGTTGGACTGACCTCCGGCAAGATAGGCAAGAGAATGATGAACGCCAGCATCAATCAAATGCCGTTTGCTATATTCATATGTACCAAAGAAAATAAGTGTACCCGGAAACGATCCTAAGAACGCTGGAGTGACGCCGCTGTACAGGCCTCTTCGAAGGCCTTCTTGCCGAAAGATCTTTGAATAGGTCGACGACAAGGAAGTATATTTGGGAGGGATATGCGGATCACCCTGCTGGCGAGTTTTCACTGTATCGATAGAGTGCATGAGGAGGTCGCCAGTAGTACCACCAATGGCACCAGATATCATGGACTGTAAGCATCGTCAGCCCGAGTGTAGTTTGATAATGCGGCGCTGCTGTAACGCACATGTAGGTATGGCGGCCGAGCTTCCTCCTCCTCTTCCAAGGGTTCGGCATATTCTTTCCTCTTTCCGCTATGGAGTGAGGTATTCTTGCTATCTCCGTGTCCGGTGATTGTGAAAGGGACCGTGGACTCATGGCTGCCAGACGGCGCAAACTGCGTCGCTTGACCTGGAGTGAATATATTGGCAATTCGAGAGGCTAGGGACATGGCCCTCCTCTCAGGTTCCAGATCAACACCACAGTACCGCGGCGTAGCTATGAACGCATGTTGTGTTCGTGTATAACAGAAGTGGAAACGTGCAACCAAAAGGACTCCGGACAAGAGCCTCACAACTGACAATGATTTTCGATTGTCAATAAAACCTTAAACTACCCACGAGCTAGTAAAATTACCATATCACAGTAATCTATCTTGTCGACTATCACTACACGGTGCACCAGGAGTGGTCTCCATACGGCAGGCATCTTCTTGATACCAAAAACGCTTCTATCCTGTCCCTTGGTCAGGTCGGATGAAGATGAGTGATTACACGGACACTCAAGTGGCAGCACATACGGAAATAGTAAATGCAATGGGAAGCAGGACTTTGATTCCACGAACCCCAAGGTTGCTGCTTCACACACAATATGCGAAAGGTGTAGTACCCATCAACGCCGATGGCTTCCTCAAACCATGGGGCTAGATGCGCCCCGTGGCAGCGTACAATCGTATTGACCTACATCTATGTGACCTTCGAGATTTTTAATAGAACGTACACACCATTTCCACGACACAAGTGTCGTAGTGGCCAGGCTTCCGACTCATAACAACATCTCCAACGGATTTTCTACCACTTTCTTGAATTCCCGTATCCATTCCCCCCCGACAGCTCCGTCAACTACCTTGTGGTCAAAACTCCCAGTAACGACAATCTGATCGTCCCATTCTACCGATGTCTCGTCTCCAGACATTGACGGGACAGCGACTTTCTTCGTAGTGCCGACTGCAAGGATCCCCGCCTGTGGTGGGTTTATAACAGCTGTAAATCGATCAATGGCTGCATTCATGCCCATATTGCTAATTGTGAATGTTCCCCCTTGATACTCCTCGGGCTTCAGTTTGCCATCTCTGGCACGCTTGCCCAGATCCTTGACCTGCGCTGAAATGCTCTCCAACCCCAGGTTTTCCACATTCCTAACGATGGGTGTCATAAGACCGATGGATGTAGCCACAGCAACGCTGACATCCACAGTGTTGTGCTTTCGGATGACAACCTGGCCATCGACTTCACGCCAACTAGAGTTCACGGCGGGGATCTTCTTACATGCAACGGCGGAAGCCTTGATTAGAAAGTCGTTCACCGACAGCTTGTACTTGCCATCTGCTGATGCGTTAAGTGCTTGGCGGAGCTTCAGCAGTTTTGAGACTGAGATTGTTGCCGCAACAAAATAGTGAGGATTTTGGTTCATGGACTGTGTGAGACGATTTGCGATAGTTTTTCGCATTGAGCTAGCCGGCACGTCTTCATATAAAGGCCCCGTAGACGAAGCAGCGGTTGGAGATCCTGCACTCGCCACAGGCTTGTACTTCTCGATGTCTTGCTTTGTGATACGTCCGCCTGGTCCCGTTCCTTTAACAGCCTTGATTGGTACACCAAGCTCGAGAGCCAGGGCTTTGGCTGCTGGACTCATTGACGGCTCTCGATCTAAGCTAGTCTGTAGTTTCCCATATGCGGACTCGGACTCTTGGGGTTCTGGAGTTTGTACTAAGTTTGAATCACCCTTATCGAGCGTCGACGGAGAAGTCTTTGATCCTGAGTCTGGAGGTTCTGAAGACTCCGAAGCTTCCTCTTTAGGCGCTTCCTTCGGTGGGGCCTTGGCTCCGCCACCATCCTCTACCGTAAACGACTCGAAAGGTGCGATGTCTGTACCTTCCTCAACCATCACGGCAATTGGCTGATACCTGTTAGTGCCTTCTTAAGTCCTCGGGCCAGCCAAACCTACATTCCCCACTGCCACATCTTTTTCACCAGAGTCCTTTAGTATCTTGGCCAGGACGCCATCTTCTTGGAACTCAAAGTCCATCTGCGCCTTGTCTGTCTCGATTTCAACCAATACGTCTCCTGGCGCAATTGTGTCCCCAGCCTTCTTTTGCCATGTCCCGATGTTTCCTGCCGTCATTGTAGGTGATAATGCAGGCATTGTAACGACTGTATGAGGAGGAAACGCTATGACAGGGATTGTGAGCTGTGACAGTAAACCCATGGTGCTCAAGGCCCGTCTTACTTTTCGACGCATAGTACCTGGCAAGTGCTGCAAGCGCTGGTATTTGTCTGCTAGGTGGTATTATGGTAAGCTTAAATTCCCCATAGACTGTGTGAGTATTCACCTTGAGTTTCTGCATTTCGCAGGGAGCCCAATCAAGCTCGGTGAAGCTCGCAAACATACTTGCGCTGAAGTTCGGTGAAATACCGCAGCTGCAGACATTGCCGGTCACTCTCAGGAGAACAAGGGATATTAGTACCAAAGAGGGAATACAGAGGCAACGGAATTCAGAGGTCAAGAAGCCATGTGCGCAGGCAATCTTGGTGCAGAGTGAGAGGTGGAAGGGTTGAATGTTAGGACTTTCTTTGGGGGACACTAGAACTAAACGTAAAGCTCCGAGTTCCGCCCGCCGACAAGTCCAATCGGTCACCGTAATCAGGCGGCCAATCAAATATGCGATAGGTACGAGCAAGTTAGCTTGTGGCAGCTCACACTTATTTCTGCTTAGCCAGGAAGATTACACTTTCCACTTTGACGCAACAAGTAACGACTGAGGCGCCTCTCGTTACTTCGAGCTATCGTCACGCAGCTCAATGGTGAAGCAGAAGATCCGTCACAAAGACGAAGCACCTGCTGGGCTTTGGGGGTCACTTTCACTCCATGGCTGACGTAGATGAGGTCGAAGGCTCAAAGGAGATAATTGGGGCCTCAGTAGGTGCCGAAGCATTATCTGGACAAGAAGAAAAGACCAATACAGCGTTACAAGGTGACAAAGAGCGCCCAGGGTCGAATCAGAAATGGGTCGAAATAAAAATGGGGGACATTCCGGGAGGAGACATGAAAGCTGAGAAGGCGTATACAAATGGGTCGGAACATGCATCGGAGACAGCTTCGGATCAGCAGCAAAACGGGTCGTCGCCGGAGAGGATGCCAAGTCCCTCATCTGGCATGTCTGATGCACAAGACCCTCCTCTTCCACCCGAGAAGGACGTCGTAGGGCCAGGGTCATCTTCTCCTACGATTACGACTCCACATGGACCTACAGTGGATGGGGTGCCCTCGCAGCGCAGGCAACGGTCCGATACTCAATCGACGGCAGCGACCGTAAATGGACAGAGATCTGCACCGTTGAGCTCTATTGTCTTTGTCCTCCAAGCTTTGGAACAGATTGCAGCTTCAAAAGAAGCTCGCAAGAAAAAGGAGATAGGAGAAGCGGTCGTCAAAGCCCTTGCTACCATTAACCAGAAAGATAGCGCTCCAGATCCCGAGATCATCTTTGATGCACTGCGACTGGCAACCGAAACCTCTAGTATACCCCTGACCACTACGTCGCTTGACTGTATCGGCAAGCTAATCAGCTACTCTTATTTTTCTATCCCTTCTACTAGCCAAGACGCGGCTGCCCCTAACCAGCCACAGCAACCGCCACTGATAGAACGAGCCATCGAGACTATATGTGACTGCTTTCAAGATGAAGCTACACCTGCAGAGGTACAATTGCAGATTGTAAAATCGTTACTGGCGGCTGTACTGAATGACAAGATCATTGTGCATGGTGCCGGACTATTGAAGGCAGTCCGCCAAATTTTCAACATCTTTCTGCTTTCAAAATCAACAGCGAACCAACAAGTGGCCCAAGGCACGCTGACGCAAATGGTGGATACTGTTTTTGAGCGCGTCCGGACACGACTGACAATGAAGGAAGCACGCGTAGGTCTATCACGACTCACGTCTGGGAAAGGGACAGCGAATGGTAGCCAGGTAGACCTTAATGGCAGTGACTCTATATTAGCATCGAGCGAAGCAGACGGTGGCGTGGAGGTAGATGATTCTTCCGAAGGCAACACGGCACTAACAGCGGACCGGCCGGTTCGAAAAGTTCCTGGCGAAAAATTAACATTGCAGAGCTTGGAGAACGCAAAAGGTTTCGATGATGCGCGGATTGGTGACAACGCGCCTACGATGGTCACAAAAGCGAAACCATCCCAAAAGGGGTTACGAACCACTTCTGCACAGCAGATGGCCAATGGGCTAGACGAGCATTCGGGTGAAACATCCGACGAGGATGAAGAAGATGAAATATACGTTAAGGATGCATTTTTGGTGTTTAGGTCCATGTGCAGGCTGAGCACCAAGCAGCTGTCACAAGATCAGCAGCAAGATATCAAATCTTCTAGTATGCGAACTAAGCTTGTGTCTCTCGCCATTATCCGTACCGTACTGAACAATAATATGATCATCTTCACTTCGCCACTAGTCACCATCCGGAGCAGTACAAGCAACGAACCAACCGGCTTCGGGCAAGCTATTAATCACTACCTCCGAGTAAGCCTCAGCAAGAACGGGGCAAGTTCGGTGAAACAAGTTTTCGAGCCTTGTTGTGAGATTTTCTGGCTGATGCTAAAGTACATGAGGGTCATGCTCAAGGTGTGTATCCCCTTCAACCATGCTTTTTCGATACTTTGCAACTAAATCTCCTATAGCGAGAGATTGAGCTATTCTGGATAGAAATATATCTCGCTATACTTGAGCGTAAAAATGCTCCAAGCTTCCAGAAGCTTTATGTGATGAGACTTTTGAAGCGACTTGCAACAGATCCAAAGGCGTTGGTCGAGATGTATTTGAACTACGACTGCGAGTCGACCGCACTAGACAACATGTTTCAGCGAACAATCGAGCACCTTTCAAGAATAGCCAGCACTCCTGTTTCTGCTTCTCCTGCTCAACAACAACAATATCAGGAGCAACTCACGAAAGATACGGACGCGGACCTCGATTGGCATGATCACGGGAGACTCCCTCCTTCTCTAACGACTACCAGTCTCAACGTCCCGTGGAACCATGAGTGGGATTTGCCAGTGGATTTCCTGCTGAAGCAACAATCACTCGATTGCTTAGTCCGTGTCCTACGATCGCTCATCAACTGGTCTCAAGATAATCTTGCGGCCACTGCAACCAAGCTCCAAATGTATGATCATCGAACATCGTTGGAGGGGTTCAGGGAATCTCTTGACCACGGACGCGGCCCTGGATCCCCTAGATTATCTTCCGCAGATACACCGCTTGCTCCTTCGACCCCGTTACTTGAGGATGATCCAAACCAGCTGGAAAAAGCAAAACAGCGGAAGACAGCGCTATTAAATGGGATCCGGCAGTTCAATTTTAAGCCTAAGCGTGGTATTAAGGCTTTGCTGGCCGATGGGTTTCTCAGGAGCGACTCCGCAGAAGACATTGCTGCCTTCATCACGCAAAACGATAAGTTAGACAAAGCAATGATAGGCGAGTACCTTGGTGAAGGCGACCCTTATAATGTTGCAATTATGCATGCATTTGTGGATCTTATGGACTTCGACAAGCGAAGGTTCGTTGATGCTTTGAGGCAGTTTCTACAGAGCTTTCGCTTGCCGGGCGAAGCGCAGAAGATCGATCGCTTCATGTTGAAATTCGCTGAACGATACATCACCGGTAACCCAAATGCTTTTGCAAATGCTGATACAGCTTATGTTCTCGCATATTCCGTCATCTTGCTCAACACCGATCTACACAGTGTTAAAATGAAAGGAAAACGCATGACCGTGGAGGACTTTATTAAGAACAACAGGGGGATAAATGATAATGCAAACCTACCAGAGGACTATCTCGCCGGTATTTATGACGAGATAGCACACAATGAGATTGTTCTGTACACGGAGCGAGAGGACGCTGCTGCCGTGGGAGCATTGCCTCAGGCAGCTGCGGGTGGCATAGCTTCTCGTGCTGGCCAGGTATTCTTAACTGCCACTCGTGATCTGCAGAGAGAGGCATACGCGCAAGCATCGGAGCAAATGTCCAGTAAGGCGGAGCAACGTCTTCGAAACATGATCCGATCCCAGCGAAGAACGACCTCGAAGCAGATGCTACCAAAGTATATACCTGCTACGTCCTATAAGCACGTTGGTCCCATGTTCGACGTGACCTGGATGTCTTTCCTGTCAGGGCTCTCGGGTCAAATGCAAGACACCCAGAACATAGACACAATCAAGCTCTGTATGGAAGGGATGAAGCTAGCTATCAGAATTGCATGTCTTTTCGACCTCGAGACCCCCAGGGTGGCTTTTGTGACAGCTCTCGCAAAATTCACGAACTTAGGAAATCTACGGGAGATGATGGCAAAGAACGTAGAAGCTTTGAAGGCTCTTGTTGAGGTTGCTCAGTCGGAGGGCAACCTTCTAAAGAGCTCTTGGCGTGATGTGCTGACTTGTGTGAGCCAACTTGACCGCTTTCAATTGATCTCAGGTGGTGTCGATGAAGGCGTAGTCCCGGATGTATCAAAAGCTCGCATTGTACAGCCCCTGAAAGCACCCTTGAATACATCCCGACGACCACTAGCGCCATCCGTTCGCTCTCGACAAGCACCAATCGCATCAAATCCAATTTACCAGCTTGATGTAGCTCAGGAGAGTCGGTCAACAGACATGATCAAAGCTGTGGATCGTATCTTTACAAGCACAGCGGACTTGTCCGGAGAGGCCATTGTGCACTTCGTTCGTGCGCTGAGTGAGGTCAGCTGGCAAGAAATACAATCATCTGGGCAGAGCGATTCACCTCGGACGTATAGTCTGCAAAAGCTTGTTGAAATCAGCTACTATAATATGACTCGTGTCAAATTCGAATGGACCAGCATCTGGCAAATCCTAGGAGAACATTTCAATGAGGTTGGGTGTCATCCTAACACCAACGTTGTGTTCTTTGCACTAGATTCTTTGCGACAATTGTCCATGCGCTTCATGGAGCTTGAAGAACTACCTGGCTTCAAGTTCCAAAAAGATTTCCTGAAGCCCTTTGAGCACGTGATGGCCAATAGTTCTTCTGTGACTGTCAAAGACATGGTTCTTCGCTGCTTGATTCAGATGATCCAAGCACGAGGCGAGAATATCCGCTCCGGATGGAAAACTATGTTTGGAGTATTCACTGTGGCTGCTCGAGAACCATATGGTATGTAAAACGCAGTACGAAAATGTTACCAATGCCGACTAATCCCATACGCAGAGGCTATCGTGAACCTCGCCTTTGACCATGTTACTCAGGTATACAACACGCGCTTTGGAGTAATAATATCTCAGGGAGCTTTCGCGGATCTTGTGGTTTGCTTGACAGAATTCTCGAAAAACCTGAAATTCCAAAAGAAGTCCTTGGCTGCTATAGAAACGCTAAAGTCCACCGTTCCTCGCATGCTGAAAACGCCCGAGTGCCCTCTTTCACATCGGTTGAGAACGCTACCAAACGGCGGAGGCCAAGAAATCGTTGTAGTACCTCAACAAGTCACTCGACAGACGCAAGAGGAGCAGTTCTGGTTTCCTGTACTGTTTGCATTTCACGATGTCTTAATGACGGGCGACGATCTCGAAGTTCGATCACAGTAAGTACATGCTCCATTCGCAATGGAAACCAGTCTAACGGATGACAGGGCTCTCAATTACCTCTTTGAGACACTAGTTCGGTACGGTGGCGATTTTCCATCAGGTTTCTGGGACATCCTATGGCGGCAATTGCTCTACCCAATCTTCATGGTGCTCAAATCGAAGTCTGAGATGTCGAAGGTACTTAACCATGAAGACCTATCTGTGTGGCTTTCTACAACCATGATTCAAGCGTTGAGGAATATGATCACCCTTTTCACGCATTACTTTGAGTCACTCGAATATATGCTTGACCGGTTCTTGGATCTATTAGCCCTGTGTATATGCCAAGAGAATGACACAATCGCGCGGATTGGGAGCAATTGCTTGCAGCAGCTGATACTGCAGAACGTGACGAAGTTCCAACCAGAGCATTGGAGCAAGATTGTAGGAAGTTTCGTCGAGTTGTTCGACCGCACGACAGCGCACCAGCTGTTTTCCGCAGCTACCTCCTCGTCTGAATCGTCATACATTTCCGAGGATGAAGGCACGCGCAAAGTAACCCCGAGCGATGTCCCAAGTATAAGCGATCTACCTATAAGCGGTACTCCATCTGAAGAGATAGCGCCGAATCTACGAAAGGAAAGCCTGAAGATGGATACGAGTGCAACAACGGGTAAACCGAAAAGCGGGATGGATGGACCTGATGCAATACGCCGCAACCCATCTTCACCTCCAATGCAACCCTCGGCCAGTCATACCGAGCTTGAAGACTATCGCCCGCAATCTGGCCTGCAGCAACCTGTGGAAGTTACTGCTGCTCGCCGTCGCTTCTTCAACAAGATCATTACTCGATGTGTGTTGCAGCTACTAATGATCGAGACAGTTAATGAGCTTTTCTCGAACGACGCGGTATATGCGCAAATACCGAGTTTCGAGCTTCTGCGCCTCATGGCACTTTTAAAGGGCAGCTACTCGTTTGCCAAGAAATTTAATGATAATAAGGACCTGCGCATGCGGCTATGGCGTGAAGGTTTTATGAAACAACCCCCTAATTTGCTCAAGCAAGAAAGTGGTAGCGCTGCTACATACGTGAGTATTCTGTTCCGGATGTACCATGACGAGGGTGAGGAGCGCAGGAGGAGCCGCACCGATACTGAGGCAGCATTGATACCGTGAGTTCCTTTCAAGGTTCTAAATATATACCATGCATAGGCTAATAAAGCATTACGATAGTTTGTGCGCGGATATCATCAAAAGCTTTGTGTTGCTGGACGAAACACAACCAAGGAACATTGAAGCCTGGAGGCCGGTCGTTGTCGATGTCATGGAAGGGTATAACAACTTCCCTCGAGATGATTTCGAGAAACACATCGATACGTTTTACCCTCTAGGAGTTGAGCTACTAAATAGAGAGATGGGCCACGAGATTCGATTAGCTTTACAGGCGCTGTTACGACGGGTAGGGGAGAGCAGGATGGGGATGGAGCCGCTCAAGACGCCAGTCCAGACGCCCACAAGCCCTCGAAGTATCTCTTCGGCGTACTTTGGTCGGCGATCGAGTCGTGGGAGGTGAAAGAGTTACGGCAGCTCCTCTAAGTCTTCTACAACCTACGCAGGTATCGGCTTGTCCTTTGCGATTTTAGCGTCATCGTTTTGCGAGATGCATGTAAGATCTCTGGGAGTTTTTCTCGGCAGCGGGATTAAAGATAGATATTGCTGCCGGTTGAGCAGGTTTGTACTCATAGAAGCGATTTGTCGGAAACGGTGGACATTTGCGAGACTATACCCGACCCAGCCTTTGCGACGGGGGGCTTTAAAGGGATATTGGCTAAGAGTCACTCTGTAGAGCGTTGCTTCCCTTTGCCCTTTGGCTGCTACCTCGTAGTATCCTCCAACCTTTACTCGCACAGTTCGCAGTCTCATTGTATTCTGTATCATCACTTTCCGCTCCGGCGTCTCCTGTCAATCAGGGTCCGGACCCTTTCATAAAATTATGAATGAACGCACGAGGGGAAGGTACTAAGGCACCTTCCTTACTCTGTACTGACCTTGGCGACGCAACTACCATAGTAAACACGACTTGCGCGCCAAGGACTTAGGCTAGGAGGGGCCAGGCGCTCAATCACATGAGCCAACACACAACCCCAAGTCCTCGTATCATGCGAGACCAAGGAAGACCGTCCGCCAATTACTCCAATATCTTTATTCCTTACATCCCTTACAATCGTCCATCCGGGTGATCTGGTTTCGCTCTTCTCCACCGCAAATCATTGCAGGAACAAACCCGCTGCCCCACCATACCTGACAGCCCATACCGCTGCCACAAACTGGATTTCGCAGCAATGGGCGCCCCAGAAGCCAAAGACCAGCGATCCCTCACAGAGCGACTGAAGCATCCGTTTCCTGAGACTCGGCAAGATCTGAAGGGTAACACATTGTCTCCAAGCCCACGTTACCCCCACCTGACTAACCCGTGTCCATCTATCAGAAACGCCTCTATACAGCATGAAAGTCAAAGCCGCCCATTTTAAAAGCAAGCTGGGCAAGTTCCACAATATCGTAAATCCAAACCATCGCCACGACGAAGAACACGAAAAGCTGTGTGATGAGAAACGCACTCGTATTGCCGAGAGCCATCGATTCGAGTCCTTCGCCCCACCAAGAGAAGGCAATAAGATCAAATGGTATGTAGACGGGCGAGACTATTTCTGGGCGGTATCAGTCGCATTGCAGAGAGCAAAGGAGACCATATACATTGCAGATTGGTGGTTGAGCCCTGAGCTTTTCTTGCGAAGGCCGCCGTACTACAACCAGGAGTGGAGACTCGATCAAGTACTGAAGCGAAGAGCCGAGGCCGGCGTGAAGATTTATGTTATTGTATACAAAGAGATTGCAGCGACTATTACCTGCAACAGCCTCCATACCAAGCACGCACTGGATGCATTATGCCCCGCGGGGACTCCTGGACATGGAAACATCAACGTGATGAGACATCCCGATCACAATGTCTTTGAGAATGCCTCGGATATGACTTTCTACTGGGCGCATCATGAGAAATTCATTGTCATCGATTACGCTCTTGCATTCATTGGGGGCTTAGATCTCTGCTTCGGCCGTTGGGACAATCATCAGCATCCACTTGCGGACGTGCATCCCGCGGGAGTGAGCAACGAGGTCTTCCCAGGTCAGGACTTTAACAACAACCGCATCATGGACTTTCAAAGTGTAGAAGACTGGAAAAGTAACGAGCTTAGCAAGGCTGAATACGGAAGAATGCCTTGGCACGATGTAGCTATGGGTGTAATTGGGGACTGCGTGTACGATATTGCCGAGCACTTTGTGTTGCGCTGGAACTTTGTCAAGCGGGACAAGTACAAGCGAGACGAACATTACGACTGGCTGACATTGCAAGGCCGAGAAGGCGATATGGAGGATCTAGTAGGGGTCCAGAGACCTAAGTTTCCAATGGGCGATTATGTTCATCATCCATTGTCCTCTCTGGAGACCAAGCCTTGGGCACACGAGCAGCCCGGGACTGTACATGCCCAGATCGTCCGTAGCAGTGCCGACTGGAGTAGCGGCATATTGACTGAACATAGCATCCAAAACGCATACTGCGAGGTGATTAGAAATGCCGAGCATTTTATCTACATCGAAAATCAGTTCTTCATCACGGCTACTGGCGAACACCAAGCACCAGTCCACAATGTCATTGGCAGAGCTATCGTAGATGCGATAGTGAGGGCTGGGAAGGAGGAAAGGAAATTTAGAGTGATCATTATTATCCCCGCCATTCCTGGGTTCGCCGGTGATTTACGAGATGATGCTGCCGCAGGAACCCGTGCTATCATGGACTATCAGTACAAGTCCATCCTTCGAGGAGAACACTCCATAGCCGAACAGGTTAAGAAAGAGGGTGTAGATCCGAAGAACCACCTTTTTGTTTTCAACCTCCGATCCTATGATCGCTTGAACAAGACACCCGCTATGCAACGACAGGAAGAACAGTCCGGAGTGAAGTATCAAGACGTGCAACGTGCCCATGCCGAAGATATAATGGGGGCGGGTATGCCAAACAGCTCCGACAAGGCAGCTAAAAAAAGCGATGATGCTGGGGATGAAGAGAAAGAGAGAAGAATTGATCAGAAGAGGAGATACGAAGCGGAACGTGAGCATGTTGGTCTGGGGGATAAAGAAACTACCCGGGAGGACAGTATAGCGAGGACAGCCATGCTTAACGGAGGCAAGGTTTCCGAGCAGCTTTGGGAAGGCGAACCTGAGGAGGAGAAGGAGAACTTTGTGCAGGAGGAATTATACATTCATGGGAAATTATGCATCGTTGATGATCGGATTGCCATATGCGGAAGCTCCAACATCAATGATCGGGTATGTTCTTGTCCACCCGAACCAGTCCACGCTAATATTAGTAGTCACAAATGGGCATTCATGACAGCGAGCTTTCGATCGTGATGGAAGACTACAACACCCTGGAGAGTATGATGGACGGCCAGCCTTACAAGGCCGGACACCATGCGGCGACCCTGCGGCGATACCTTTGGCGAGAACATCTCGGTCTTCTGCCGGCGCAGAAACTCGACGCGAAAGATGATCCGAATGCACAGCCGCCGGACGTCTGTCCGAACAACGTCATGGAAGGACCTGAGTACGAATTCGTTGCTGACCCGCTGAGCGACAAAGTCTGGGAGATGTGGACTGGCAACGCGACCAGGAACACGCAGCTGTTCCGGCACCTCTTCCGCGCGGATCCGGACGACCATAGTGAGTTCATAAGCATGCTGACATCAGGAGCCCTTGTTGAACGTTGAAAGGCTGATGTTCGTGCAGTCAAAACGTTTGAGGACTACGCCAGCTTCCTGCCACGGCATGACAAGTTCAAGCAGGGACATCTCCACGATCCTTACATGCCGGTGGCTGAAGTGCGCCAGAAATTAGACCAGATCAAGGGGCATCTGGTCTGGATGCCGCTTGAGTTCCTGCGGGATGCGCCCATGGCGGAGAGGGGACTCCAGGTGAATGCGTATACCGAGAGCATCTACACCTAGGCACGAAGGGGTTGGGGGAGATGGCGAGCTGGTTGTCGAGGTGATGACGGATTCATGAAGTTGCATGTGGATGGGGGCTTGGGAAGGATGCCGGAAAGCATGCCGCGCCCGGGGAGGACGGTTTCGTTGCATCGGAGTAAAGGCGGTGTGAGGGCGTGAAGAGTGAAGATTCAGGACCTGAAGGAGGGGGGGGGGAGGCCTAATCCCCTTGTGCCATTCCATTCGTTGAAGCACCCTGATGTCTGGGCTTTGGAATCGTTCCTTTGGGCACAACAGACCTGTTTCATCACACCGCTGATAGCGCCATGACTCGTCGGTGTCGTCGGTGTTGTCGGAATCGCCCTGACTGCCCCATGTGGTGGGTTACTTTACTGTTAGCTGAAGAAGCGTTGGGCCAGGTTTGTCGGGGTGTGAAAGCGCTAATCGAATGCTCCAAACTGCAAGTGCACAAGGTTGATGATCCAAACCTCGAGGCTCGAGCTTGACTCGTGGGTTTTCCAACAGTTTGTTTCATTCGTGATGGGATTACATATTGGGCCCACCCACTGCCGACGCCCTGTCGCGTCTCGCTACCGAATCCCCGGGATTAGCACTACCGTAGCACTACCTAGGTGAGTACCGGTGCTACGTCCGGAAGTACCTTAGTACACGGTATTCCGTACAGTAGTACTGTTACGCTTTGAGGTCCGTGTCCCTTTCCCTTCAACTTTGCACCGAAAGTGGCTGGCACTAGTGACGGTGATCCCCTTCGGTGTGACCCATGATGACCCATGATGACCCATCATCTCGCTTCATCTGGATCCATCATCTGGATCCATCTGATGTTTGGGTTCGATCGTTCCAACCTCGTGTTCCAGAAGTGTATTGATGTATCTTCAATGTACCTAAGGTACCCAGTGGTAATAAAATAAAATAAAATAAAATAAAATATAAAAGGAGGGAAACACAACCAAAGCTGACGGGAAAGAAGCCGTCTGCTCGCTGCAAAGAGAACAAGACCTTTCGTTCTTTCTCGCGGTGTACAGGTTACCTAAGAGTGCTAAGTAAGGTAGGTATAGAGTACAACAACATAGCAGACCCAGGCTTGAACATCTACCGGGAGCATCCCTGATGCCACGTTTGGCACGATCGGTGGCTTGCATGCAGCTAACGAGATGAATGCCGAATCCCCTTCACTTTCGGAAATCCCAATCGACCGCTTTCACCAGCATCATCCCTGCGTGCACGTCACGGCATCTTCCAGGAAGATTACCTTATGTGCTTACGGTATGTATTCAATCATTGGTAGCAACATGGAACTGAAGCTCAAAGTACAGACGGTGCTTTTACTGACCGACATTTGTGATCCTCTTGTTCCCAAAGATAGAAACATCGATTGATGACCACCATGTGCCATGTTGAGTGTTAAGATATTCTAAATGAAACCGAGTCAGCCTGAATAATGAGTTTCGACTAGATTGTTTTCCATTTGCTTCGTTTTTACTTTCGAGGCAACCGTCTTCCTGATGTCTTGAAATGCCTCAAAGTGGAATCCACAAACATCCTCTCCAGTCCATGCGAAGTATGATCTTCCAAAGCCGAATCCAGAACCCTTTTTTCTTTTCCATTGTTCGGTCTACCTACCCATAGAATATACGGTAGAGAGAGGCAGGCAGTACTGCACTACGGAATACATCACCATTTAATCCAAACCTCAAACAACAAAATGTGGGGCATGTTGATGGTTCTACGGTCCGATTGGCGTGCCTTAATTCCCGGCTGTGCAAATAAGAATTAAGAATTAAGAATGGGGGATGGAGGAATAAGAAATCGGAAATAAGCAATAAGCTCGCCTGCAGGATGCATCATCACACATCCCCGAATTAAACCTACTAGAGACTGTACCATAGCTCATCTGAGCAAGGTCCTCATTCCTCATCCTTCCTCATCCTTCTTCATCTTCTTCTTCTTCTTCTCATCCGTGGGATCAGTCGTACTGGCCCTACCTGGTTGATGATGCTTTCGTTGATGAACTTGAACACAGCACTTCTGTCCATACATCCCGTACCCACTAGGTAGGCCGGTCTACCTGGGTACCTTACTCGTACTTGCTAATAGGGATGCCCGTACCGTGGTGGCTGTCCGTGCCCACACCCAGACGCTCGTCCCATCCATCCAACCACATCCATCTTGCCCACAAAAGCCTGGTCGACTCCCCCATATTAACTACCTATCAAGCAAACGTCCCACCGTGATACCGACGGGAAGACATGAGGGAATCTCTTCCCCTAGATTGCTTTCCCGGGAAAGGACCCCCATGCTTCCCCGGTGCCATTCACATTGCTAACATGCCACCTGCGAATCCCCCGTCCACTAACGAGCCCAATGCTCAATCTAGTCCAGCTGCACGGTGGCTGGCTCGACGTGCTGCTGATGTCCGGTCCACATAACAGTCGGCCTCTTCCTCGCCCTTACTCGCCCTTGCTCGGACAGTCAACGTGGGACCAAAGAAACACAAGCAATCATCCACACCGAAGCCTCCACCATCGCTCTCACCTACACCCACAGACCTAGGCACCATCACCTTCACTCGAAGCATTCACCGTCTTCCATCCAAAACTTGACGCCGTTCACCCGCACCCTGCGAATCGAGTACCTCAGCACTCAGGCCCAATCAACCTCAGGTACGGTCCCACTTTCCACCATCAACGTACCAGACCAGCTACTGACCAATGAACCCCCAGTCTCCTCCTCGCTGACCTCGTCCACCTCATCCCTACCATGGCCCGTTGCGTCCACTCCTTCTCAATCATCAAGTCAGACACCAACCTCATGATCTGGACCTGCAGCCTGTGCCACGTGGGTCCCCACTGGTACATTTACGAATGTGCGTACTGCAAGCTCAAAGTCTGCCAAGGTTGCACGTCCAAGGCATAATGAAGGATATGTGGCGGCGAGGGACGTCGTGATGGAGGAAGTGGTGGGTGCGGTTCTTGGTATGCCACGAGGTGCGCCGTTGGAAAGGTGTGGAAGAAAGCTAATATCTCGACAAGGGTTCGGAACGGGTTCCTTGCAGCATGGCTTTGAAACCCGGGTTTTCTCTGGTCGGCGAGCCAGTGACATGGTCATGATGCCAGTCGCCATTTTCGGTGTTCTGCGGCGGATCGACAACACCTGCAGTCCCCCGACATCATGCACGGCAGTAATCTCATGCATGGCGCATGCAGCTTACCGTTTTCGAACGGCGCGTCTACATCTTTTCTGGGTGGGGATTAAAGTGATATATCAGTAAGGCTGGCGTTTCGTCCTGGGTTGGAACGCAATGAGTAGGTAACGGAGCACACTCGGGCAACACGGAGGAACATTCGGGCTTTCCCCAGCGATTACGATATCATAGATAGACGCTTACTTCTTTCGCGAGAACATCTAATCGGAAATTTCTTCACTCCTACAGCCAAGCAACGTCCAACAAGTCCCGGATCCAACTGTCGCTGGCCACTGCCTTATACGGACCGATGCCGTACTTTGACGTTTGTCGACACATATTGGGGCTGCTACTGCGACTTCGAATGGCCATCGGGCTCAGGGACATTCGCTTGGACTTGGTCCCTCACGCGACACGACAGAGAAGAACTTTGTAGATTTCTTCCCATCTCCTCGTCTCGCCTCCAAGGCTCTCACAGCATCCCCATCTTCCGCTAATTTTCTCATTTTCTCATTTTCTCCTCCCCACCACAATCCTAACCACTCCCATCTCCGTGCAAACCCCCACTACCCACCACCCACCACCAGCCCTTCCCCCTTCCCCCTTTCCCCATTCCACCGTATCCGTTCCGCCCAAGCACAGCCGTCCGGTTCTCTTCGAACAAGCATCCACAACGCAGGGAGTTGGACGTTCTCCATTTTGCTGGGAAGGGACCTTGTGATGGCGGCGGGGTGGGAGAGGGATCAGAAGCGCGGTATTGGATGGTACGGTGTGGGTGGAGCTGCAGCTTACTACTTGGATTGAATACGAGTAACTACACTGCGATTCTACGGCACTGGCGCCCTTGCGGTGCCGGGCGGTTGGGTTTCTAGCCATCACGTCGATCCACCACCACTCATCCTTCATCAGGAACTCAATTACCCCCGCTCCCTCCCCCCCCCCCCCCCTCCCCTCTCTTGGAAACCAATCCCATCGCTTCGATCCCACATCTCCCGCTTGCGCGCCTCGGTCGTGTGTGCGCGAACGTCGTTCTTTCGCCGATGAGCGCTTTTCCTTCTTTGACCCGGCGTGGTTGGCTGGAACAGTGGCAACGTACGAGGAGGTCGGGGGTGGAGGGGTTTGATGAGGGAGGGTTTAGGGGGAGGAAGCTTGGGGTGATGCTGTGAGTGCCTGGGAACTTGGCTTCTTGCTCGTTTTGTCTTTTTGTCGTTTGCGCTCTCGTCCTCACCTCCCATTCCCCTTCTAATCCCTTGATCCATCCGGCTTTCCTTCCTTTTCTTTCTTTCTTCCCCCTTCATCAAAACCCCACTATCGCAAAAGAAACCCACGATGTGCTTTACAGGCGGCCGTGTTTTTATATAAGCAATAGATCGAAGTTTTTCTCCACGAGTTCGTTCGGCTTGATATCATGTTTAAGCTGTTGAAGCACAGATAGTTTTATGGTTATGGTCTTGTGCTCGAATTATCAATATGAATGATGTTGGGGAAGATTTTTCGTGGATATTTCCATGGACTATCATTGAAAGGGGATGCTTTTATCGAGTTTGTGATGCGAGCTGGATAAGAGATTTGTGCATTCAATTAACCGTTATCCCTTTCTCATCTCCGTCCCCCTTCCTCCTCATCTCCCCTTCTCACCACCTTGGCGAAACCTACACAAGTACGCCACGCCACGCCACCCTCCCTACCATCAACCCCCCCCGTGTCAACCCTTATCTAACCCCCATTCCATTCCACCCCACACCGCCGTAACAACAGTCTTCCCCACTCTCGGTTGCAATTGCATGATTACTACAATGATGTTACTAGCACCGTTACCGACGAGAGTAAGTGAGAAATCACGGATTGACTAGGTGTGGAGGGAGGGGGAAGACCTCTGCGGGAGGCGCATGCACGAGAGGAAGCTGATGTTTTCCAGACGAGACTCGGCGGCGGCGGATCGTCGGGTTGGCTTTCGAAGCAAAAGCCTAGGAAGCACTTTCGCGGTGGAAACTGTTCACAATGGACTTTTCGTTTGGAACCAAAAAAAATTGATTTTTCATACCAGCAGCACTTCATCATCTCCAATTCTTTTTGGCCATTTTCGCACCTCGGAAAGAACCGACGCACTGTATCAACATCCTTGAGCCTCCACTCACGAAGATAGGCTAGGATGTAGGACTGGTCAGATGGAAGAGGGTTCCGCGGCTTTGGTATAGGGGCGATTACTTGATTTGATGAATTTCAGGATATGATGCATATCGTTTACACCACACTCCCAGTCTGTACATATAACTTGCATCTCTGTAGGAAAATACTTTGGATTTCGTATTCCCAAAACAGAGATAAGTCGCACCACCGCCGTGAAGCTTTCATCTGCCTCTTTCTCTCTTCCACATGTTTAAACTTCTACAAACCAATCTGCGAGCGAGTGCGTAACTGGTCAGACGCAGCGAGAATAGAACGATACAAAGTGAGGATCTACAATATCGTCCGTGTATTCTTTGCCTCCGAAAGTCTTGGATTAGTCTAGTAAGATAAGTTCACAGATCTTTCGATCTACTCTAAGAGGGCGTCTAACATTTGAGTTCTTACTATGAAGCCGACGTATAAAGCCCCAATCCCAGGAATGATGTATGTGCATATGACTGGAAAGGACTTTACTGAGCAGTCGACTGTAAACAGCTTAAATTTGCTCCCAAAAACATCAATACAAGATGCGGGCTACAAAATTGCCATTTCCTTTCTCCTCTTCCCGCTTGATGCTGGAGGATGTGATCGTGGTGTTGCACGTACATCAAGACGGCTATGTTCCGCCATGCTATAACTTGCCTTTTCGACCTTGGACGGCGTGGTCCTGACGTTGAACGTATAACAAAGCGGCTATGTTCCCGCGAGAAAGAGCTTGCTTTTCGGGTCTCCTGCAGGTCACACGCTTGTCGTGCTTGTTTATGAGCGCGAGCGGAATAGGGGTGGTAGAAGATAGCAGGAAATCAGCAGCTTTCCCGTCAGGAGAGTAGTCAAACCGGGAGGGTCAGTGTACTTTCTCTGGCGGTTTCCACAGAGCTTGATTAACGGGAGTCCAGTAGCGGGTAGAGGGATAGACACGAAGGAAATGATCCGATGATATTACTCTTAGTTTGAACGGTGGGTGTGTGGATGTCACGGTAGCAGCAGATAGCCAGCCACCTCTATGATGTAGTCTATACAAAACCGAGGTTTTCGGATGTCAACTTGGAATAGCTTTGAATTGTAGGTAGTACAGAAGTTCCCGTTTAGGAAACACTGACAAAAGCGCTCGATATGGAGGCTTAGTCTCAGAAACGGGTAATTTCAACACGTGGCGGCCCTGTTCAGGCAAAGCAATCCAGCCGCATCGTACCGAGCGGACGTCGGCATTGAGCTGCCAGCACCTGTATCTGAAGGGCGGCAGGTTGCACGATAAGGTTCGATTGGGTTTTGGAAACGGGTGCGCACCTCAAGGGTCTGAGGGTCGTGGCGCTCGATGGCTGAACGCCGGCATGGTTGTGTGCATGATCAGCGACATCAATTCGACCGTGCTGGTAGTCAGTGGAGCAATTCCGCGTTGAGTGGGTGGAAAGGTACGAGAAAGTACCCGTATCCAAAGCAATGAGAGGGAAGGGATACGGGAACAAGAAGGACATTCTATTTGTCGGATGCGTAAAGGAAAACGGGAGGAACAACTTGCGGAATGTGAGACTGTCATTGCATAGCAGTTGTGAAGCGAATTGACTGCGGATTCAGACATCTCAACCCTAGTCCATGCACGTCGGTGCGTAGGGTAGGAGTGTGTGATGATACTGCAATTTGGGTGTAGGCATAATGTTCAAGACGTTTTCTTGCACGGGCCCACTCAATCCGAAGAATCGGACCAAACTGGTAGGGACAAGTGCCTTCGGTTCTTGATGTTTTAATCTGCCAACACTCCGTTAAGAACCCCTTTGTAGGTATCAAAGGTTCCTTGCAGTACCCCAAAGGTTCTGCATTGCTGGGTATAGTATTGCAATATATCAGTCGCAGTACTGGCAACGAGGTTCACCTATATACAATGCCAGCTACACCTGTAGTGCTGATTAGAAAGCCAGGACTCATTTAGAATGGTGAAAACGAGAGCTAACGATGCAAGGTCTATCAACAGAAACTCGGAGATTAACGCTCTGAAGAGGCTACATATCGTCAGCAACGTCGGCCTTTCTGCTGTCTGCTTTAGGTAAATAAGAAGATGCCGGGGATGATGGACTTAGATCCTAGAACTCATCACCTCGTGTCTCAGTCAAAGCAAGGGCAATAATGGTACGATTCTGATACCCGAAAGGGAGAAGTTGGGAAACCCCCTAGTAGTACGCTCTTGATGGGATATTTTTGATTGTTCTGGACGGGCTAGTAGCTCTGTGAAGACTTTGTTCTTGAATCTCGGACCTCTATAGCTATCTCATCCTTCCAGCAGCTGAGGTAGAGCAAGCAGTCGCCTTGTGCTAAAACGGTCAAGCTTTTTGACAATGATCCTACGTGGAAAAACCTTAGCATCGAAAACCCGAGCCGCCAGTCTTATTTCAAAGTTCTAGAGCGGAGTACGCCTCTTTCGTGAAGTCATTCCAATCAGCCATAGCATTCATAGCTTTGACAACAGGGTAAATGCTTGTTTATGCCGCTGTGCATTTGTTCCAGATTGCCAACGGCAAGCTAAATTCACGAACAAATAAATCATCTTCTTCGACTAATCTTGGTAGTGTTGATACAGCTGTGAGATGCTCTCGCCATAATGATTGCGCCGTATGGCTTCGGAAAGCAGGTTTGAAAGATCCAGAACTACCAACTTCTTCGATGCTTTGACTCTCTCCGGAGCGATAGGGTAAGAATTAGTAACGACAATGTAATCAATGCATTCGCAGGCTTCCATCTTCTCCAAAGAGTCTTCGCCGAATAATCCATGAGTAGCGATACAATAAACCTTCTTGGCACCTCCGTGTTTAATTATTATTTCCGCAGCTGCAATCCAAGATCCAGGAGAGTCGATCATATCATCCATGACAATCACGATTTTGTTTTTGACATCGCCCACCAATGTGATGGTATGCTCTAACGCTGGGTGCTTGAACCCATCTTCCTCCTCATCCGAGGTAGCAGCAGCATCAAATGTCCCACCCAGAGCGTGCTCTGGACCTGCCAATGATGTTGTTGAGATAAATGACGAAGTCATGGGATCACGATCCTCAGAGTGGGGAAACCCAATCCCGTCTCCCGGCAGAGTAGCAATTGATCCGGACATCGTAGACATGACTGGCGATGGGAAGTCATCATCGACAATATGCCCATGTATCAATCTTCCGGTAATGACTTCTCGAGCGCGTTCATCGTTGTACTCATCCATCAAATCTTCATCAGAGCCAGAGCCCTCCGTGCGAGCTGTGCTGGTACGGTCAACATGTAAAGGATTACGGGACGGGGGTGGCGATGCCGACTCGATTCTGGTGGACTGCTGTAGAGGACTTGAGCGGACGGGGTTCATTTGGCGTGGAGAGGACGTGCTAGCGGGTGTGCCATTGGCCTGAGGTCGCACACTAGGAGGACTTCGCCGTTGAGAGCTCGGTTCTTCAGCACAAACCATTGGGTCTATGTGTGATTCAGCCTCGGTTTCCGCCGCTGAGCTATGATTTATCCCATAGGCCGCGTCGCCTAAGCTTTCGAGGTAACCACTTCCTTCTAAGTTTATACTTCCATTCATAGGCACTCTTCGACGATCCGTGGTGACCAGACCAAAGTTGAGCTTAAGAGCATCTGCGAGCGAAGTAACGCGCTTTGTACCTCCCGGATTTTTGCTAACCACCACTGCTTCCTTCCAACCAGGAACGTGATTCCGGACCCAGCGGGCAATGAGGGGCTCGGCGTGTAGGTTATCGACTGGTTTGCCAAAGAACCCTTGTGTTGGTGGTGCCTATCGAGTTAGCCTGTCCTAGGTCAATCGTGAGAGGGACTAACATGCAAATCTACCGTGATAACATGATGTATCCCAGCTACGGAAAGAAGATTGGCTAACATGCGGGCGGTGATGGCGCCTCGGTGTGATTTCTTTTTTGACTGACGAGAATAGGGAAAGTATCTTGACACTTTAGCTGGATATCAAAGATGAAGAGATAGGACATACGGCATTACAGCTACTGTGGTCAGCTAAGGTCTCCAAGTCCTGCGAAGGACTGACCTGTGATAGACTTTGCGGAGCCGCTTTTGCATGCTGAGATCATGATCAGAAGCTCCATGACACTATCATTGATTCTACTGCTGCCACTTTGAACGATGAAGACGTCCTGCTCCCGGATTGAGGTGTCGATACTGACCGATGTCTCGCCATTGCTGAACGTCTTCAATTCGCATTCTGCTGGTTGGGTTCCAAGTCGCTCACAGATGGATTCAACAAGCTGGGGATGAGAAGATCCGGAGAATATCTTTACATCTCGCATGGTAGAAGTGCGATTGCTGAAGATGTCGTTCTGAAGTGGGTGAAGATGCAAAACAATTAATTTACAAATGTTAGAGTTAGCGAGTATTAGCGTTATTCTATGGTAACGTGATTGATGAAAGATCCCTCTAAGGTACCTAACCAGAGCAACCAGAGCACTCTTTTGGATTCGAACAGCGCTGAATAACACACCGATAGACGGAAAAGTGATTTGTGTTTCTGATGGGACGATTTCTTACCTAGGCTTCTGTGGGCCATTGGTGAGACTCGAGATGGTGTCTAATCCTGTGGGTTTCCACATTCTGGCCTGTTGCATTTCGACGAAATTGGTGTGCTAAGGTACCTCACCCCCTTCTCTTCAGCTAGTTCGCCACATCGTTAATTCAAAGCGTCTCGTTTCTATGCAACCGAGCTTCTACGTACAGTCATGAATTTCGCCTGTAGATGAGCATCCTTGTCGCTATACATTATCCTTTGACTTCAGGAACCCCCTTGATTACTATCATAAGCTAATATGCAAAGCTACTGTCTATTAAACTCAAACAGACCGGTCCCATTAATAAACGTTCAGTGATCAGCGAATTACCTTGACGACAAACATGTTGACAAAGGAGGCATAAGTCATTCTGAAAGCACCCTTAGACTCCCACCACAATCACGTCTTCGCGCCTATGACTCAGTCAACGTCTGTGTATCATCCGATAGTTTCTGCATCTCGGCGCTCTGCCTCGAAGCTCTCCTCCGTCTTGCAATTGCCAAGGCTGCAAGCGTGATGTATGCCAGCAGCGCCACCATGATAGCCAAACCCAACCAGTCCTTTCCCATACCAATGCCGTTGAGAGCCGGATAACCACTCGAAACGACGAATTGGGACACCAGGATGGACTTTGCTCTTGAACGTTCGGGGCGTTACCTCCCAATAGTACATTCAGACGTTGAACTGAACCATTCAGCCGCAGAAGACCATGACGGAGGTGAATAGCAGAAGAATTGGCGATTGTGATAGAAGGCGAGTTGATGCGAGTTTTAACTTACATCAGTTGACTTATAAACTGATACTTTACAAAGTGATTGAAAGACATATTTTTATCTGTAAAGTCAATAAACATACTATTTTTACAAATACCTCACAAGAATTAAAGTCTTCAGACATGATTATGAGTGCATTAGAATGATAGAATATTTCCAGTAGAAGATCTTTCAGAAGCATTTTATAGTTTCAGAATATTCTGACAGTGAAATATTCTCTCTGCAGATTGAGTAAGCTGTATTTTACATACGCCGCGCAACGGGTTGGGTGACAGGACCTTCCACCCAACCCGATGGGTCTGGTGGTGAGTTGGGTTCTGAACGAGGGGACCCAGTGGCAAATATATACTACTAATAGGATGGGGGGGGCATATATACATGGGACAAATGCTGGTGGGGAGCCATGTAGGGAGTCATGTAGGGAGCCATTTAGGGAGGGGAATAGGTAGAGGAGTAGATAGGATGTTTGGTAGGGAGCGTATTTGGTGCTTTGACATGGGGCAAAATGATGCTTGGATATGGAGCAAATTGATGCTTGGCTACAAAGCACATTCTCAAGTAAACTAATCTAGTTCTCATGCGGCGGCCAGCCGTGTATTAAAGCCCTTTTATTTTTATAGAATTCGATTCTTAATTGAGTGCGATAGTAGAGGAATGAAAGGAACACCATGTTGATCAATTTAGGCATGGCCATTGGCGCTGCAACAGATCAGAGCCACCAAAGCGGACTCAATCACATTCCGGCTGGCCGATAGGGGCTTTCATGGTTCCGTGTATTCATTCCCCTGCTAGGATGCCTACCGGAGCCTCACGTTCCTCGGTCGAAAGCTCGCGCCACCGCCATTGCTTCAGATCGCGGGACTTGTAAAAATGCCAACATGCCCCAAGCATTACTAGCGCCCCTAAGACAGCTCCCTGTACAGGTGCAAAGAGCAGGCCCCGCAAGACCAAAAAGAGACTGGCAACACAAAATACTATCGGAAAGAGAACAATGGGTCGATATGGGCGGAGAAGCGAAGGCTCCCTTAGGCGGAGTAGTAGGCCTCCGAAGACAGTGAGGAAGTAGAATGCATACTCAGCCAGGCCTTGATCTATTAGCTTACTCAACTAACGAGGAAATAGTGACCATGGTATGTACCAATGAAAATTATCAACGGTCCAAAAGATCCAACAAGAATGTAGACACAAGCTAGACACGTGTTGAACGCCATTGCATTCCTTGAGTAGCTTCAGCCAGATTAAAACGTGATAGGGCGTCGAGGAACTGCTTACATCGGAGTATTGAATGTTCTGTAGTCAGAATTTGAAAAGCTGTTTGAGCTTCGGCGGGCATACTGCTCTCCAGACCTGGTTGGGACCTCGTGAGGAGAGTTGGTGAGAAACCGGGGAAGATACCCATGGCTGGCAGAGGCTACGGTCAATCTAGAGGTGATGAATACATTGATGTTCAAGCTCCCTAAACATGAGATAGAAACCAGAATTGCAAAAAGAAGGCCTCCAATAGTACCAAAAGTTTTGTTTCCGACTGCCTATATCGTGTCAATTTTGCATCGGATATGATGGATAGATGAGCAGATGAAATGAACCGCATACCACAGCAATCGCATTACTTGCTTGAAACGAGTTCCATGGAAGAGTGACGTAATATGATATGTTTACGAGTACAAAACATGTGATTATAGTTGGAAGAGCAAGGTGTATGCTTCGTGGAAGGTCTCTAGGGGCGTTTTGTAATTCGCCAGCGACAAGGTTTGCCTATCCACTCCTTGTTAACTTGCTTCCATCGAGACAAACCCATAATCTAAATAGCGAACTCACACTGTCCCATCCGCTATATGACCACAGTCCAGCGTAGAGTGCATTAGTGTAATAGCCCAGAAGCTCCCAGCTATCAATTGTCGCCCAATCTATGGTAGACCCACTTATGTCCTTTTCACGACGGGCGAACCAATTCCTCGTTCTCCAGTCTTGGCTTGGCCATTCGCCATCTGCAGTCAGATTGAAAGCTGCTACCAGTATCGCAATTATGACAACAGAGGCGACAGTCATAAGCTTGATGAAAAGAAGTAAGTCAATGAGGCGTGTTGAATGTTTGGAGCCGAGTGCATTGACTAGCACCATGCTGCCCAGCGTAGCCACTGCCAGCAGTTTATTCAGCCAGAAGTGCTCAGAGCCTGAAGACACTATGATGCTTGTCCAGTACTCCGCAAATATTGTGCTCAGAACTGCCATCGATGAAGGCTTAACCGCCATAATCCATGTCCATGACATGATAGCGGCCAACAGATCCCCGTATATGTAGCTTAGGTACTCTAACATTCCTCCGTTATCCGGTATAGCAGCTCCTAGTTCTGCAAATGAAGCTGCGCCTGCCCAAGCGATCAAGCCGCCTATAATCCATACCAGGATAGCTACGCCGGGTGATGGAACGTTTTGGTCGACCTGTGAAGGCGATGAGAAAATTCCAGACCCAATAACTCCTCCAACAATAAGGGCGAAAATGCTGGAGAACGTAAGCTGGCTAGTGTTCTGGAGATCCAGTACAGTGGTCGTGGTAGCCATTGGACTCAAGGTCTCGAGCGAATGCCGCAGCCTAGGCTTGCGAGGGACAAAGTTGGTCTGCGTATCATTAAGCTCAAGTCCGTTGGATTCGAAGTTCTGATCCTCGGCGGTATCTGCGAGAATGCTGGCCGTCATCATTTATGGAGGGACATGCAGCCGACGAGGCGGAGTTGTTCGCCGGCAACAATCTACCTTCCCCTGCCAATAACCAATTGCACTTAAAGACATCTTATTTCATTCGCTACGACGTTGGATAGTCAGTCGTTTGACATCAGGATTAACAGTATGATTGGAATGTCTACAGTAGTCTATCTCCATAGTTGAATACCTTGAGGACCAAAGTATTATTACCACGTGCTAGACATAATATCCATCCCTCGCTCACCACGTGACTGCAAGCTAATTACATAAGCACAATCTTAGCGATGACCACACCTTGCAGGGGTTAGGACACGTCTGAGATCTGAGGCAAACCACACCCTAGCACTTCCCAACCTATCTTTTAAAATATCTTTGTCGCAACGGCGCCAGAATAAACGCTTCGCATCATGTCAGAACGTATTCTTTGAAGTCGTAGCCTTTCGACCCTTCTAGCTTCTAGGACGTGATTCCATGACTCCTGAAATGAAAGTCGACCTAATTCGAAGAAGTCAGTGTCCTGAAACAACATGCGTAGAAATTAAATTGTGATACCTTTCTCGTCTTCAAACGACATCTCTAGTGTCTTGTACACGGTAAAATTCTCTTCATCTTCTATTCTCAACCCTTGTTTATCCAGTCGTACACCTGCTGTACCACTTTCGCCTGTGACGAGCCGACATTTGACACCCCTGCGTGATTTCCATCGATCGAGGCCCTTGTATACAGTAGCTACAAAAGCTAGGGTCGTTAAACCTTTTTCTTTGACGGAGACATCATCGGTCACTGGGAGAACGGATGAATATGAGTAGATACCCTTCGATAAGGAAAAAGGAAAACTTGTCGACTTACCGAAGAGAGTCAAGAACTCCTGTGATCTACCAAGGAACATTACGAGTCTTGAGCATAGTAGAGTTGTTCGTTCAGGTACGGCAGCAGAAAGCTTTGTCCCAGATGTAACTATCGAGCCGGCTCGGCCAGACGACTGATTCGCTGACCTTTGCGGATGCCAAAGCTGGACCCTTGGCGAATCTATCTGTCGGACATATGATCCAGTCACTGCTATTTTAATAAGTTTAATGCTTGAGATGTCGAAGAGCACGTCTTCCTGTAGGATGTTTCCTTGAAATTCGAGTACATCTTTTGTAATACACACTCAGCATGGATTCGTCCCACGATAGGCGCGAGGGTGGTTACAAACCTTGGAATGAATTGAACTCGTACACAGGACTCAAAACTGAATTCGCTGCTCTGGGCATATCCGATTTGATGGGGAGGTCGGCCTTCATGTCCTGGAAACAAATCAAGTTCCTCTGTCGAGAATCGTATGCATACATTGGAATAAATTGGACCTCATGAGTTCGAACTAGCTCGTTCTGTTAACTTACGTGTCAAAGGTTTGACAAGTACTCGAATTACCTCGATGTATGTTTATGCTTCGCACTCCATCCTTCACGCTAGTAGTGACGAATCTAAGATCTTCGGTCAAGGTATTACGGAATACTTCGACGGTTGAGATGAAGAAATCATCTTGAAAGGTTGTCGCTGATTTAGTGCATCTAAGCAACGAGGCCACATCGTCAGTCAGGTTTTCTATGTAACTTGCTCACAAATACTGTATCAGTAATAAGAGGTGCTTACTTCTCAAGAATAAGTGTCTCTCCCGGGTATTCACAAGCCTGCCGACTCAAACTTAGGTTATCCACCGAATATGCGTCCGCAAGTACCACAATCGGAGTCTTCGTATCAAATTTGATTGGGTATTCTGAACCATTCTTAGGGGGCGGAGTTGGCGGGTGAAGAACATTTTCAGAGTTAGCATCGATTGGGTCAGTAATAACCAGAGTCTCTGTTAAGCTCTCATCTCGATGGGCTCGCAAAGTCGACCGCTTTGAGCCTGGGAAGCTTAAACCGAGACTGGATCCACGGGGTTGAAACCGTATGGAGTTCTGCAGAAGCTTCCTGGCAGGATTACTGTCGCTGCGCTCAGCTCTCGAAACAGGAATTGACCCGTGGAAGAGCGGTAAGACCTCCATGATCTCATCAACCAGTGGATCCTTTTTGATATCTGCACCACTATCGGCATAGGATTCTCTATACGCAGTATGGACATTGCTTTGCCTGGTTTCACTATCTTTGCGTCTAGCTTCATCGTTTATAGATGGCGCGCCAATGCCAGATGATGCTTGGCTTGGTACTGAGCGAGCAGACTGCTTCCGATTTTGCTGAGAGGGCGTCGAAAATGGTATTGGTGCTGTGCCTTGAGATAGCTTCTCAAATCGAAAATTTCCTCGAGAAGTAATGAGTATGCTTGTATCTGCGAAAGGAAGTGTCTCTTCCCATGACGGATCTAGTCCAAGGCTTTGTAGACCAGAGGTGAGCGAGTCGCTTCGCTCGTTGTCGCTGGATGTTCTTTCTTCGCGGATAGTGTGATTTGGCCTCTGCCGCCGTACGGAACCTTTTGTTCTCCGAATATTCTTTGCCACCTTGGAGCCACGCGAGCCGTATGGCAGTGCGCTGTGATTGCGACCGAGAAAGTTGTAATATTGCTGATTCAACCCCACCGTACCAACCCCACTTGCCATTGTTCGAAACCTGATTATTAAGAAAAGGAAGTATCACTCGTCGTCCTTGACCTTACCTGATGAGGCCAACAACTGTGAGGGTAGATCTTGACTTGTTGCAAAGCCAGAGCCGCTTGATGGAAAATGAAGAACGTCTCAGCAGAATCATGAGAGATTTCACGTGACTCAATTAAGGACAAATCGCCAAATCTATTCGAGTCTTGCGATTGACTGCCCGAGCTTCTAATTCCTCCCGCCCTGTGCATATAGAGCCTTGCAGCTCATGTACATTGGAGCAACCATCACTACCTATCTGCTACGTGTTGCACGAAGGGGAGCGCTGAATGTGGCGAGTTGGATGGTGTGAATGGAAGCGAACGGGTCTGGTCTACAGCTGTTGCCTGGTAGATCTCAATCTTGATTCGTTGATAAAGAGATTACAATAATCCATCTAGCCATCCAGGTCCGGGCTTTAGACGCTCGTAATAATGCAGGTCGATTGGTCCAGGTTGCAATTCCTATGCCGTTGCAGTAGGTAGAGTTTCTGGTTGGATTTGACACAGACCCCTGTGTCTTCTACGCATGCAGGATCACAGGTGGATATTCTGCACTAGTACGCTATTTCCTGGCTTTTGATTCTTGCGAGATAAGAATTTACGGTCTCCAGCCCTTGAACTATTGCATGTTTACTGCTTATTATACATAGATTCTGCTTGCGGTACGGGATTAGCTAGACCGCGGTCCTTGTATTCAGCCATGTTGTCGAGCTTACTGTCATTGCCGGTACGTAAGGAAGAGTCAATGCTTAATTGCGAAGCGTTAGGTGACGTGACAGTAGCCAGAAGTTGCTCAAAAATTGGATGGCTTCTGTACGGAGTTTTCCACTCCCACATCTTCTACTATGCAGCAGCACTGGCAGTGGTCTCGAGATAGCTTCTCTGATTCAGACAAGATGTCTTCGCTATTACAGGTTAGTCTTCTAGTCCATACATAGAACTCTGTTTTCGAAACTGAACACAACTCCTAGGCCATATGGATGAAACAAAAGGCAAGGGAGCATAGTGCGAAGAAAGGTAATAGCCCTTCTAAACATGCTTCTCGAACCGTTCTGTTCACATTTGGGACCAGTTTTAGACATAGGATGCTATACAGGCCTCAGTGCATTGGCATGGTACGAAGGAACGAGAGAAATCCAAGCAGAGGTACTGTATTTCGTGTCTATAGTACCTGCAAACTGCGACTTAGTTATTTTTACAGATCATAACTTTGGAGAATGACCCCAAGATGGCTGCCGCTACACGATCAGCATTTAACAAAAATGGCTACAAGGACCGTGTAAAAGTCATCGAGGGCGACGCAAACGTGATGTGAGTGTTGTTTGCTAACGGGCCGAAGTCATTCTGGCTGTGGACTGATTGAAGAAACAAGTCTCGCGGACATGGAAGGATCTTTCGATCTAATATTCCTTGACTCTGCCTTCGAGAGCTACAAGCCCATTGTAGAGATAATTTTGGCTCGTGAACTACTCTCGAAACGCGGCATTATCCTTGTGGACAACGGTAAGTATGGCATGATAACGGAAAAACTACTTGCTATTAATTGAACTGACCAGGCACCCTTATTCTACTTAGTTTTTGCCCGTGGTTTCGTCGTGGGGGACATCAACTTGGCGAACATCGATCCCTCGAGGTTGGATCACTGGGTCGCAGCAGGGAAGCTCATGAGGGAATTCAACTCATTTGTGCTCCATGACCCGAGAGTAGACGTAGTCGTTCTACCTATCTTTGATGGCATCTCGGAAATTAGGTGGAGCTCCCACGCTTAGGGTTTGTAGAGGACACTCACCTGGGACAGCTTACCTTAGTCAATGGCTGAATCAGGCTAGCTGGGGTTTGGCATTTTACTGGCCAAGAACTTAAAAACTTGTGTGGCGGTCTATGGAAATTATGTCAGTGGCTGCATGGTTCTTATCCTTCGTGCGAAAGCTCACCGAAGGATTCGAAGGATTCACTGTGCATAATACGAAGTTTCAAGGTGCAGCTGAGCGGTAAGGTTGTCAGAAAGCGTAGTTACTGTGTGCGGGCGATGGGTCTAGATCTTACAGTGCTAATCAGGGGAATTGATGAAAAATACGTTGAATACGTATTCAATCATTACCTAGACACTGCCTGCATTGTAATACTCGTATGATATATCGCATTTTTTTGTCTGTTCCCTAGCTTTTTCTTACTTTCTAGGTCTATCATATAGAACTACTATTGTGTAAACCTTGTCGACAGACAAGTTCATATCCGTCACACCTTCGCAGAATTCCTCAGTCTCGGTCGAGATGGGCATACTCGAAGAGCCCGTTATATTCCAGCGTCATCTGGAGATTGACAGCCAGCTCAGTCCAGACTTTGAGGCCGAGACACTCAAAACGCAAAAGTCACAGAAAGATGAGCATCTCTTTGTCATTCCCGAAGGTTTTTCTCCAATTGTATATTCTCGTCTATACGGGAAGTCTTGTAACTAATTTCAATGCCGAGCAAAGATCGAAAACTCGGCTTCTTCTCCACCTCCTTACTCATCGTCAATCGAATGGTTGGCACTGGGATATTCTCGACTCCATCCACCATCATGCAAGCAACAGACAGCGTCGGCGCGACTCTCTTGTTTTGGGTTCTTGGGGGGTTTATGAGCTTTTGCGGGCTCTTCGCATACCTTGAGCTCGGAACGGCCATTCCACGCTCTGGCGGTGAAAAGGTTTATCTAGAAAGAATTTATCGAAGACCAAAGTATCTTGCAACTTGCATCTTTGCGGTCGAATTTGTCTGCTTCTCGCTCTCGGCTGCCAACACGGTCAATTTCAGTGCGTACATTATTCGAGCCTCTCGAGGTGTTCCAGAAAAGTTGAAAAAGAATTGTGGGCTCCATCCTACCCCAATGCCGGAAAAGCTGTCACCATTGGACGTGGAATGGGTCAATAAGGGAATCAGTATTGGCGCCATCACAGGTAGGATTTGGAGGTTCATTGGAGTAAAGACGATTTCTAACATGGTTTCAACCGTAGCCGTATGCCTGATACATGCGTTCATGCCGAGGACAGGAATCTGGATTAGCAATATCCTTGGAACCTTTAAGCTGTTGATATTGCTCGTCATCGTATTGACAGGCTTCGCAGCGCTCGCCGGCAGATTGAAGGTCCCAAAGCCAGATAATTTCAGCACATTCCATGGAGCTGGGACTGCGTGCGAAATACCTCCTTATGCGAAGACCACTGCAGCAGCTAATTACGCTATTGCTCTTTTACAGGTAGGCTAGAACACCGCAATTTCTGTTGCCAGGAGATATCTAACAAAGTAAATCACTAGGTCCTTTACTCTTATTCTGGCTGGGAAAGCGCCAACTATGTACGTCCGAAAAAATCTGGGACGTCCAAAAATAGGCATATCTAATTTCAACAACCTAAAGGTACTCACAGAAGTCAGAGATGCCCCAAGAACGTTAAAAAGATCCGCTCCAAGTGCCGTCTTTGCTGTGACATTGCTTTATATTCTCGCCAACATTGCATATGTAAAGTCTTCTGTCTCAAGCTGGAGAATGTGACTAATTGTATCAGTTTGCTGCTTCAACCAAGAGTGAGATAGCAAATTCTGGAGTTACCGTGGCCGCTGGATTCTTCGTCAATGTGAGTGCTCCGTAATTCCCCATTTACTGTTGGTACCGAAAGGTTAAATACTATTAGGTCTGGGGACCCAGTAGATTCGTCAACAAAGCTCTACCTGCCATTATAGCTCTTTCTTCGTTAGGCAATTCGTTTGCTCAGACTTTTGCGAACGGTCGAGGTCAGTTCGCAAGAGAATCCTGTTAATCCTTGCCGTTTCTCCAGCTAAGATAATCCCAGTGAAGCAAGAACTGGCCAAGGAAGGAATTCTTCCTTTCTCACGTTTATGGGCCAGCGACTGGCCTTCTCAAGCTCCATCAGGTAAGCCTCATGAGTATAGAATGGTTGGCATGCGATCTAACATCCCGTCTAAGGTGGAATATTATTGCATTGGATCGTCACTTGTGTGATCATTCTAGGACCTGGTGTCGCCGCGGCATACCCATTCATCAGCAATCTCTCGACTTACGCTCAGAGTTGGGTCAAACGTAAGCCAACACTTCCAGTATTGTTCGCCGAGTTCGTCACCAGTGATACTAAATCCGATAGTTTTAATCGGCGCTGGTCTACTATATCTCACCTTTAGCAAAACCGAAAACTGGCGGAGTGAGCGAACGAAGCTGCATGCCTGGCCCCTGACCACGATATTCTGGCTTTGTTCTCTGGCATTTGTGATTATCGCACCGTTCTTCCGCAATACCACCGTAACACCGCAAATTCCTTGGTATATCGTTCCCACTATAGGAACATCAATTCTGGTCATCGGACCTTTCTATTGGTTCCTATGGGCAAGAGTCTGGCCCAGATTCGGCTATGCTATCGAACACGAGGTGAAAGAGCTGCCAGATGGCAGCGAAGTTGTCAAATATGTGGTACGTAACTCTTATGCAATCACATTTGCTTAAATTCGATCCCCTTTGCTTACGTTGCACAGCATACTCGCAGAAAATCTTTCTGGGCACGCTGAACAGGCCTACTGCTTGTTGCGTTGGAATCCACGGCGGTATGTCATTGTTCCTAGTTGACTGCACGAGGAGGCTCGGAGTGATGAGAGCGTCAAGTCTCTCAAGATTTCCTATGTACGGCGTTCCGGCGACAACAGAATGATGACGGGGGTGTAGTCCTACGCCAACAGCCTTGTGGCGTGGTTCGAGATCAGGCAACGACTTGGAATGGGACTCTCTCTCCCTACCTGGCACTGCCTCGTATCGTAAGCAAGTATTTGACGTCGTATTAGGCTTCCCCGACTTCTTTCGAAACCATGTGGAGAGTATTTTAAATTGCTTGTGTTCCAAGTACGGAGTACGTACCTAGTCGCCGGCAACCGTAAGGCGATTGATTACATAGCAAGCGCCCATCAAAGCGGGACGTGGCCTATTACCTATCTGTACCCCGCACTAAGCTCATCCTTCGCTTGTAGAACTTCTTGCGAGCCAATCGGAAATGTCATTCCTCCCCCCCCTTCACACCCAGAGGGTTCCCCGGGCGGCTATCGCCTACGATCTTCTGATCATCTGATCATAGCATACCTTACCTTATGCAAAGCTGTGCTTACAGGGGCGTTCTCACTCGCACCTGCTATTTGAAGGATCCAGATCCCAACCTGTCTTCCTGGTGGGTCCTAAGCCTTGGTACGAAGATAGCGAAACGCCTGCTCAAATCACCTAGGGCGCTCTCTCATACGACTACTCTTGATCAAGGACTATACGCGAGGATGTGATACACCTGATTGGAGAACTAGCGTCAGTAATAGCGGTAGACATGAGGCATATCTGAGGGCATGATTGCCCGCGATTGTGATTGGCCTCAGATCTGGTAAGACGATAAGCTCGTGACTACAATAGACAGAGATTGGCCATCCAACCCACCGATAAGTCAGCAGTCGAAAGCAGAACGCCCCACATGTCCAGTGGCTCTTTCCATGTATCTGGCATTCCATACGCCAAACTGCGCACCATATCATATTCAAGGCTTTTGGCCGGCGATAGACCGATGATCGCAGAACTCCTCGCTGCTTGCAGTCATGATGGTTTCTTCTACCTTGACCTACTCGGCCCTGAGTCGCAAGCAATGCTGGAACAAATTGAACGACTATTTGTTTTGGCAAAAGAGATTCACGACTTACCGACGGTAGAGAAGCTTGATTACGAGATGGAAAAATTTGGGCCGCTCAAGATTGGTGGGTAAGTGTCCTTGGTTGCGCTCGCTGCTATGTCAACGTCTGAAAGGAGAATAGCTATAAACCAGCTGGCAAGCACACGGGTATCCTCGAAGGAAAGGGAGATGGCTTCGAGAACTTTCTGGTGAGACCACATCGCTGGCTCAACGAGACGTTCTTAACGGGTAAAGTAGATTCCTAGGAATGGCATCTTCGATCTTGATCGAAGAAACGATTACCGATGGCCCAGTATTGTCGACGCGGAGCGTCCGCTCCTACACAATTCCATGTCTGTTCTACATGAGATAGGCGTCAAGCTCCTTTCATACGTCTCCGAAGCTTTAGGAATGATGGGAGACCGTAAACTTGAGTGTTGGCATCGCGGCGATATGAGGTCTACTACCGCTCTTGCTATGCTTAGATATCTACCAAACTGTATCAGTGGAGACAAAATCGGTCATATGGCTCATACAGATGTTGGAAGTCTCACAATACTCTTCTCTTTCTCTAATGGATTGCAAGTTTTTCAGCCTCATAGCAACGTCTGGGCAAACGTCCGCCCTCGAGCTGGTCACGCTGTTGTAAATGTGGGGGATTCGCTGAGTTTCCTGTCGAATGGCGTACTTCGTTCAAGTCTCCACCGTGTGGTACCTCACATCGACAACCAGTATAGATCAAGATACTCGATTGCGTACTTTCTGAGGCCGGAAGAGGATGTGCAATTCCGAGATGCGGAGGGGAGACTTTGGAAAAGCCAAGAATGGCACGTATTCAAATATGCCATCTTCAGAGCACCAGTATCCGAACAACTTGCAAGCTCAGTACTCACCGGTAAGAAGGGATTTGTTGGTCATTGGGAGCCTTCTCAAAGCGTAATTGTTGATGGAGCAGATGGGACTCCGAGCTAAGGGATGCATCTTTGCCGTGCGAAGCTCCATATTCCGACGTTAGTGGATATGCATAAGACTTGAAGCCGACTTTTAGTGGTCCTCTTAGTTTGTAGATAGATCAATTATCATAGATTTGTAATGTATGTGCCTACCGCCGAAGCTGCAGCCACCATATCGGTGTCCTATAGCTAGGGTGCGAACTGTATTAAACATGCTTATTGCTTAACCAAATTAGGATAGTCAAAAAGCGTGTTTTATACACGTTTATTGAAACATGGAGAAACCGCTAAGAGATATTAAACACGTTTATTGTAGAAGAAACGGTTTTATTCGCTCCCTACCTATAGCCTCAAAGCTGACCCACACCAAGTGTGTGTCGGGATGAGTGGTGCCGGGATCCGAGATCCATATCTCTTTAGAAACATCGCTTCCAATATTTGTATTCGCTCATAGCCGGGAGCACCACCGGTAGATCTAGAGAACTCGTGACTAGGGCTCGCGTTGCCAGACTTACGTTGACACATCATCCCCTAACTCATCCTTTCTGGAATTTGTACTGTGATGTCTCTCCCAAACGGTCCTCCCCAAGGCTCCAAACCTTTTGGAGTAGTCGAAGCGCGACAAGCCCAATCCCTCCTCACGCCAAGTCTGAACCCTATGGATCAGCGTTTGCAAATTCCTGCTTTCAGTCGTCCAGAGTCCTTGCGCCGTCGCTCATGGCTCAATCGTCCCAATTCTTCAAGTTTATCTGAAGGTGAACAACGGCCCGAGAGCCTAGAACGGCGGCATAGTGAACCTGAGCTACCAAGCGCGCTCAGTACAAGCTGGTTGGATGTAAATATAGCCAAAAGCAAGGCTATCTGGACGGAAAATAGAGGGGTCGCGTTGGTATTGATCGCTCAACTGTTCGGAGCGTTGATGAACGTTACGGCGAGAATCCTTGAAGACGAAGGCCAGGGGATGAGGCCATTGCAGATACTGAACGCGCGCATGGGGATCACGGTTATACTGAGTATGCTGTATATGTGGCTGGCGAAGGTCCAGGACGCTCCGCTGGGAAAAAAGGAGGTTAGGGCTTTGTTGCTTGCAAGAGGAATTGGAGGGTTTTTTGGAGTATATGGGTTGTACTGTAAGTGGAAATTCGCTTCTGAACTTCGTTGGTGGCAGGCATGACGAAACGCTAACGCTGAACTGCTGTCTCCTAACAGATTCTCTTCTTTATCTTCCTGTTGCGGAAGCAACCATACTAACGTTCCTTGCGCCAATTCTAGCTTGCGCTGCTTGCTCGTTTCTGATACACGAGCCATTTACAAGGACAGATCAGATCGCAGGCCTTACGTCACTCTTGGGTGTTGTCTTGATCGCTCACCCTGCTTCTTTGTTCGATGGAACGAACCCATCTATAGCCGGGGCTCAGGCTGGCCTCGGTAGAAGCACCGGGGAACGGAGAGAGATTAGCAACGCTGGCTCTTTTTCTTCACCAAATGCCACTGCAGCACAGAGATTGAGTGCAGTAGGCTTCGCTATGGTTGGAGTCTTCGGTTCCGCGGTAAGCCACCTTTTCAGTTGTCCTGCCGAAACTCCAACATTGTAGGTAATCTTTCGGCAATTCTGTACTAACAAGACCGCTTGTGGAACGAACCAGACAGCTTTTACTACAATTCGTTGGATAGGCAAACGAGCTCATCCCCTGTTGACTGTGAACTATTTCTCCGTCTGCTGCACGATCATTAGCACTATCAGCTTACTTATCCTCCCTAACATTGATTTCCGCCTCCCTAAGGACGGACGAGAATGGTGTTTATTGATATTCTTGGGCATGTGTGGGTTTGCCATGGTTAGTCCTACCATCTAGACCTACCTCTCTGACTCTAAAGTTCGTACTGAAAGAAGAGAAATGCTGCTGACCAAAATACCCTTCCAGCAACTCCTCTTGACCTTTGGCCTCGCACACGAGAAATCCTCTCGAGCCACAAACATGGTATTTTCGGAGATAGTTTTCGCCTTGATTTTTGACAAGTTGCTCTGGGGCACAAGTCCAAGCCTTCTGTCAATAGGTGGAGGTAGTCTGATCCTTGGAAGCACGGCTTTCGTAGCTGTGAAGAAGAACGCCAGTCAAGACACGCACGTAACAATAGAAATGGCAACGATGGGCCCAGGAGAGCAAGAGAGGGGGTTACCCAATTTTTCAGAAATGGTTGGACATAGTGATGATGAAAGCAAATTGCCAGACTGGGTGAAGTCCAAGAAAGTGCCTAATCGGAACATCATTCTTCAGCGTCTTGCGTCAGCATAGGGCATGGGACCATAGACTGAGGCGTAGTAAACCATAGACATCACTTGAGAAATAGAGTTATTGCTGTTCGATTGCTCCCGAAACGTCCGTATCTAGACATAGTGGTTGGCCAGATAGGGTCCCAAAAGCGTCGTCGCCAGCGATCCTGTAGCCGCTGCTGCTGCCACTTTTGACGCCTCAGAAATCCTGAAATCCCCTCTATCAGTCGACCGATTGTTGGAGCAACTGTCCCTCGAGCAACCTCGTCAAATCTCAGCTTGTGAACGAAAAAAGAGCGACGCTCTCACATAAGGATTTCGCAAAGATCTCGGCAATCGGCTGTCAATAATCCTACTAAATAGTTCTAATGCGAATACCAAAATAAGTGGTATAGTCTTTTAGGGCCTAGAATATCGCCAACTCTGATTTCCGAGGTTAGAGCCACCTTTTAGTTCTATGTGATTGGTCGACCATAGGACCAACAGACCTTGCGGCTCGACTGCTCTTTGAGTTCAATTCCTTCAAATCGAACTTTAGAACTATATCGAGCATATCTAATGCTACTTATCTTGATCGTATGCGCTTCAATATCGAACCAGAATCCGGTTATTAGAACTGCAATTCTCGAATTCAATGCTGCAACTGGCTAGCCTTGGCCTTCCAGTGATTGACAGGCATACAAGATACACTGCTGGAACATCCACCTGCCGTTACCCTGTATAACGCTGGGGGCTTCCTTGAGATCTGAAAGGCAGACACCGCTTCCAGATCCGCTTTATACTTCTCTTTGACTACCCATACACGGAGGAAGTATCATGATTTGACCGTACTAGTAATCATGAGCTTATACCTAGATTATGTGACGTTGCAAAGCGAGCGGAATTCATGTCTTTCAAACCTGTGCAGATTTCTCAACGACCCAAGCTTTCACCGAAGTCAATGTCGTGTGGTCTCTCTAGATTTTATCTCTGGGACTGAGTCTTCAAAGTATCGGAAGGTCATATCAAGTCGTCTTCGATCATTAATACGAAATACAAATAATAAGTCAGATGTATTAAATTGGATACAAAGAACTTTGATGAAGCCCAGCACATATTCCTAAATATGGTCACTAATTCAAACATAAGATATGTGTAGCATTCTAGAGCTCAAATTATGTCTTATCCCATCCATGTAGCTAGACCCACCTTGCAGTCCCTCCCAGTCTTACTCCGTAAACTCTCTGGCAGCCTTGATATCCTGCTCAGTCAAGTGTCGTTGCACGCCAGTTGTTGCCACTTTCCCCTGGATAGTTGCCTGCGCCACCTCTTTCAAGAACCCCACGCTAGTCACAGTGGACTTCCAGTAGCTGATGTAGTTCGCCTTGACTTCTATCAATGTCATCCTCGGGTCTTCTAGCCCTCCAGTGTGTACCCCATCACCAAGGTCTCCAAACCAAGCTGAGGTGCCCTTGCTGTATACCTCCTTAATACGAGGGTCCTCATTGTTGGCGACCGTCACCTTTCCGCTCACGCTAACCCAGTCTTGCGAGCTGCTATTTTGGAATGTGATCAGGGCTTCCTTGCTGTGCTCGAGGTCCTGGAACTTTTGTGAATGTTGATTGGCAAGTAGGAGGAAGTCTGGTCCTACGCGCTTGGCAATGGCCATGCTGCGTGCGACCGGTCCGACGCCAGGACGAATAGTGGTGAGTAGACCAACCTTTAGGCCGTCAACAATCTTGTAGAAGTCTTGAAGCTGCTCCTTCTTAGGAGTAGTATCGTCCCACTGTTTAGCGACGCTGGGGTCGGTCTTGGAATCGATGTCGGACTGCTTGAGTGATTCAGGCATTCTGGAGACGACTGCTGCTTTGGCTACGCAAAGATTGTGGATATGGTAATTGAGTGTTTTCGTTTGTAGTATTCAGTGGAAGTGAACGAGGAGCAGATGTAAGATAGTCATGTAGTGAAGGTGTGGTATGGACCGTCGTGAGAGCCATGACGTTCTGTAGCTATTACATCATGACCGGCTAGTTGAATTCGCTACTTTACCTGACAATAGCACATCTCCCATTCAATTGGGGGGCATCGCGCGTAAGATGAGATCATTCGTACACACATCTCGGATTCGGTGTTTGTTTTGGCGGCCGAGTTTAGCTGTGGATGCTGTGCCACTGTGGTTCATGTACAACTCCGATGGTTGCAGGGAAAATCGATTAAGGTACGAAAGTAGAGAGTATCTATTCTATTCTACTTAGAAAAACAACCTCGGCATTTTCGGCAACAACGTGAGTACTGTAAATAAACTTCCTCATGCTGAACTACGAATATCTATAAGCACTGGTTACTGCCCTGCTTCGATACTATCATGTTCAAACCTTAAGCCTCTTCAAATTACGAGCTCAACGAACCTGTTCCTTACACTCTCCACATAGACGACGATATGCTTCATGCCACAAAGCAAAAGCTTCGATTAGCACGCTATCCAGTCGAGCTATTTGATCTTGCGGAGGATGATTAGAATCAAGGTGCTAAGGTCAAGGTCGTTCAAAACTTAGCAAATTATTAGAGAGACGGATATAATTGGAGGGCTGAAGAGGTGCTTCTTATTGTGTCCTCGCATTCTGAATGTTGCTGATCGATCTCTGACCGCTTGGCTCGTATCAACGCCGAGTTTACTCAACTCAAAGTCGAAGTCGGCATCCCTGGCTACGGATTCCAAATCCTACATTTCGCCCTCCAGCGCTCTCTCGAACGGATGCGCGTCCTCTCCTCATCGCACATGGCTGGCCTGGCTCGTTCCTCGAATCTCGCAAAACTATTCAGCCTCTCACTGAGCCTTCCTCTTCCTCGGCACCCGCATTCCATCTTATCATACCTAGCATCCCTGGCTATGGCCCTGGAAATGCTCCTGAAAAGTCTGGTTTTGGTTCAGTCATGACCGCCCCAGCATTTCATCGACTCATGGTGGACGTTTTGGGGTACAAGTGTTATTTGACACATAGAGGGGACTGCGGCGCATTCATCACCAGATCAATGGCCATGCAGTATTCGCAGCATGTGCGTGCACAACATCTTACGTTCGTTCCATGTACGCCACCACCATGGTACAAAAACCCACTCGCGATGGGTCGACTAATTCTTAGTTCATATCTTTACTCGGCCGCGGACAAGAAAGCTCTAGATAGGTTACAGTACTACTTAAAGGAACAAAGCGGATATTTGGGGCAGCAATCAACACGTCCGCAGAGCCTTGGGTTTGGGCTGGGAGATTCTTCGATCGGCTTGCTCGGCTGGTTGTTGAAGAAGTATCATGAGTGGATGAACGTTGAAAATTACGATTTGCCAGCTGACGAGATTCTGGGATATGTTGTGATGCACTGGATGCAGGGAGCTACGCCGGGCCTAAGGTATTATAAAGCTGCGTACAGCGAGAAGGATTCTTCGTCTGTGCAAAAAGCATTTACGTCATATACCAATACATCGACGGGAGTGAGCCATTTCCCAATGAAGATGAAAACGCCTCGAGAGTGGGTGGCTGCTGTAGTAAATCTACATTTTTGGAAGGATCATGACTGAGAAGCTGGTGGAAGACATTACGGACTTTTCTCGCTGGAGATGGTCGAATCAAGCATGAAGATGTAGATCTGAGCTATTAACAGAGCAAAGGTCTTCTCTTCCCTTCATTTGCACTCATAAAGGCGAATTGATCGTCAATTCGACTCTAGCTTTGCTGGAAGCGATTTTGGGTAAGACTTAGTCTCTGTGCCGATCAGGTCACCTGAGGACCTTTAACAGTGTATTGCTCTTACTCTTTGAGATCATGTCGGCGATGTCGCATCTGTCATTCTTATGTTCCTCAAAGAGGAATGGTATCGAGGGAAACGCAGGTTACGGACCCGAGGTGTTCTCTGGTTGTACACTTTAGTTGCATTCTCCGATTATGTACCGCTTGGCAGTCTGGGTGAATGCGGAACAATATCAATGACCACTTCAGATTCCAATTAACGAAGGCTCGCCAATTCCCAGTTGGCGAATCAATCCGAAACGGTCCACAGTTCTAAAATCGTCGAAGCTCACTTAGTCGATTCGTGTGAATCAGCTGGTGATAGCGGGAGTTGCCAACGACTCAAAAAGCTACACTCATGATTCCTATACTTCATGAGCTACGACAATAGAGCCTTGATCGAGAGTAGCTCAGAGAGGCAGAACGCTTGTGGTCTCGACATGTATAACAAGGCGTGATAAAGTATGAGCAGAAGAATTAACCGACATCGATACGGAGAGCCAAAGCAAGTACTCGAGTATTTATGAGCCTAGGTATGAATCAGGAACCTCAGTACCGACAGCGCATTTAAACTGAAATCGCCTTGCGCTCTACCAGCTGAGCTATGTAGAGTGCGATTGCAGACGTCATCTAGGCTCTTTAATGTTGTCTTTCTTCACTCAGACTTCAATCTCGTGCCATTGCGCCGCATCTCAGGCTTCAGCTCCAGACTGAATTCTGCAGACGATAATTCGTCGCCGCCCCACTTCAATGCACCGTTACGATCTATTGGGGGTTCGAGCTTTACATTCGCTACAAGCATCCCGAATCATCTTCTTGTGGGTTCCGAAGAATGCAATCACATGCAACATGATGACACAGTAACCTTGGCGTTCTGGCTTGTATGGTGACAACAAGACACTTAGCAAGACATGAATATGCTGTCAGTTTTAGCCGTTATTTGCCTGATTTTGAAGTGTTGTTGTTGTTATTCGGGGTCAAAGCAACTCGCCCACTCTTTTCAGCTTTTCGGACAAATTGTCCTCGTCCTACACTGTTGTTGAGCCGTTGAACCCCAGCCTCAAGGCAGTCGTATCACGAAAACATATCTGTTCGGGTTCGAACGTAGGCTGAAAGCTCAAAGTTCAATACCTTCTCTCAACATCACTTATACGTAAGGAACATGAAGAAATATTTTGCTATCTTTGAGTCAAAGCCTCAACTCGAACCTTCACCTCAGCTCAGCGATATTCAATCGAACTACGAAAGCTTACATCTGATCTCTCCGGCATCAATGGCTCAGCATCTGTATTCGCTTTGGTTTTTGAATTTGAGCGACCTCAAGACAATTGTGGGACCCAGCACAACATCTAGCACGGTTATTGCTCTCTTCGCGCATCGATTCCACCTGCCACCATCTTCACCAATTTCTATAGCCGGTAGAGTCCCTCTAGCCGTCTTCTGGTGCTGGATAAACCTTCTCCCATTTGCCATCAGCAATCAATGCCAGCCTGGCGCCATTCGTGAGGACCTGCTAAACAAGCCTTGGCGACCGCTTCCATCCAAACGCCTTTCACCAAGCCAAGCCAGAGTGTGGATGTCAACTCTTTATCCCCTTGCCGTGTGCGTGAGTGCTTTTCTGGGCGGCTTGAAGCAATCTCTGGCTCTGATCTGCTTTGGCCACTGTTATAATGATCGCGGCGGCGCGAATGTAAATTTCCTTGTCCGCAATATCATCAACGCAGCCGGCTTCATTAGCTTTGCCTTTGGGGCAACCGATGTACTGCTGGGAAGCTTCGTGCCGCTTGCGATGTCGCTAGCAAGATGGTTTGCTACTATCGGATTTGTTGTCGTGACAACTGTGCAAGTTCAGGACATGACCGATCAAGCCGGAGATGATGTTCGTGAACGACACATACTCCCTCTGACCATCGGCAATGGGGTAGCCCGCTGGGTGATTGCGTGCGCTGTGCTTACGTGGAGCTGGCTTTGCCCGTGGCTGTGGGCTGCGGAAAACCTAGGATATATCGGCCCAATTGCCCTAGGCGGGAGTATTGCAGTTAGAACATTGGCGTTCAGATCTGTGAATAGCGATAAGACAACGTTTCGCTTGTGGAATGCTTGGATGGTTTCGCTCTATATACTTCCATTATTCTAAATAATTTCTGGAAAAATGAGATAAATGGAGTATGTTGCCCTTCACATCTGACACTGTATAAGCCAGTTGTCAATATCCGCGTCCCCCAATTGACGTAAGCCCGCCATTGTGCTGCTCGCAGCCACCCCGTTTGCAGTCTTCAGGACACCCTGTAAGCCTTCGCCACCCCCAGTTTTTACTGTCAGAGCCTCGAAGAACGGTAGTATCTTGAGTGCAGGCGTAGCTGCCACTTCATCAAGGTCATATATTTTACGCTGCTTAAGTACCGCAACCCAGTCACGCAGAGGGACAACTCTGGCTGTTCCGCCCAAGCGACACTGTATCGCTTTTGCGAGCCGCTGCCATGGAATTGGATACGGATGCGCTACATTATAGACCTTAGGCCCAAGAGATGTGGCCAGAGAGCCGCTGCGTGGGCGTTGCTCTATGTCTGGCTGAAGCGCGATCTCGCACATGATCTGAGCAACCGTATCGACGGGGATCCAATCCACGTAAGCATCCCAGGTCGGGACAAGATCAAGCGTTTTTGAAGTTTGAATCATAATGGGAAACCATTCTTGGAGCGGCCATCTTTCCGCGCCGTGTGCGCTGGTTGCCGCGGCGAACTGTGTTACTCGAAGGATGGAGAGAGGAATTTCATACTGCTCGTTTGCGATTGCTAGAATATTCTCAGCGACGAGCTTCGATTGCCAGTACCCGATGCTGCCGGCGAGGGAGTATGAGCGCGGAACGAGCTCCGGGATAGAGTGAGTTGGGTTTTCCGAGAACCATTGCGACACAGCGCCAGAGGAAGAAACAAAAGCGAGCCGAGCGCGGTGCCGACTTTCAATACATAGTTCAATAAGTGTACGTAGTCCGTGAAGATGTTCCTTCTCATAATGCTTCAGTGGAAGGTTGAAGTCTACGGTCCAGGAGGTATGGATGACGATCGTGGCATTTCTGACAAGGCACTCCCAGGTAGTTTGGTCCAAACCCAAGTACGGCTGGCTCAGATTCACATGAAGAAATTTTGCTCTTGACAGATCGCATGCTCGGCCTTGTAAGAGGCTCTCAGCCTTCTTTTGCGCCTTAGTGGAACGGTTCAGGCAATATATTGTCGCAACATCCGAATATCCTAGCAGCGTTCGTAACATATGCTGGCCCAGGCTTCCAGTAGTTCCAGTGAGAATGATGTACCGGAACGTTCGCGTGCAGTTGTGTTCAGTCAGGTCCTGGGTGTAGCTTTCGACCAAACTTTGCATTCGCGCAGAGTCTGAGATTTGTACCTTCTGGGAGTCATACAGCGACTTGTAGACTTGAAACGCTAAAGTCTTCACCGTAGGGTAGCGGTATATCATGTTAGTAGAGAATGAACCGGGCGGAAAGACGTCGTGTGCGTTCAAGTCTCGTTGTATAACGGCGCCAAGCACAGTAGCTTTCAAAGAATCCAAGCCTTTTACGAAGATGTCGTCGTTTAATGTGATGAGAGATCCCGGAAGCAGCTGGTGAAGTGATTTTTGTATTAGCTGCTCAAGACTGGTAGGGATGTAGTCGCTCAACGACCAAGGGCCGTTGCCATTGGCTTCAGGTAGCGCGCAACTGTATAGTGCTTCGATCTCGGGCTCGTAAAGCTTCTGTGTTGCTGTACGTACAACGCCTCCTTTAGGGGATCGAACGAAGGGCTTGCAAGGCTCAGCTATCAGTACCATCCCCCAATCGACTTGGCCATACTGTGGGAAAAGGTCGTTAGCCTTCTCCACAGTCGGGCCCAGAAGATCTTTTAGCTCATTTCTTCGAAGCTCACAGCCACGATCCCATACTTCAAGGAGGAGAATTGGCTGGGGCTTGTCTTGTCCAATAAGAATGGCCGCTGAGATAAGTGGATGCTCTTCAACTACATTTTCCATTGCAGTAGGATTGATTTTATGACCATTAGACAACAAGATCAAATCATCTGCACGTCCAGAAAAGCTCCACAGACCAGGCTTTCAGATATGCGGCTTGAAAAGATCACCAGTGTGCCAGCTTTCCTTGTGAGGAAAGTTGTAGTACAGAGATCTCCTGTGGTTGAGATGCTCTGCTTGATGCAAGACGAGCTCGAACACGCCTTTGCCATAAGGTTGCATATCAACCTCTTCAAATGGATTGGGCTCCAAGTAAGCCCAGTCGCCCTTCTCTGGAACGAGAAGTTGAACCTGGCCAATCTCCGCAGATCCATATACCTGACAGACGTCGCAGAATCTATCGAGCAGATCTCCTGTAGGCTGGGATAACGGCCCGCCTCCGAAAAGAACGAAGTCCAAGGTTTTAGCTTGCTCGCATGAATTCGGTTCTTGCATCCATTGTTCAATGATTACAGGTGGAACGTACAAAGCTCTTAGCGAAATCCGATCTAGGATCCTTGAAACAAGAGATCCACTGCCAGGGACGCTTGTCGGACCAAAGACTACGGTAGCCCCATAGAATATTGGGATTAGTGTGGTAACAATTACTCCTGCCAACTTTTATATTTTGTCTTAGCACAGAAGGAGTTCATATTCGAAAGATCAGCTCACATGATAGGGTGGAAAGCAAAAATAAAACCGGCCCCCATCTGGAAAGTCGAACAGTCCACCATTCTGAGGTCTTCTTCCAGAAGGGGCCGGCATACTGCGGTCTTTATCTACTACGGACAAGGTTCCGTGTGTCCACGTCACGAGCTTAGGGTTTCCTATAAGTAATGAGTGTTTGATCATCTTTGTCTGTCATTTCAAGCGTACCAGTGGTTCCAGATGAATGCAACATGAGGACAGGATCATTCCAGGCGCTAGAAAATGTCTTGATGAAGGGGTAAGGAATGGTAGCCTGCGCAACTAGCTCGTGGTGAGGGGGAAGCTCATGGATTGACAGGTCCACGTGCTTGGTGCGCAGATGTTGGGCTTGGCGTGCCATTTCCTGTCCATAGACAAGTCGTACGCATCCAGCTCTTTGAAGCAGATTCAAGTTCTGGTCAACAGTATTTCGAGGTCCCAGGAGTAGCAACTGAATACCAGTTTATATATAGTCATATGTCATGGAGCAATATGCGCAGACTCACTTTGCGTTGGCACTTTGCTGCCGCAAAAATCATTAGCGGGTACCTAATATCTGACGGAGCGAAGAACGCAAGCGTAGAGAAGTCCTTGCTGTCTCCCATCTCGTTACTGATCCGCCAAGCAAGAGCATCCACAGCTGATGCTAATTGTCGCATGCTGATCTCTTCGAATCCTTCAGCGACCTCTGCAGACCGAGCAAGGCAAGCGTAGACCCTACTTGGCTCGTCGATTGCGTACTTGTCGAGGATAGATGGCAGGAGCCTTGTGCCAAAGTTATCTGCGTTTCCCATAGGAGCGAGAGGCGATAATTCGGAAGAGGAAGCCATTGTAATTCGAATAGCTGGTCACCAAACTCAAGCCATCTGTAATACGTCTAGACAAATATAACGTTTGACGGAGAAGATTTGAGAGGTCGGCTCCGGCAGAAACCTTTATTACGGTAACGCCCGGCAAGCACATGAGCCCAAAGCCAAAAGTCGAGAATCCATTGTACTGTAGACGCCGAGCATTGCCCCTGGGGTGTTAACGATCTAGGCCAGTTCCGCAAGGGTGGGCCTCTCTGTGACGTTGCACCATCCCTGACAGCTGAGAGGAATGACAGAAGGCCAAGTGGTTGTACCAGTCCCTCAGCTCACTACTCGGGCGCAGCCTGTGGGAAGTGTGGACCATCTTGTGATGGCATCGTGATGAAGGTGCATTGCTTGACCGCAATGATGCCGGGTATTCCTGATGCTAGATTCCGTATCTAATTGTGGTTGGGGAGAGTTATGATTGTGGTGTCGGTGCTTTCGTGTGAAGGATTTGGAAGCTGCATGACTCCTCACAGGGCTGGAAGATGATCCTGCCTAAAGGAGTCGCGAGGTTTGGAAAGTCCAGATTGACTAAGGCACGTCATCTCAAGGTTGGACGGCACGGACGGGGGGTACTCTAGGTAGCGCGAACGGGATGCCACAGCCGGTCGAGCCCTTGCAAGCCTACTTTGACCCCTGCATCTTTTCTGTTCCACGGCGCCCACCTTGTGAAAAGCCTCGTCCACTCTCACGGAACTGAAGAGCGTACGACTGGCCAGCATGCATGCCCTGGGCATGCTGGCAGCACTGCAATGCTAGCAGTGACGTAGCGGAGGGGTTGTTTGTAATCTCTCCCCTGTTTCCCTTCGTAACTCCACAGTTCCCACCCACCCACCACCCCGCACCATTATACTGATGCTTCAGCATATTGAGTGCAGATTCCATCTAGAATCATAGACGTTGGCGGAAAGAGCCTCGAATACCGATACAGGCCACTCAGAATGACTACCTGTACTTCACCGTCGGAGATGATGGCAGAGTATGATTACGTTGTCGTCGGTGGTGGAACTTCCGGCCTCGTAGTCGCCTCTAGGCTCACGGAGGATCCATCTGTCCGTGTTGCTGTTCTCGAGGCCGGCATGAACCGACTCGAAGATCCTAGGGTCAACATTCCGGCCATGGCTTTTCAAGTGCATGGCACAGAGCTCGATTGGAAGTTCCAAACAACCCCTCAGGTGAGCTCCCTCTGCAGGACTTCCGACTTCAGACCCTGATGCTGAGTTTCTACTAGGAAAACCTTCAGAACAGGCCCATTCAGCAGCCACAAGGTCGCATGCTTGGAGGATCCAGCGGCATCAACAACCAAGCTTTCATAGCACCTTCTGCTGCTGGTATTGATGCCTGGAGTGCAATGGGAAACTCTGGCTGGGATTGGAAGACACTTGCACCATACTATCGCAAGTTTCATACGCTTAAACTTCCTAACGAATCGACAGCAGCGCACCTAGGCCTCGACTATGCTAATGTTGAGGTTAACGGAACAGACGGGCCTATCCAGGCTTCATATACCGGCGTTGTCCTCGATCCTCTTTCTAAAGCTTGGGTAGACACCTTCAAGGCTATTCGATACGGGGTACGAGGCGACCCTTTCTCTGGCAAGGCCCTTGGTGGATATGCGAATCCTAGCACTGTGGATCCCAAGACCAAGACGCGCAGCTACTCTGCTTCGGCGTATTACGCTCCAGCTGACCAGAGGCCAAATCTTCATGTGTTTGTGGGAGCTGAAGTCGAAAATATCGGCCTTGTCTCCCAGCCTGATCAAGACGTACTGGCCGATCATGTCAACTTTGTCATTGATGGCACCATTAAGTCCATCAATGCACGCAAAGAAGTCATCCTCGCTGCTGGCGTCTTTCAGTCCCCTAAGCTCCTCGAGCTATCTGGTATTGGAAACCCTGAGATTCTCGAATCAATAAGTGTTCCGACACTCATACCAAACCGTAATGTGGGCGAGAATCTTCAAGATCATCTCATGGCCGGAATCAGCTACGAAGTCCAGCCCGGCGTCATGACTGGAGATCCACTTATGCGTCAAGAGCCCGAGCAGGTTGAGGCCGCCATGAAAATGTACTCGAACAATCTAGGTGGCCCTCTTGCTGTGGGGGGCATTGGCTCCCACGCGATTATGCCGTTACTGGATCTCGATCGGGCCACCGGTCGCTCTTCTGAGCTCCAAGCGCTGCTGGAGGCAAATCCGCCATCATCGGATGACAAGTTGCACTACGACTTCTTACGCACAATACTCGAGGCACCAGAAGAGGGGGTCGGTGCACTGTTCATGTTTGCAGCACAGTGGAATCTAAACGGGGGCTCCTTGAGGCCAGAGAACTTCTTAACGCTGGGTGCAATTCAGAGCCACCCGTTCTCAAGAGGCAGTTCGCATGCAATATCGAAAATACCAGCAGATCAACCCAGCATTAACCCCAAATACTTCTCTTGAGCTTCTGGCACATCACGTCCTATTCCTCGAACAATTTGCGAATACGTCTCCGCTTTCGACCTTTTTGAAACCGGATGGAAAGCGCAATTCTCCAGCGGCGCATCTTCACGACCTGCAAGCAGCCAAAGATTATATCAAAGATATAGCTGTATCGACCTATCATCCATGCGGGACCTGCGCCATGTTACCTCGAGCGGATGGAGGGGTGGTGTCTGATCACTTGCTGGTGCATGGGACGAAGAATTTGCGCGTAGTGGATGCCAGTGTCTTCCCCATCATCCCCAGAGGCAACATTCAATCCACTGTGTACGCAGTGGCAGAGCGAGCTGCAGACATCATTAAGGCTGAGGGTTAGTTGGTTGACGGGTACCTACTTTAGGGATTTACTCGCGAAGGCAATCAAGTACGATCACTACATTACTTCTCATTGTTTAGGAACTAAGCTTTTCATGGTGTCGCTTGGTGAAAGTTCGTACACAAGATGATGCAAGTCTTCAACTTAGAGGTCGGTATAGTGGCCACTGTCACTTGCTCTGGGGGGAGCACATCTGCTTTCAGCCGCTGAATTGAACGATTGGATTGTTTGCTGAAACGCGGCCGCAAATTGAATGGGAAAAGATAGCAGGGCTTACGTGTACAATACTACGTGCATAAGGTAGACTGTCCATCATACCTACCGAGTATGCAGCTACCTATGTATTGCCTCCAATTGTTTAATGAAAGATAAATGGGTCTAATGTACGGGTATGTTACCTATCATCAACCTTAGGTTACCGCAAACCGTCGATAACGAGTTATGTTCTGATATATTCAATTACCTAGGTATAACAACTGCCTTCAAATTCATTTACGTCATTATCGTAACTCTTTATTCGTTCGAAGGTACTTAATCTCGTTATTATCATTCAGCCCTTGAATTAAGATCATTAAACTGTCGTATCTGTTATAAATCTGATTGGCTAGTATGAGAAAAATGAATGCAACCGATACTTGACACTTTAGTAATGCATTACAGTAACTGCGAACTTAGTTGGACCTCGGCTTTTCTAGCCTTCGAGCAAGACACTGTGGCAGGATAGTCGCTCTGACAATTTGCCACGAACCGGGAGGCAGGGCTGACTCCGATCAAGTACTCCGTACATCCCATGCATTCATCGTCCTCGCATGCAGTCGGAAGGTTTTCCTGCGAACCGGGTGTTCCCCACAGCTTTGAGTTTCAACAGAATTCCCCGAATGTGCTGTGCCACGCCCCACCCACCTCCACTGCTCGGTGAATGAATTTCAATAACATGAGCCCCCCCTAACCTTTGGTGTGGTGTACGAGAACGAGAAAGCGCGCCGGTGGGATGTTGCTTGCATCAAATGTGGATGCATGAAACGGTATTCGGCGGCGGAGTTTGCCTCAAAATCTGTACAGGATTTCGCTGCAATCGAAAAGGGTCAGTTGATGCTTAATGAGAACGACGTTATTACGAGCCTGTTATATTACGCTTGCTCGTTTGCTCTTCTTTGTTGGCTTCCTTCTGCGTATATTCTATCCATATCTTTACTGCTATCTCTCTACACTTTCCCTTTCGCTATGGATCTCGAGAAACCTTCCTCGCAGGTGCTACCGTCTCCAGTATGTCCTCCGAGCGAGCCTATCCAGGAGCTCGAGAATGAATCCAAGGATGAATCCAATACCCAGGAAGCAGAACCAGAGTCAATCCGTGACATAAACGGAGTGAAGGTTCATAAGCCCACGCCCCACCTACCATTCAAATGACTACCATTCGGCATGCTAACACTGTCACCTCAGTGGTTTGTCGCCATCCTTGCCATCATATCATCGACGTTGCTATTCAGCTTGGATAACACGATGGTAAGCATAGGTTCTGTGTGAGCTACAGGGCTCATACCCGGATCTAACCTTTGTCAGGTTGATGAAATCCAGCCAAGTATCGCTTCCGAGTTCAACTCGGTAGAAAAACTCCCCTGGCTTGGTGCGGCGTCTATTCTCGGCTCAATGCCGATACTTGTATGGTAACATGCCCCGTCCTTTGTATTTGTTGAAAAGACATCTATACACTGACATATCTGACTTAGGGGAAAATGCTATGGCATCTTCAGCGTCAAAAAGCTTTACTGTGGACATGTGCTTCTTTTTGAGGTTGGAAGTGCGATCTGTGGTGCAGCACCAAACATGAACGCTATGATTGTCGGCAGAGCTATTGCGTAAGTGTTGAACCTTGCTTCTGGCCTTGAATGCCATTGTCTGACCGCTCGAACCACAGCGGAGCTGGCGTATGTCTATGGTTCGATCTAGCTACACTATGCTGGCGGTATTCTAATACTTTAGCAATACACAGGGCTCTGGGATGTACGTTGGGTGCTTGACGTACATAGCGCTCTTGACAACACCCAAGGAGAAACCTCGATACACTGCCATGGTGGGCTTGGTTTGGTAGGTCTTATCACTAACAAGCATCTTCTTGCTGATTGCGGCAGGGGTGTGGGTACCGTGCTTGGCCCGCTGGTATGTGTTCATCCTGGTCAGCCTTTCTGTTGGGTGAAACTGACCCTGGCAAATAGGTTGGAGGTGCTTTTGCCAGCAGTAGTGCTACTTGGAGATGGGTGAACACAACGTGGTAAGGGTGAGTCCTCAACTTGGCTAACATCGAACCAGGGCTTCTATATAAATCTGGTATTCGGCGCTTTGCTTGCGCCAGTGTATATCTTCATTCTCCCTGGAATAAACCTGAAGCCAAACACCACCTTCTCGCAAAAGCTTACTCAGCTAGAATGGCTTGGAATAATCTTATTTAATGCCAGCATGGCTTGTCTTATCATGGCCGTTAACTTTGGGGGAACCAGCTACGGATGGAACTCCACCAACGAGATTACTTTATGGATCTTTGCTGGAGTAGTGCTTGCTGCTTTCGCAATGTCTGAATGGTTTGTGCCATTTATACCAGCCGATGACAGACTATATCCCGCGCACTTCTTCCGCTCCCCGTTGCTCGTGAACCTTCAAGTCCAGCTCTTTCTTGCATCTGGAATACTTTTCGTACGTCTTAACAATGTGAATAGCTGAAGGAAAAGCACGTTAACATGTACTTCAGGGCTCAGCATACTACATACCGTTATATTTTCAGTCCATTAAGGTTACCTGCTTTACACTGGCGTTATCATGCTTGAGACTTACTTCTTCCCAGGGTGATGATTCTTTTACTGCCGCAGTCAAGATGCTTCCGTATATCATGTTTGCTATTGTATTCATGATTGTTAGTGGTGGCATCATGTCCAAATCAGGGTACTACATGCCTTGGTATGCTGGTGGGAGTGCACTGGTCTTGATAGGGTCATCTTTAATATGTAGGTGTCTTGACCTTTTTCTGCTTTCATAATGGCTTCTAACCGAAATGAGTCACGATAACGCCGACTACGAGCATTGTCAAAGTCTACGGGTATACCATTCTGATTGGCGTTGGGGTTGGAAGCTACGCACAAGCCAGCTATCCCGTGTCGCAATGCATGGTGCAACCTGAGAATATGGCTAATGTCATTGCGTTTATGGGCATTGGTCTGTCCCAAGGCACTTTCTCTTTAAGTCCAAGGGACCTAGACTAATGTTGTCGACGTCAGCCCAAGCTCTCGGCATCGTTATCTTCTTTTCCATCATGGGCTCGGTGTTTCAGAACCGCGCCTTCGCTGGAGTGTCAACTGTAGTTCCCAACGTCAACGCTCAGGACATCCATCAAGCACTCGCAGGTACTAGCAGCTCATTCTTCCAAAGCCTTGAGGAGGGAAAACGCGCTGCCGTCATTTCTGCCGTTATGTCTGCCATGAGCTCAGCTTGGGCTGTCGTGCTAGCCGGTGGAGCCTGTAGCTTCCTGCTATAGCTATTCCTTGGTGTAGGCAACCTGTGTCGTGTAGCTCTTCTACTTGTTTGTTCACTAACAGCGAAATGCAGCGCGGCAAGTACTATGATGCACCTCATTTCCGATGAATGCGTCAATCATGGTACCGTACCAGACTATCCACCTCCCTACCCACCTCCCTATAAGCGTCAAAACACGCGTCAGTCAGGTTCGTAACGCGCGTCGAGCAGTGGTCAGAACAGTGCTTCTAAAAGTGCTTCGAAAGCAAACATCAAACATGATTCATTTGTTCATCAAGATTCGATTCATATATGCTAGCTGATCAAGCAATGAGTTCGCTTCATAGGCAAATGAAATATTCGCTACATAGTGAAATGAAAAGTTCACTTCAAATGTGCTTTGTAGCCAAGCATCAATTTGCCTCATATCCGAGCATCATTTTGCCTCATACTTCTCTATCTACTCAACTATTTACTCTACTTACTTTGTTGAAATACAAGATCATATGAAACATTATGATATATGAGATTGAAGCTATCTAGTAGAAAGAAGTGAGAGAAAGAATAAATATCTCTAGCGTCAAGTCAATTGAAATAACTATTCATTGAAATATATGTATATGCATACATATATATATACATACTTTCTTTTCAACAGAATGAATGTGACGTTGAATGAATGTGAAGATTATTAATCAAATCACATCTGAAATTTCAACACTTTTCTTTGAAAATTGAAGTCTTTAAACTTCTTTTTTCAAAGCTTTCATGCTTTTTTTTAAAGCTTTCAAGCTTTTCTTTTTATAGAAATTATAGTCAATCAAAATTATATGTGTTAAACATATAAAGTTATTCAAAGCTTTATAACATATATTAAAGTTATTGACTTTCTCAGTCTAATGACTTAGCAGTGATTGAAGCTAATTTAAAGCTTTACAACATAAATTGAAGTTTCTGACTTTCTCAATCAAATGACTTAGCAGTAATTGAAGTTAATTTGAAGCTTTATAACATAAATTGAAGTTTCTGACTCTTTCAGTCAAATGACTTAGCAGTAATTGAAGTTAATTCAAAGCTTCATAACATAAATTGAAGTTTCTGACTTTCTCAGTCAAATGACTTAGTAGTGATTGAAGTTATTCAAAGCTTCATAACATGTATTCATCTTTTACATAAATCTGACTATTTTGACATTAAAGATACAATCTTTCAACTCTGCTTTTGTTCTCAATCTTATCTGTTTTATTCTCATTGAGAAACTTACTCAGAATATAGTTTTCAACATTTAGTCTTAATATGAGAATTTCTTTTGCAATACTTACATTATTTTCTTTTCTTACTTTTATTATTTAAATAAGCTTTCAAAGCTTTGATGCTTTAATTCTTATTTACGTAATTCTGTCAATAATTTTCTTCAAGTAATATAATTTAAGTCTTTTCTACAGTTGTATCTTTGATAATGAATCAGATTTGCATAAGAAAATGATACTGTTCAGACAAGCACATCATTAAGCATAATATCATATGTTTATTGCTATTGAGTATGACTTTGATTGCATTGATGCATTTTGTTATGAGTTTGCATAAAGCGAATTATATAAGTGTATTTTAACTAGAAGTTCAAAGCTAAAGAAGAAAGAAGATGAAACATGTTAAGAGTCTTATGCTTATAAAGACGCGTTGAATCACTAGCGTGTTAACATCAGCTTTTGTTCTGATGAATTGACTCATAGAGATTAGATCAAAGACTAGAGTTAAAGACTGAGTTGAAGATCAGATCTGAGTTAGCTCTGAAACTCTATGACTTTGTCAAGACATCGTTTAAAGTACGTCATATCTTCGACTTAATATATCATAAGTTATGTCGTGCTCAACTTGACAATGCTTGACAAACTTTCTATAGTCGATTGCTTCTCTTGAGTTATCGAGAGCTTCTTAATAATTAACTCTATCATAATATATATTCATTCTGTGTCTGCTTAGAATATCACATTGTCATATCACTTTTATAGATCTCGTTTATTCATCTAGTAGACTCGATCATCACAGTTCTAATTATTTCAAACTCTTCTTAAAGATGATGATCTGATATTCAAGCATGATAATAGTAACGCAATCGTAATAGAGTTGAAACAATGATGTCTCGATCTTGCAAGACATCATATCAGAAAATGAACGTTGCATAATGAAATCAGAAAGTGAAGAAGCAGAAGATGAATTCTCTCTTGATATTAATGAACAGCTGACATGAGCAATGCTTCAACATAATGAACTGTGAAAGAAACAGAAGCTAACAGCTATTCAATCAAAGATTGAGACTCTGCAATTCATTGAAACAATGAAGAGAAGTCATCAAGCTTTCACTCGAGCTTTCACGAAGAATTCGAACAATTTACGCATTGTTTTCATAATGTCAATGATGATGAAATAAAGTTATCATGAGATCATCTTGCAGAAGCGAAGATCTTCAATGTCTTTGAAGAAGTATCATGATAAAATCATAAAAGAACATAGAGAGTGAATTTACGACATTGAAATCTCATTTTGAAATATCTCTTAACATTTTGAAAGTGATGAGAAAAAGATTTTGTATTGCATGATTTATCTGAAGAGTGAATCAAAGAAACTTTGATTCAATCACGAAGAAACTATGTCTGCAGCTCAGCAGATGTGATTCAATTTTATTGACTTTCTTCTGAATTTAATTGAAAACTCGATGAATCGAGACATAAACGTGACTCAGCAGTACGCGAATGCATCGCAACGTTTAGATCAGATGATATGAACGTTTGCAGCTCATTTGAGCATTCTGAAACATCAACTTTCGTTGTATAGTAATGAGCATAAGCAAACTCATTTATTCATCAAGTTGAGATCTGAGCTGCGCGTGATCATTACTAATGTGCAGTCGATTTCTATCACATGAAATGTGTTAATCAATCTTGTCGCTCGATTGAAAACAAATCTGCGAAAAGAATACGTCTTGTCGTTGAAACGATCTTAAGACGAGAACTTGCATGATCAAGATAAAATCAACAAGAAGACTCATTCAAAGCGAAAGAAATCTCATTGATCAATCAGACTTGACTCTTCATTAAAGATAAGCTTGCATGTTTCATCATGTTATAGCAAGAATTTGTTCAACATAATGTGCTATACATGCAATTGAAAGAATTATTACTTTATTGATTGTAAAGACGAAAAGATCAAGAATAAATCAAAAGAATTTGATGCAAATTAAGTATTCATTGATTCAATATTGCATATGAATTGTTTTAAGATTTCGAGAAAAGACAAGCTTTCAATGAATGCTTCAAATCATTGAGAAAAAAACAAGAAGTTCTCTTCGTAAAAATTCTTATATATAAAGAGTATGTAATTCAGAGAGATCAGAAAACAAAAATAAAGATTCATATGAATATTGATGTCAAGATGAACGTGATTAGTCAACGTTTTATCATCGAGCAAGATATGTTATTGCTGAACGTTGATCTTTCAAAATCTATCTGAATGAATGATCAGAATGTTTATTATTATGACGTTTATAAAATGTGCTATTGACTGAGAAACAGCTGAAACATAAAGAAAAAAGATATAAGTATCTTCTATGTTATTGACAAGAAAGAATATCTTCTGATTCTGAGTATGTCAAGTATGCAATTCAAGCGTATTCAAATAAACATGATTGCAAGAACATAATGTTTCAACGTGAATGAGCACGCGTTTGAGTTGTTTTTCACACAAGTATTTGCGAAAGCTTCATAAAATGAGTCTACTGTGTATGCTTTTGTCATGATCAATGTCGTTGAAGAGTCAATCATTGAACATCAAGTGAAAGTAATGAATAATGTGATGAGTTGTATCACAAACGCGCTTGAAACGCAAACTTTACTCATCAAATTAAAAGAGTATAAAGATGTATTCTTGACAGAGAGTGCAGACAAACTGTCTTTGCATAAAGATCATGATCATGCAATCGAAATCACTGCAAAGTCATCATATGAATTGTTGTATAATCTGTTGAACACAAAGTTAATGATTCTGAAACAGTATTTAAACAATGTTTTAGCGAAAGAATGAATTAAGCACTTCGTCAGCTCAATTGACGCGTCTATTCTATTCATTCTCAAAAAGAATGATAGTCTTCATTTATGCATGAACTATTGAGATCTGAATAAAATCATTGTCAAAAATCATCATTCACTGTCTTTAATTAGTGAAACTCTAGACAAACTCAGTAGAGTCAAGCAGTTCACTAAGTTAAATCTGAAGAACATTTATCATTGTCTCAGAATTTGACATGAAGATGAGTGAAAGATGATGTTTCATACTCGTTACAATCACTTCAAATATATGATCATGTCGTTTGATTTAATCAACACGTCTGTCATCTTTCAGACTTATATTAATAAGATTTTGACAGAGCTTTTAAATGACTTTTGTGTTGTTTATTTGAATGACATTCTAATCTTCTTTGTAGAGAAGACTGATCACGTAAATCACGTGAAGCAGATTCTCGAGAAATTAAGAAAGTTCAAGCTATATGCTAGCTTGAAGAAGTGTGAATTCTTCATCACTAAAGTGAACTTTCTAAAATTTGTTGTATTCACAAAGAGTGTTTCGATGAATCTAAGTAGAATAAACATCATCAAAACATGATTCAGATCGAAGATGTATTAAGAAATACAAGTTTTTCTGAGATTCATCAATTTCTATCAACGTTTTATACATCACTACTTTCAGATAGCAGAGTCTTTAACAAAACTGTTGAAAGATAGTGTAAAAGATGTAAAAATGAGCTCATTCATATAATCAAGCGAAGCGAAACAAGCTTTTAATCAGCTTCGCGACATCTTTATGAGAGTATCTATTCTAAGACACTTTGACTCAGAGCGACATATACGCATTGAGATCAACATATTCAATTATGCAGTCGCGAGTATTTTGTCTCAGTCAGATGATGAAGATCAGTGACATTTGATTGCATTCTGATTCAGAATTATGATAGACGTTGAAAGAAACTATGAGATACATAATCAGAAGCTTCTAGTTATAGTAGCGATGTTTAAACATTGATGACATTATATGAAAGACAATTATCATACTGTTGAAGTTCTGACTGATCATAATAATCTGAAAAGTTTTATGAACGTTCAAAAGCTAAACGAAAGACAAGTCAAATGAATCATAAGATTGTCAATTTGCAACTTTGAAATAGCACGTAGATCAGAAAAGACAAACTCAATTAATGCATCATCAAGATGATCTGATTATAAGAATGAGAACATTTTTGCAAATCATTTGCTGCTCACTCTGCAGCGAAAGCTGACTAGAATAGAAAGCTTAAATAACTCTATATTTGTAGTGATCAGAGAACTATACTGTATATGAGTGATTAATGATGTCGAGAAGACGTTCGTTCACAGTATAAGTATAAACAGATATTCAGTAGAACATGTCGAGAGCAGACTGCAAGATGAAACTCATTGATGAACATGAATGATTAACGATGTTGAGAAGATGTTCATTCACAGTATCAGTGAACAAAGATATTCAGCGAAACATGTCAAAAGCAGATCGCAAGATAAAATTTACTGTACATGAGTGATTAACGAAGTCAAGAAGATGTTTGTTCACAGTGTCAGTCAAAACATGAGTACATGTTCAGCAATGCATGTCAGAAGTATGCTGCTGAAGATTATAACTTTAGCAATGCAAGAAATGCATTTAAACGAAGTACATTTCTTGAGAAGTAGAATCTTTCAATTCGAATCAACAACTTCAAGAAGCATAAACGTTGAAACGTCAATTCATAGAGATCACAACGTAGCTGAGAAACAGCTTAATTCTGTTGCTGAAACTGTTGATTGCAAACAACTCATTTCACATGCAATTGTCAAAGTATTGACAATTCATGAAATGATATACAACTTCAGTAGTAAATTCATAGTTGAACTCATTAAGATCTTACAGTAAGAAGATGAATTTGCTGTAAAGCTAAGAGCAGATGAGATGACAAGTATATGAAAGAGTGACGTCGAAGCTTGAACATTAAATAGTCAAGAAATGATAAAGTACAATGAATCATTGTATGTTTCAGAAGATCTTTCTATCAGAAAAGAGTTATTGAAATGTCATCATGATGATTTGTTAGTGAGACATTTTGATGCTGACAAGATCAGCAAGCTATTAAATTGCAAATATTACTGAAAAAGTATGATCAAGAATGTCAAAGAGTATATAAATACTTGTGATATTTATCAAAGAGTAAAGATGAAACATCATCTATCATATGACGAGTTAAGATCATTATCTCGACTCACAGATTCATGAAAAGAAATTACTATGAATTTCATAACAGATTTGTCGTCTAGTAAATGAAAAGAAGTCATGTATGACTTGATTTTTATGATAGTTGATCATTACATAAAGATGACGTGTTATCTGTCTACAAAGAAAACTCTGACTATCATAAAGTGAGCAGAGTTGTTCTTTGAGAAGATTGCTTTAAGATATGAGATCTCAAGTGATATAGTTATCGATAGAGATAATCTATTTATCAGTGCGTTCTGATCAGAGATCTGCTATCATGTCAAGATGAAACGACGACTAAGCATCATCTTTCATTCACAAACAAATGATCAGACAGAATAACAGAATTCAAACACTGAAACATTATTTACAAGTATATTGTTCAGAAAAGCAAGATGACTGAGCTATGCTTCTACTTGTAGTTGAGTTCATGTATCATCAGATGAAGCACTCTTCATTGAGCTGTAGTTTCTTTAAAGTCATGTATGACTATGAATCAATCTTTGACATACACATTGAGAACAATGATTCAGCGCTACAATTATGTCTTTCAAAGTATGTGAGATAGTTAGCGCGTTGAAATCAATTCAAGCGAGAAAAGATGATGACAGTTGAGCGATCAAGTCAATCAAATCTCTCATATTTTCGAACACAATTGCTGCATCAAATCTGCATATTTTCCGAATATTTTTGAAGCGTTGAAGTCGTCTCGATTAACTTTACGATTCATGTCATAGAAAGTATTGAGTTCAAGAGCATCTAGTAGAGATTCAATCTATATGACGAATTGATTGAAAACATATGACGAATCAACGTGTAAAGACGAATCGTCGTCAAGAGAATTGAGAGCGTCATATGTTTATATGATGATCAAGAATAAAAGATAGTTCATTAATCAATTGATTATGTACATTCTGAATGAAATTTCAATCTTGAATGTTCTCAATTGAATTATCTTTTAATGATTGTCATGAAATTCTAAGAATGTTAAAATCATCATCTTTGAAAATCAAATCTTTCATTAGCATGCATCAAGTCTTTCTCATTAACTTGTGAATCATGTTTCAAAACTCGCTTATGCTGAACTGAATATTCTTGTACAATATTTGATTTTTCATTCAATCAATGTGATCTTCACTGATGATATTGTAATGAATTTTCAATTCATACATTTTTAAATTCAACATTCATTGCATGAGATTGTGACTGTCTTGCATCATGAATTAATTCATCATCTTGATAACATATTTTAAACATTTTCACTTAATGAATTCATTGACTTCTTGACTTGAACTGCTGCTTTGACTATCTCGACTGTCAAGTCTGCTTTTATTAAAATTCTGTTAACTCATCTTCAATTCTTGTTGAATCATTATGAAATGACTGATCTTGATCATGATAAACAATATGAAAGAATAATTACTTACATTCATTCACTCATTTTCTTGAACTCTCAAAATCATCAATGTACACATCAATGAGCTGTTGTACTTCTTGCATGTGATGCAATCATTTAATAATGCTAAACAAAAATTCAAACATGTCTTTTGAATTATCATTAATTCTGATTTATTGTTTTCATCAAGATCTTGATTGCTGTTGTTACTTTTCTTCATTGATTCTGCTTCTTTCTTCTCATTGAAATTCTGTTCATTCTTTTTTCTAACTATCTCTTTTGCGACTTGAAATAATCACTTTTACATGTTTTTAAACATTTTATTGAATTTGTACTTGAGACTAACTCAATCATGCACTCTCTTGATTTGAATCATGAATATCAATATCTGCTTTCATGATTAACTGTAATTCATCAATCTTTTGACATTCATGTATGATTGCAATGACTGATATCGAGTTTAATGCTTCTTGATACAAATGATCTTCATGCAAATGAATACATCGACTTAAAACATCATCAATTGTTGACAATGCTAAATCAAACTGTTCATGACATTTTAAATGATGATGATGATGAGTTCAATCTTAAGATTCAACTTCTTCATCAATGCAATTAATTCTTCTCAATTCAAACTCATCAAGTATGTATATCATTCAATTTTCTTCAATCATGAGTTAATCTCATTGATCTCATCTTTCTGAATCACTCATTGCTTCTTTTTTTTAATCATGTCAATGATCTGATTCATCTCTTGTTTAATTAAATTTCACTTTGTTGTTTAATCACTTTCATTCTTGCTGTGTGCAACATCAATTTCTCTTTTCACTTCAATATATTATGACTTATGTTTTTGAATGAAAAATCGTTAACATACGATGATTTTTCATGATTTTATTGCATCATTTTCTTACTGTCTGATTTGATGACTTTTGCTTGAACATTCTCGCTGCATCTGTTGCTTTCAATCATGTTTCTGCTTGCAATTAATTTGCATTTTCTTTGCATTGCAACATATGTATCAACAATCATCTGACTTCAATCAACACATTAATTCATTCATGCAAATCTTTAACTTTAATACTGCGTCATTAACATAATTGAGCACTTCGAATTTCATGAAATACTGAATCAAATTCAATGATGCTTTCTCAATCACTGTTATTAAATTCTGAACTCATTGAACAATTCATTAATGCTTTGAATTTTGATAATGCATCTTGACTTGAAATGATTATATTACATGCATACATTGCTTACATGTAACAATGTGTCACGGACTGAGGGCTGGATGGAACCAGGATGGAATTCTAATAACTAGATTTTAGATACAAGACGTTGCACGAAGAAGAAAGGAAAGAAAGAGATCATTCAGAGGTTCTTATACCCCATGAA